>Ga0209347_1000485_pt1 | contig 99729 bp, 91 predicted proteins | sample AutmiccommuBRH23_FD_187382 | JGI IMG/M metagenome (GOLD analysis project Ga0209347, IMG submission 187382) | Deep subsurface microbial communities from Mt. Terri, Switzerland - Autotrophic microbial communities BRH/23 (SPAdes) (version 2) | ecosystem: Environmental > Aquatic > Deep subsurface >...
TTCTCCAAGGTTCGGCGTTTGGGTATCAACGCCGATTCTGGGCACCCGAGCACCCAAACCTCAGCAGCAACACCCGTAACACCCCTTGGAATCATTCATCTAGAGGACGATGCCGATGCCTGAGTCGATGTTGAAGGGGTCCGATGATCCCTTGCAGGATATTTTCGACGCCGCTTTGGTGGACCTGGACGGCGTCGCTTACCGGGGCCCTCAAGCAATTCCGACGGCGCCGGCGGCCCTACAGGCTGCGCGCGACGCGGGCATGAGTCTCGTCTTCGTGACGAACAACGCGAGCCGCGAACCGCACGAGGTGGCGAAACACCTCACCAGCCTTGGAATCCCCACAGACGCGAACGAGGTGCTGACCGCAGCGCAGGCGGTGGCGCGCCTGATGGCCGCCGACCTTGACCCGGGAGCTAGGGTGCTGGCTGTGGGAGGCAAGGGATTGCGCTCCGCATTGACCGAGTACGGGTTCACTTTGGTCGCGTCCGCTGATGACAGTCCCGACGCCGTGGTCCAGGGTTTTGTCCCCGAAGTGTCGTGGCGAGACCTCGCCGAAGCCGCCTACGCGGTGCAGGCGGGTGCCAGGTTCTTTGCCTCGAACCTCGACCTGACGCTTCCCAATGAGCGGGGCATCGCGCCCGGAAACGGCTCGTTGGTGGGCACGGTCGTCAACGCGACCGGAGTGGCCCCCACCGCGGCCGGCAAGCCGGAGCCCACGATGTTTCACCTCGCTGCGGCGTCGGTTGCCTCCGAGCGCCCGCTCGCCATTGGCGACCGGCTCGACACCGACCTCAAGGGCGCGAGGGCGGCCGGGATGCCTGGGCTCCTTGTCTTCACTGGAGTGTCCTCTCCTGCAGATGCGGTGCTCGCGCCCAGCGACCAGCGACCCTCCTATCTCGGCGAAACCCTCGAATGCCTGGCCGAACCACACCCCGTCCCGCGCAGGGAAGGCGTGACATGGAGCGTAGGTTTGGCATCGGCGTGGGTGGATGGCCGACAACTGATCGTCTCCGGCACCGGCATTGACGCCGTCCGTGCCGCGTGCGCTGCGGCCTGGGCAGCTGCCGATAGCGGGGTACAGGTTGACGGTGGAAGCATTCCTGACTTCGGGATAGGGTCTTGACATGAGCAAGTTCGAGGAAGTACGCGAGCCATTGGGTGAGGTGCACTATCCCCCCGAGGTGGAACAGGCGCTAGAGGCCGTCAGCGAGGTCCCGGAGGACCTGGACGAGCAGGCGGAGTTCTTCGACAAGATCCAAGAGTCCCTCGCCTCGCGCTTGCGCGAGGAATCCTGAGCCTCGCCGCCGATGCGGCTTGACCGCGCCGTCTACGCGCGCGGGCTCGCGCGATCGCGGTCGCACGCCCAAGAGCTGATTTCGCAGGGCGCCGTGCTCGTCGACGGCGAGCCCGAGACCAAGCCGAGTCGCATTGTCGCGGATGGTGTCGCCATCGCACTGGCTGGCGCTGAGGATCACTATGTTTCTCGCGCTGCCCATAAACTCATCGGAGCCCTCGACGCTTTCGGCGCGCTCGGCCTCGACGTGGCCGGCAGGCGTGCGCTTGACGCTGGGGCGTCAACGGGCGGATTCACCCAAGTGCTCCTGGAACGCGGAGTCAGTCACGTCACCGCGGTCGACGTGGGGCATGGGCAGATGTCACCTGTCGTTGCCGCCGACCCTAGGGTCGACGTGGTCGAGGGCCTGAACGTCCGAGACATGGAGCAGGGCTCTCCCGGCTCGGGGGCCGACCTTGTGGTCGCCGACCTCTCGTTCATCTCGCTGACGCTGGTCATTCACGCCTTGCGCACGGTTGCAGCGGATCATGCGGACCTACTCCTGATGGTGAAGCCGCAGTTCGAAGTGGGAAAGAACGGCCTCGACAAGCACGGGGTCGTCGTCTCGTCGGCACTGCACGCCCGAGCCGTCACTGCGGTCTGCGAAAGCGCCCAACGTGAGGGACTCGTCGTCAGAGCTATCGAGCGCAGCCCCTTGCCTGGTCCAAGTGGCAATGTGGAATTCTTCGTATGGGTCAGTCAGTCATGGGAGGCTAGGGGGGCGGCGCAAGAGCGCGTGCTCGCCGGGCATGCGCTCAGCGCCAAGATCGCCGAGCTCGTCGAAGGAAGTCCATGACCCGTCGCATTCTGATTGTTGCGAACCCGCATCGGCCCGAGACACTCGAGGCCGCGGTTCTCGCGCGCGCGGAACTTGAGCAGCGCGGGATTGAGGTGTGCTCCGACAACCGTGACGGACCGATCGACGCCGTCATGGTGTTCGGAGGGGACGGGACGATGCTGCGCGCCGCCAGGGAAGCTCACGGCACCGGCGCGCCATTGCTCGGTGTGAACATGGGCCACGTGGGCTTTCTCGCCGAACTCGAGCGTGGGGACGTCGCGCACGCCGTGAATTGCATCGCCAGGGGCGAATTCGAGGTGGAGGATCGCCGCACCCTCGAGGTAGTGGTGCGTCAGCCCGATGGCACGGTCCAATCTGGTTGGGCCCTTAACGAGGCCGCCATCGAGCGCTCCGAACTGCTGCGAACTCTCGATGTTGCCGTCGAGGTAGACGGCCATCCGCTGTCCAGCTTCGGCTGTGACGGCGTCGTCATCTCCACCGCCACCGGTTCCACGGCGCACGCCTTCTCCGGAGGTGGCCCCGTGGTGTGGCCGGATGTGGAGGCGCTGCTGTTGGTGCCCTTGGCGGCTCACGCGCTGTTCGCGCGCCCCTTGGTCGTGGGGCCCCGTTCCCTGTTCGCCGTCGAGGTGCTGGAACGCTCGCCCGCCGAGGGACTGGTGGTGCTCGACGGCGCCGAGACCATTGCCGTGGCCCGTGGCGGCCGGATCGAGGTGCGCCTGGGAACAGAGCGCGTCAGGCTCGCCCGAACGTCCGACGCACCGTTCACCGAGCGCCTGGTGCGCAAGTTTGGCTTGGACACCAAGGGCTGGCGCGGCGCGAACCGGGCGCGCAAGGAGTAGGCGTGTTACACGAGTTGTCGATCACCTCGCTTGGAGTGATCTCTTCAGCGCGTCTCCCTTTGCGCCCCGGGTTGACCGTGGTGACGGGTGAGACGGGCGCGGGCAAGACGATGGTGCTGACCGGGTTGGGCCTCATCTTGGGAGGCAAGGCCACACCCGACGCGGTCCGCGTGGGCGCCGAAGAGGCTGTTGCCGAGGCGATCTATGACGTTCCTGAGACGTCCGAGGGGCGAGCCCTGGCCGTCGACGCAGGGGCGGTCTTCGACGAGGACGGAACTGTCACGGTCGTGCGCACCGTCGGATCCACGACCCGGTCCCGGTCGATCCTCGGCGGGCGCACCGTGCCCCAGGCACTCCTCGCTCAAGTGGGCGAAGAGCTCGTGACCGTTCACGGCCAAGCCGATCAGGTGCGGCTGCGCACCCCAGCGCGCCAGCGCCAGCTACTGGACGCGTACGCGGGGCCACTCCACGGCGAAGCGCTCGCCCGGTACCGCACGGCGTGGGCGGTGTGGCGGGAGGCGGCCGACGCCTTGGCGCGCCTGCTCGAGTCGGAAGACTTGGAGCGCGCCAGGCTGACCCTGCTGAGCGATGACCTGGCTGCACTCGAGGAGGCCGCCGTGCAACCGGGAGAAAGGGCCGAACTCGAGGCCACTGGCAAGGTGTTGGCGCACGCCGAGGCGCTGCGTTCGCTCGCGGTGACGGCGCACGATGTCTTGGCAGGGGAGACCGAAGTGACCGCCGCAGCGTCACTCGATGCGGCGCGACGCGCGCTCGATGAGGCCGCCACGCACGATCCCTCACTTCAGGCACTCGCGACCCGCGTTGCCGACTACCTGTATGGCGCCGCCGACGCCGCTCAGGAACTCGCGTCCTACCTGGATCGTCTGGAGGCCGAACCGGCGCGGCTCGACGCCATGCACCAGAGGCTGTCGATCATCAGTGCAGCCGAGCGCCGGTTTCGACGGGCCGCAGATGAGCTCGAGCCGTTGCGCGCGAGCATTGCCGAAGAGCTCGGTGCCGGCGCGGTCTGGGAGGACCGTCTCGAAGCCGCCAGGGCGGCGCACGACGACGCGAAAGCCGGGATGCTCCGGTGTGCCGAGAAGGTCACTGCGGGGCGTCACACGGCCGCTGAGAGGCTCGCGGCGCACGTTGAGGCGGAATTGTCCCTGCTGGCGATGCCTGATGCCACCGTGCAGATGCGCGTCGAGCCGCGCGAACCGGGCCCGTTCGGCGCCGACGACGTGTCATTGCTGTTGTCCGCCCACCCCGGCGCACCGACGCGACCCGTCACGGAGGCCGCCTCCGGCGGCGAGTTGTCGCGCATCATGCTCGCCATCGAGGTGTCGCTTGCCGAGGCAGGAGGGCCAGCACACACCTTCGTGTTCGATGAAGTGGACGCGGGAGTCGGCGGCAAGGCCGCACAGGCGGTGGGGCAGCGTTTGGCGGCGCTGGCGCGCACTCACCAGGTGCTCGTCGTGACTCACCTCGCCCAGGTGGCGGCGTGCGCCGCTCACCACGTCGTGGTGTCGAAGGCGTCCGACGGTGCTGTCACCGTGTCGCACGTCCGCGAGGTTGCGGGAGAAGACCGCATCACCGAGATCGCGCGCCTCCTGTCGGGAGAGCAAGACTCAGCATCGGCGCGCGCGCACGCAGTAGAGCTCCTCGAGAACGCGCACGTGGCAACATGACTGCATGAGTCGTTCTCGCAAGATCAGCATTCCCACGACCTTTTCTGCCCCGTTGCGGGTGGGGCACGATCCGCGCGCACTTGCGCGACGGCTTGAGCGCGGCGAGATCGCGGTGATCGACAGGTCTGACCTCGACGCCGCGTCCGCGGAACTGTTGGCCGATCGCGAACCCCTGTGCGTCATCAACGTGTCTCCAAGTCTCACCGGCAGGTTCGAGGCGCGCGGGGCCGCCCGCCTCGCGGCCCGCTCCATTCCGCTCATCGACGCCCCCCACCGCAGCCTGATCGCAGCGGCCGACGGAGACGAGGCGAGCGTCGACTTCACCGTCGAGCCTGATGCCGATGGCCCTCTTGCCGTGGTCACGACGGGTTCTGACAAGGTCGAATGCCGAGTCGTGGATGCCGCGCTCATCGAACGGCAATTGGCCAAGGCGAAGACCGGGGCCGCGTCGCAAGTGCCGCGACTCACCGCGAGCGCACTCGACCTGGTCCAAAGGGACGGCGCAGCGCTGGCCGATGGGGATGCGGTGCCGCACCTCGATCTCGACCTTGCCGACAAGGACGTGCTCGTCGTGACGGCGGGGCCGGGGTACAAGGATCAACTGGCCTCGCTACGCAACGTCGTGCGCGACTTGAGTCCGATCGTCATTGTCACTGGCGACGCTGCGAACGACGTGGCGGAGCAGTATCGCATCGACGTGATCGTCGGCCCGCTTGAGGGCGTGTCCGACGAGGTGCTGGAGCGCGCCTCTCGAGTCGTTGTTCACGGCGAGTCCAACGCGGCTTCGACGACTCGGCTGGGCGCGCTGGGCGTCTGGCACGTGAGCAGTCACTCCCGCCTGGAATCCGCCGATCTCGCGGTCGCGCTTGCCGCGTCGGCTGGCGCCAGGTTGATCGCCACCGTGGGGATCGACACCGCGATCCCGGAGCTCGTGGACTCCGCGCGCGGCGCGTCGGCGCTGCTTGCGCGGGTCGCGGCGGGCCCGGCGTGGATCGATGGCCGCACGCTTGCCCGGCTCTACCGGTCTCGGTGGACTCGCGTCCAAGGATGGCTGGTCGTGTCGTTCGCGGCGTTGGCGCTGGCGGCGGCACTCGCGTTGCATCCGGAAGTGCGGGACCTCGTATCGCGAGTGACGGGCCTGGGCTGATGCGCTCACGGGTGGTCCTCGCCGCGCTGGTGGTCCTTGCCTTGGCGGTGGGCGTCGTGGTGGGCATGGCGGCGCCGCGGGATCGAGCGGATGCCGACGTGACGCCGTCGGCCGGTCAACACACTCAAGACGCCGTGGCACTGGTGGCGCAGCGCGACGCGTGGCTCCAAGAGGTGGCGTCGGCGTCGGTGGTGGGCAGGCTCGATGGCAAGTCTGTCGGCGTCCTCGTCGTAGACGGCGCGGCCGCGGAGGACGTTGACCGGGTGCTCGCCGCGCTCGAGACTGCGGGCGCCGCCGTGGACTTTGAGGCTTCGATGAGTGCGGAGTGGTGGATGCCTGAGCTGGCGGCATTCCGCGGCGAGATCGCGGACCAGGTGATCGATTCGGTGGTGGGCGTCGACGGCCTTCCTTCCACCGAGGTGCTGCAGCACGCCATCATCCAGGCGCTCGTGCCCGACGCGGTGCCAGCGGGCGCAGACGCCGCGGGAGACGTGGGCGTGGAGTTCCCGTCCGACGGCGTGGCCGCGGATCGCGCTGACGTGCTGCTCGAGGTGCTGACTCGTTCCGAATTGTTGTCGGTCAGCAAGCGCGCTACGGGCCCGGTCGACGCCATCGTCATCGTGACGGGGAACGGCCCGGAGGGCGGGGGAACCATGGTCGACCTGGCCGCGAGCGTGTGGGAGCGGTACGTGCCTGCCACAGTGGTGGTGGTGTTCGGCGAAACCGCGAGCCCCACGGTCGCCACCGAGGCGATCGCTCACGGCGCGACGCTCGCCACGGCGAATCGCCCGAGTGTTGTCATCGCGACACAATCGGCACTGATGCCGCCGCAACTTGTGTTTGCGCTGGTAGAGCAGGAATCCGGAGGGTCGGGCTCGTACGGCACGGCCGAAAATCTACCCCTGATTGCGTCGCCATAGCGTGCGAGCCAACTCCAGAAGCCGCTATCACTGTTAGTGTTGAAGTCCGTGGAGAGATCTCGTTTTGAGTCCCGTGCGGACCATGTCACCCGGCACATTTTTGTTACAGGTGGCGTTGTGTCGTCCCTGGGAAAGGGCCTGACGGCTTCCAGCCTCGGCCGATTGCTTCGCTCTCGCGGTATACGCGTCACGATGCAGAAGCTTGACCCGTACCTCAACGTGGATCCAGGGACGATGAACCCGTTCCAGCACGGTGAGGTGTACGTGACGGAAGACGGCGCGGAGACCGACCTCGACATCGGCCACTACGAGCGCTTCCTCGACGTCAAACTCTCGGGCGATGCGAACGTCACCACCGGCCAGGTGTACTCGCAGGTCATCGCCAAGGAGCGTCGTGGCGAATACCTCGGCGACACGGTGCAGGTCATCCCTCACATCACTGACGAGATCAAGCGCCGCATGCGCGCGCAAGCGGGCCCCGACGTCGACGTGATCATCACCGAGATCGGCGGCACGGTCGGCGACATCGAGAGCCAGCCGTTCATCGAGGCGGCGCGCCAGGTGCGGCACGAACTCGGCCGCGACAACGTCTTCTTCCTGCACGTCTCGCTCGTGCCGTACATCGGCCCCTCCGGCGAACTCAAGACCAAGCCCACCCAGCACTCCGTAGCGGCGCTGCGCAGCATCGGCATTCAGCCGGACGCCATCGTGTGCCGCGCCGACCGCGACATCCCCGCGTCAGTCAAGAATAAGATCGCGCTGATGTGTGACGTCGAGCCGCAAGCCGTGGTGACCGCTAAGGACGCGCCGAGCATCTACGACATCCCCAGGGTTCTGCATTCCGAGGGACTCGACGCGTACGTGGTGCGCCGCCTCGACCTGCCGTTCCACGACGTGCAGTGGGGGGCGTGGGACGACGTCCTGCGTCGCGTCCACCACCCGGCGGAAGAGGTCGAGGTCGCGCTGGTTGGCAAGTACATCGATCTTCCCGACGCCTACCTGTCGGTCTGCGAGGCGCTGCGCGCGGGTGGCTTCCACCACAATGCGAGGGTCAACATCCGTTGGGTCGCGTCGGACACGTGTCAGACCCGGGAGGGCGCCGACAAGGCGCTCGGCGGCGTCGATGCGGTCCTGATTCCGGGTGGCTTCGGCGTGCGCGGCGTGGACGGCAAGATTGGCGCGGCGCGCTGGGCGCGCGAGAACATGGTCCCCACGCTTGGCATCTGCCTCGGCCTCCAGGTGATGGTGATGGAATACGCGCGCACGATGCTTGGCCTCGAGGGCGCTTCCAGTTCCGAGTTCGATCCCGAGACCCCGCACCCCGTCATCGCGACGATGGAGGAGCAGCTCGAGTTCGTTGAGGGCGCTGGCGACCTGGGCGGCACGATGCGTCTGGGCGAGTATCGCGCGGTGCTGACCCCGGGTTCGGTCGTTGAGCAGACCTATGGTGCGTTGACGGTGGGCGAGCGTCATCGCCACCGCTACGAGGTCAACAACTTCTACCGTGCGCAACTCGAAGAGGCCGGCCTGGTGGTGTCGGGGGAGTCGCCCGACCGTCAGTTGGTGGAGTTCATCGAGCTGCCGCGCACCGCGCACCCGTACTACGTGGCCACCCAGGCGCACCCCGAGTTCCTGTCGCGCCCCACCAAGGCTCACCCGCTGTTTGCCGGGCTCATTGGCGCCGCGCTGGAGCGGCAGAAGGGTGCCCAGCTCAAGGAGGAGACCCCCGCCGCTCAGGACGTCGCGCCCGCAGCCTCATCGGCATCGTGACGGACCAGCCGCGAGGCGCACTGTCTGACGTGGCCGCCCCGCGGCCCACGCTTGCGCGCCACGAGCGCTTCGAGGGTCGCGTGTGGAACCTCGTGAGCGACGAGGTGGAGCTTGGCCACGCTCAGGTGACGCGCGACTTTGTGCAGCACACGGGAGCCGTGGCCATCGTGGCCGTCAACGACTCCGATGAGATGTACCTGGTGAGGCAGTACCGCCACCCCGTGGGCGTGGAGTGCTGGGAGCCGCCGGCCGGGCTACTCGACCTCTTTGACGAGCCGCCCGTCGAGGCGGCCAAGCGCGAACTCCATGAGGAGGCCGACCTCACCGCGGCCACCTGGCATGTGCTCGCGGACTTCTTCCCGTCCGGTGGCGGCAGTTCGGAGGCCGTGAGGGTCTTCCTTGCGAGGGACCTGGCCGCCGTTCCCGAGGCCGAAAGGCACGTGCGCACCGACGAAGAGCACGACATGGTGGGAGCGTGGGTGCCGCTTGACGAGATTCTTGCCGCCATTGCCGCAGGGCGCGTGCACGCATCGTCCCTTGTAGTGGGGGCCATGGCCGCGGACCTTGCGCGCCGCTCCGGATGGACGACGCTGCGTCCGGTCGACGCCCCGTGGCTGCTGCCGCCAGCAGACCGGCGACGCCACGGCGTGTAGCGGAAGCTAGGCGGGGCCGGACCGGAGGCCCGTAACGGAGCCTTGAGCGAGGATGTGCCCCTTCATGGCTGCTTTGAGCTCGCCAAAGGTAAACCCCGGCTCAAGTGCGAGCGCCGCGTCGAGCGCGTACACCGTGAAGACGTAATGGTGGTCGGGGCCCGGAGGGCAGGGGCCGAAGTACGTGCCGTCATACTCTGATGACAGGGTTCCCTTGCCGCCCACCGCGCCCGCTTCGTCGGCCGCACCCCGCTCGATGGACGTGGTTGAGGCCGGGATGTCTGCGAGCATCCAGTGCACAAAGTCGCGTGCGTCCGTGTCGATCATGGTCAGGGCGAAGCCTGCGGTGCCGGTGGACGGCGATTCCCACGAGAGTTGTGGGTTTGTGTTGTCTCCCGCGCATTGACCGCCGAGGGCGTTGGCCGTCGTCCAGTCGGGCATGGGCGTGCCGTCCGCAAAGTCCGCGCTTGTGACGGAGAGGGTGGCCTGAATGGCGCCCCCGGCGCCCACGTCGTCCGCAGGTGTGCTGCAGCCCGACATGCCGACCATCGCGAAGGCGGCGATTGCGACGGAACGCTTCATGGGATCAGCCTGATCGCGTCTGAGTCGAAGCGCAACCGGGCGGCGAGACGCCGCGCTAGGAGGCGGCCTGGGCGCGGACCTTGGAGGGGTCCCGCTTGAGGAGGTAGTACGCGGCCGAGTGTGCCGCGGTCAGGGCCGCTGCACCCGCCAAGTGCGCGCCCACGATGACTTCGGGGAGGCCGGTGAAGTACTGGACGTAGCCGATCGCGGCCTGCGCCAGCGTGACGCCGACGAGGACGGTCCAGGCCTTGCGGACCTCGTCGCGATCGCCGTACGAACGGTCGTTGCGGACCTTCCACACCAGGTACGCCAACGTGGCCACGAACGCCCACACGACGAGCGCGTGGGCGCGGGCGGCGTCCGCGGGGTCGATTCCCAGCCGGTTGGTCGCGTCGGCGTCTCCCGAGTGCGGGCCGGCCCCCGTGGTGACGGTGCCCAGGATCAGCAGGCCGACGAGTAGCGCGGTGTTGACGCGAAGCGTGGCCTTGATGCAGCGGCGGCCGTCGCGGCGTGGAGCGTCGCGGTACTTGAGCGCGAGCCATACCGCCTGCCAGACGAGACCCATCGACAGGAGCAGGTGCGGTGCCACGACCACCGGGTTGAGTTTCGCCAGCACCGTGATGCCGCCGAGTATCGCCTGACCCACGACGCCGAGGAGGGGAACGAGCCCCCACCAGCGCAGGTCGCGGCGCGTGTCCCACACGGCAACGGCGACGCCGATGGCCACGATCAGCAGGACAAACGTCAAAGTGCGGTTGCCGAACTCGATGAACGGGTGGATTCCCAACGCTCCGCGCAATTGGGGAGTGAAGGCGCCGGGCTCGCATTGGGGCCACGTCGAGCATCCGAGCCCCGAGCCCGTGAGCCGGACCGCCCCGCCCGTCACGATGATGCCGCCCTGGGTGAAGATGTTCGCCACCGTCAAACCGCGCGCGTGTCGTCCCAAGAAGGCGCGCGAACGCTGGAGCGGATTGCCGGAACGTTGCGCGGGAGCCTCGGTAGTCACGTGCACAGTCTACGAGGGGCGACTGATCAAACGAACCCGTCGGCGGGCCAGTTGTTTCTGATTCAGGACGCAAATGATGGGTGCGGCGGATGCGTCGGACGTCCCCACGTCGTCGACGGTGGGGTTCGCGCATGACGGTGCGGGACGGATGACGCCGCTGCGACCGTGACGGGTCATGTCATGGACGCCAGGGCACCCTCAAAACGTCGCATGCGTCGTGCCACGTGTCGTGCCAAGCGTCGTGCCAAGTGTCGTGCCAAGCGTCGTGCCAAGTGTCGTGCCCAGGTCGTCGGCTTGAGGTCTCTCCACAGGGCATCGTCCCTGCTAAGTGGATGTCAGACCCCGGTGGTTGACTTGCTCCATGGCAGACGACGCGGCGGTGATCGAGGCGACAGCTCTTGAGGCGACAGCTCTTGAGGCGACACAGATCGCCCGCGTCAGCGCGCTCGTGGGAGAGCTCGCACGCTGCGATGTCTCGAGTTTGTCGCAGGAAGACTTCCTCACCGCGCACCATGCCGTGGCTCGGTTGGGGCGGCTGACCGACACCTTGGAGGCGCGTTTCGCGGGCGATCTCGCCCGACGTTCAGCACCCGATCAGCCGGGGGGCGGGCTCGCCAGGCGTCAAGGGTTTGGGAATGCGGGCACGATGCTCGCGCGGCTGACCGGCGGTTCCCGGGCCGGCGCGCTACGGTCGATAGAGGCGGGCAGAGCGTTCATGTCAGAGGTGGCTCCGGTGGCTGCGCAGCGCGATCAGCTCGACGAGTCCGACCAGTCCGACAAGTTCGACCAGTCCGACCAGTCCGACCAGTCTGAGCCCAGCACGCCCGAGCCCCGCTATCCGGCCGTTGCGGCGGCGGCCTTGGCGGGGGACCTGTCCGTAGAGGCTGTAGGCCTGATCACGTCGGGGCTCGAGTCGATCGCCGACCGCGTCTCCAGCGACCAGTTCCACACCCTCGAGCAGCGTTTGGTGGGCAGGGCCATGCACCTCGACGCACGCGAGGTGCGGCGGATGGTCGCGACAGTTGTTGCGCACGCGGACCTGGCCGGACACGAGGAACGAGAGCGGCGCCAGCACGCCGAGCGTTACCTGACCTGGACGGAAGACCACACCGGCATGGTGACACTGTCGGGCAAACTCGATCCCGTCACCGCCGCACCCCTTCGCACCGTGATCGAGCAGATGGTCACCCATCAGTTTCGGGCCCGGCGCGATCAAGACCCCACCGACCCAGACCAACGCACCGTCGGCCAGATGCGTGCCGACGCACTGTTTGAGCTGTGCCGTCATGCCCTGGGCTGCGAGCACACGGAACAATCTGGAATCCGCACCACCATTGTGGTGCGGATGAACCGCGCTGATCTCGACTCGGGCCGCGGCCTGGGACGCATTGACGGCACTCACCAACCCGTGTCCGTTGATCAGCTGAGGCGTCTCGCCGGTGACGCCGGCATCATTCCCGAAATTCTCGGCCGGCAGGGCGAGGTCTTGGACTTGGGGCGCACCCAAAGGCTCTTCTCGCGTGCCCAGCGGATCGCGCTGATCGAACGTGACGGCGGATGCGCGAAGTGTCACGCACCGCCCGAACACTGCGAAGCCCACCACATACGCTGGTGGGAACGCGGTGGCGCCACGGACCTCAGCAACGGCGTCATGTTATGCACTCGTTGTCACCACGACGTCCACCGGCAAGGCTGGGGGATCCGCGTCCAAGCGGGCCGCGTCGACTTCATCCCGCCACCCACCATCGACCCCACCCGCCGACCGAGACCGGGAGGACTCGCCGCACTCGAAATTGGCAACGCCGACGATGCGCGGGTCCCCGTACCGAGGGAGAGCTCTGCGCGTAGCCACGCAACGGGGGAGGACTCTGCGCGTAGCCACGCAACGGGGGAGGACTCTGCGCGCGACCATGCAACGGGGGAGGACTCTGCGCGCGACCATGCAACGGGGCCGGACTCTGCCTGGGACGCCGCCGCCTGACACTGCCATCGCCCGTCGCCCGGCGCCCGTCGCCCGTCGCCCGTCGCCCCGCGCCCTCCACCCGGCTTGGGGCCGAAGGCGCGCGACGCATGGGGCTGCTGCACGGAGCATCGAGGGCGCAAACCGCGGTCGCCTGCGCTCCATTCCCAGTCGAGTAAGGCTTCCCTTGCTTGCGCTCGGGCATTTTCGGCACGACACTGTTGTTTAATTACTCGTTGGCCGCGAGCACGCGCGACCACAGTGCTCTAGGAACGTGGTTCTCTCGCCGAGTCCCCGGCGCCCGGAGCGGCACGACCGTCGGAAGGAGGCCTCGTGGCGACAGACACCACTCGCGAGCGCATCCTGAGCCTGATCGCGTCCGCCGGCCCCATTACCGCCGCCACCCTTGCCGACAAGTTGAGTCTGACGTCGGCCGCAGTGCGGCGACACCTTGGTGCGCTGACGGAAGACGGCCTCATCGCCGATCACGACATGCCGGGCCCAGTGGACCGAGGGCGCGGACGCCCCGCCAAATCCTTTGTCGCGACCTCGGTGGGCCAGCGGACCCTCCAGGCCGACTATTCCGATGTGGCACGCGAGGCCATGATCTACTTGCGAGAGAGCGGGGACCTCCCAGCCTTTGTGGAAGCCCACGCGGCTCGGCTTGAGGCCTCCCTTGCGGGCGCCATTGACCGAGACGCGCCGATAGCTGAGCGGGTCGAGGCGCTCTCGGAGGCCCTCGCGGCCCAGGGCTACGCGACGTCGGTGCGCCCGGGTCCCGGCGGCCACACCCTCCAGTTGTGCCAGGGCCACTGCCCCGTGCAGGAGATCGCCCAGGTCGCCCCCGAGTGGTGCGAAGCAGAAGCCAGGGCATTTTCCTCAGTTCTCAACGTTCACGTACAGAGACTTTCCACGCTCGCCCAAGGGGCGCACGTGTGTACCACCACCATCCCGCTCACCCCAGCCCTGAAGGAAGGATGACGATGAGCACCCCCACTGACAACGTCCCCATGACCCAAGACGAGACGATCGCGTCCCTTGGAAACTACGAGTTTGGTTGGCATGACGAAGACGCGGCGGGCGCGCTCGCGAAGCGCGGCCTCAGCGAGGACGTTGTGCGCGGCATCTCGGGCCTCAAGAACGAGCCCGAGTGGATGCTCAAGCTCCGCCTCAAGTCGCTCAAGCTGTTCGGCAAGAAGCCGATGCCGACGTGGGGGTCGGACCTCACGGGTATCGACTTCGACAACATCAAGTACTTTGTGCGCTCCACCGAGAAGCAGGCCACCTCCTGGGAGGACCTGCCCGAGGACATCAGGCGCACGTACGACAGGCTGGGCATCCCGGAGGCGGAGAAGCAGCGCCTCGTCTCGGGCGTCGCGGCTCAGTACGAGTCCGAGGTGGTCTACCACCAGATCCGTGAGGACCTCGAGCAGCAGGGCGTCATCTTCATGGACACCGACACTGCGCTGCGGGAACACCCCGAATTCTTCGAGGAGTACTTCGGCACCGTGATCCCCGCCGGCGACAACAAGTTCGCCTCGCTCAACACGGCGGTGTGGTCCGGCGGATCGTTCGTCTACGTCCCCCCGGGCGTCCACGTCGACATCCCGCTGCAGGCCTACTTCCGCATCAACACGGAGAACATGGGCCAGTTCGAGCGGACCCTGATCATCGCCGACGAGGGCTCCTACGTGCACTATGTCGAGGGCTGCACCGCGCCGATCTACAAGTCGGACTCGCTGCACTCCGCCGTGGTCGAGATCATCGTCAAGAAGGGCGCCCGCGTGCGCTACACGACCATCCAGAACTGGTCGAACAACGTGTACAACCTGGTCACCAAGCGCGCCATCGCTCACGAGGGCGCGACGATGGAATGGGTCGACGGCAACATCGGCTCCAAGGTCACTATGAAGTACCCCGCCATCTACCTGATGGGCGAGCACGCCAAGGGTGAGACCCTGTCGATCGCCTTCGCTGGCGAGGGTCAGCACCAGGACGCGGGCGCCAAGATGGTGCACGCCGCAGCCAACACCTCGTCGTCGATCGTCTCGAAGTCGGTAGCGCGCGGGGGCGGTCGCACCTCCTACCGCGGGCTCGTCCAGATTCTCGAGGGTGCGAAGGGCTCCAAGTCCAACGTGCTGTGTGATGCGCTCCTTGTCGACCAGATCAGCCGCTCCGACACGTACCCGTACGTGGACGTGCGCGAGGACGACGTGTCCATGGGACACGAGGCCACAGTGTCCCGCGTCAGCCAGGAACAGCTGTTCTACCTGATGTCCCGAGGCATGCCCGAGACAGAGGCCATGGCGATGATCGTGCGCGGGTTCGTGGAACCCATCGCGCGCGAACTGCCCATGGAGTACGCGCTCGAGCTGAATCGCCTCATCGAAATGCAGATGGAAGGATCCGTCGGTTGAGCATCACGACAGACCACAGCAAGGCCACGGCCGACGCTGAACACACCCACAAGTACAACGGCACCACGGTGCCCAACAAGTCGCGCGCGGACAGGCTCCTGTCCTTCGACGTCGATGCGTTCGGCATGCCCACGGGGCGCGAGGAGAACTGGCGCTTCTCGCCGATGCGCGATGTCGCCGCGCTCCTTGCGGACGAGGAGACAGGGGAGCACCTCGACGCGAACTTCTCGGACCTGCCGGAGGGCGTGACGGTCTCGACCATCACCACGGATCAGTTCCGTGCACGTGCCGTGCGCGCGCCGGGCGACCGGGCGAGTGCCGTTGCCGCGGCGCGCTCCGGTGGAGCGATGGCGTTGGCTGTCGCCCCCGGCACGACCGTGGAGCACCCCGTACGCGTCGTCGTGACCGGCACCGGCCAGTCCGTGCGGCAGGCCCTCTCCGTGGAAGTGGGAGCGGGAGCCGAGGCCACCGTCATTATTGAGCGCAAGGGCTCGGCCGTTGTTGGCGAGTTCATCTCGGTGGACGTGGGCGACAACGCCTCCCTCAACCTCGTGCTCATCCAGGATTGGGACATCGACACGATTCACGTGGGCGAGGTCGTCGCAAAGCTCAGCCGCGACGCGCGCCTGCGACAGTCCGTCGTGACGCTTGGCGGCAAGGTCGTGCGACTCAACACCTCCGTCGCCCTGGCAGGCGAGGGTGCCTCGATCGACCTGTACGGCCTGTACTTCGCCGATGCGGGGCAGCACCAGGAGCACCAGCTGTTCGTCGACCACGTCGCCCCGCGTTGCCGCTCGCGCGTCACGTATAAGGGCGCGCTCGCCGGCGCGACGGCCCACACCGTGTGGGTCGGCGACGTGCTGATTCGCGCCGCAGCCGAGGGCACCGACACGTATGAGCTCAACCGCAACCTCGTGCTCTCCGACGGCGCTCGCGCGGACTCGGTCCCGAATCTCGAAATCGAGACCGGCGAAATCGCGGGTGCAGGTCACGCCTCGGCCACCGGCCGCTTCGACGAAGAGCAGATGTTTTACCTGCGCTCGCGTGGCATCACCGAGGACGCCGCCCGCAAGTTGGTGGTGCGTGGATTCTTCGCGGATCTCATCCACCAGATTGGCGTGCCTGAGGTCGAAAAGGGCCTCATGAGGGCGATCGAGCAGGAGCTCGAGCAGATCACGGACGAGGAGAACTGACGTGAGCGAGCAGTTTGCGTTCAACGTCGGCGACATGGAGCCCGGCACCGCCAAGTTGGCCGAGTTGACTCAAGAGAACGGCGTCGACGTGCCCGTCGCGATCGTCCGCACCAGCGACGGCGACTTCTATGCGATCAACGACGTCTGCAGCCACGGCGAGGTGTCGCTGTCCGAGGGCGAGGTGGACGGTTGCGAGGTCGAGTGCTGGGCCCACGGCGGCCGCTTCGACCTGCGCACCGGCGCCGCCACCGACCTTCCCGCAATGGACCCGGTCCCCGCATACCCCGTTCGTATCGACGGCGAGCGTGTGCTCGTGGACGTCGACAACCCCCTTTCTGCCAGCATCAAGGAGAACGCATGAGCACCCTGGACATCAAGAACCTGCACGTGACCGTCGACACGCCCGAGGGCGTCAAGGAGATCCTCAAGGGCGTTGACCTGACGATCTCTTCCGGCGAGACCCACGCCATCATGGGCCCCAACGGCTCCGGCAAGTCGACCCTGGCGTACTCGATCGCGGGTCACCCCAAGTACACGATCACCAAGGGCTCCATCACGCTCGACGGCGCGGACGTGGTCGCCATGACCGTGGACGAGCGCGCCCGCGCGGGCCTGTTCCTCGCGATGCAGTACCCGGTCGAGGTTCCCGGCGTGTCGGTGTCGAACTTCCTGCGCACCGCGAAGACCGCGATCTCGGGCGATGCTCCCAAGCTCCGCACCTGGGTGAAGGACGTCAAGACCTCGATGGAGGCCTTGCGGATGGACCCAGCGTTCGCGGAGCGCAACGTCAACGAGGGCTTCTCGGGCGGCGAGAAGAAGCGCCACGAGATCCTCCAGATGGAACTGCTGAGCCCCAAGATCGCGATCCTTGACGAGACGGACTCGGGCCTGGACGTCGACGCCCTGCGCATCGTCTCCGAAGGCGTGAACCGCGTGAAGGAGACCACGGGCCTTGGCGTCATGCTCATCACCCACTACACGCGCATCCTGGACTACATCACCCCCGACTTTGTGCACGTCTTCATCGACGGACGCATCGCGGAACAGGGCGGTCCGGAACTGGCCCAGCGCCTTGAGGCCGAGGGCTACGACCGCTTCCCGGTGGAGGCGTAACAGCCACGATGCGTTCAGTGACCGACATCAGGGCGGACTTCCCGATCCTCAACCGCACGGTGCGGAACGGGAAGCCTTTGGTGTACCTGGATTCGGCGGCGACCTCCCAGCGTCCCCTCCAGGTGCTCGACGCCGTGTCGGATTTTGAGCGATTGCACAATGGCGCGGTCCAACGCGGCGCCCACCTGATCGCCGAAGAGGCGACCGAGGCGTTCGAAAGTGCTCGCGCGGCGGTGGCGCGCCTCGTGAACGCGAGAACGCCCGAGGAGCTGGTCTGGACGGGCAACGCGACCCAGTCGATCAACCTCGTGGCGGGCGGCATCGCAAACGCCTCGGCGGGCATCGGCGGCGCCGAATCCGAGCGCTTCCGGGTAGGCCCTGGCGACACGATCGTGGTGACGGAAACCGAGCACCACGCCAACCTTGTGCCGTGGCAGCAACTCTGCGCCCGCACGGGTGCGACGCTCACGTGGATTGAGGTGGACGACGAGGGCCGCATGCGGCCGGAATCGATCGCCTCCGTGATCGACCAGAGCACCAAGGTCGTCGCATTCACGGCAGCAAGCAACGTCACCGGGATCATCACGGACGTGGCTCCCATCGTGGCCAAGGCCCGCGAGGTGGGCGCGCTGACCTTCCTCGACGCGTGCCAGGCCGTTCCCCATCTTCCCGTCGACGTGCAAGCGCTCGGCGTGGACTTTGTGGCCTTCTCGGGTCACAAGATGCTCGGCCCCACCGGCATCGGAACATTGTGGGGCCGCAAGGATCTGCTGGACGTGCTTCCTCCCGTCGTCTTTGGCGGCGGATCCATCAAGACGGTGACGATGGAAGCCACCACGTGGCTCGACGCCCCGCATCGCTTCGAATCCGGTTCGCAACCCGTGGCGCAGGCCGTGGGCTTGGGAGCCGCCGCCGAGTACCTCATGGCCTTCGGCATGGACAATGTCGCGCGGCACGAGGCGCGGCTGGCTCAGATCATGCGCGAGGGCGTGTCCGAACTGCCTGGTATTCGGCTACTCGGACCGGTGGGCGACGTCACTCAGACGGACGTGCTCGGCATCGCGTCCGTGGTGGTTGACGGCGTGCATGCCCACGACGTGGGACAGATTCTCGACGACGCCGGCATCGCCGTGCGCGTCGGCCACCACTGCAACCAGCCACTGCATCGGCGCTTCTGCGTGGCGGGCTCGACCCGCGCGAGCGCCCACATCTACACGACCGACGACGAGGCGAGGGCGTTCGTCGACGTGCTCGCCACCGTCCGGGCATTCTTTGGAGTTCGCTCATGAGCGACCTCGAGCAGATGTATCAGCAGGTCATCCTCGACTATGCGAAGACTCGTCGCGGCAACGGGCTGGTCACGCCCGATGCCCCGTCGGTGGGGGAGTCGCATCAGGTCAACACGACATGTGGCGACGACATCACGCTGCGCGTGGGACTCGATGGCGATCGCATCACGTCGGTGTCGTGGGAGGGCCAGGGGTGCTCCATCTCCCAGGCCTCCGCGTCGATGCTGTCCGAGCTCATGGAGGGCGCCAACCTGCGCACCGCGGACGAGACGATCGAGGCCTTCAAGGCACTCATGCACAGCAAGGGCGTTCCCCTTGGAGACGATCGCGAAGACCTCTTGGAAGACGCCACCGCCTTTGTGGGCGTAGGAAAATACCCGGCGCGCATCAAGTGCGCCCTCATCAGCTGGATGGCTTTGCGCGACGCGATTGCGCGCGCCACCGTCGGCACGGAAGGATAGGCACCATGACCGACACTGCACACCCCGCGAACGTGGCCGACGTCGAAGAGGCGCTCCGCGATGTGATCGACCCCGAACTCGGGATCAACGTCGTCGACCTGGGCCTCATCTACGGCGTTCAACTCGATGAGAATCAGCACGCCATCATCGACATGACCCTGACGTCGGCGGCGTGCCCGCTGACCGACGTGCTTGAGGACCAGACGCGCGAGTGCCTGGAGGGGCTCGTCGACGGCTTCAGGATCAACTGGGTGTGGATGCCGCCGTGGGGCCCGGACAAGATCACCGACGACGGCCGCGAGCAGTTGCGGGCGCTCGGCTTCAACGTATAGCGCGCTCTACCGTCGGGCGGACTCTACCGTCGAGCGGACTCCACCGTCGGGCGGACTCCACCGTCTAGCGGTTCAGCACTCCGAACGCGTCGCATGACGCGACCGTGCCGTTCGTGTAGCCGGTGGTGAACGCCTGAGTGCGCTGCTCGGACGAGCCGTGCGTGAAGGTGTGGGGCGTGACCTCGCCCTGCACCGCCTCCTGGATCCTGTCGTCACCCACTGATGCCGCCGCAGCGAGCGCATTGTCGAGCTGAGCCTGAGTGATCGGCTCCAGGAACGGAATGCCGGTGTCGGGGTCCGGGGTGGTGGCCGCGTGGCCCACCCACACGCCAGCGAGGCAGTCGGCCATCAGCTCGACCTTGACGGAGTCCGAGTCGGCTCCAGTTCCAGAGCGGTCCGCGATGTCGAAGATTCCCAACTCGTTCTCCACGTGGTGGCCGTACTCGTGTGCGATGACGTACGCCTCGGCCAAGTTGCCGCTTTCGAACCCGAACTCGGCGAGAGACGAGAAGAACGTCGTGTCCGCGTACAGCGTCTGGTCGGGCGGGCAGTAGAACGGGCCGGTCGCCGATGATGCGGTTCCGCATGCGGTCGATGTGGCCTGGTCGAAGAGGACCACGCCGGGCAGCTCGTGGCGGAACCCGGCGGCCGGTAGCGCGTCGCTCCAATACGCGTCGAGGGACTCGATCACGGGCAGGACGCGGCAGTCCGCGTACTCGTCGGCGGCTGCCGCGGTGTCGCAGCGCGCGTTGTAGTCCTGCTGCGCGGTGTCGTCTTGAGCGCCGACAGCGCCGCCCAGGCCCTGGGTGCCCGAATCGAGGTTGAGGGCAGAGGGATCGATTCCGAAGATCAGCGCGAGTATCACGATGATGATGCCGCCGATGCCGCCGCCGATGGCGACGCCTCCACGCGAACCGCCCGCGCCTCGGCGCTGCACGCGGTTCGGGTCGAGGCGAGTGCCCTCACTGAATGTCATGGTGTCTCCCGGCTGAACATTGGGCACTGAGCCCTGCACGTGGCCGACGGCCCTCACAGGAACGCCGTGCTCCAAAACTACCCGTTCGGGTCTGGTGTGGCGATCCGCATCGGCCGCGCACGCGGTGCGTCTGACGTGGCGTCGTCCCCGATGCCGCGGGCGTGAAGCGCGGCACCCAGGTCGAGCGCGAAGCCGACCGTGCGCGTCGCCGTGGGAATCATGAAAGCGGTAGGGCCGCGCCGTATGCCGCGCGCGCGCGCGGCGTCTCGCGACTGGCGCATGATCCCCGCGATCTCTGGAATGGCGCGCAACATGATCGCGAACATGAGTCCCGTGACGGCAGGAGGAAGGATGCGCCGCAGCGGACGTGCGGCGGTCGTGGCGAGATCGAGCATGTCGGACATCGGGGTCGATCCGGTGATGGCCAGGGACAGAGCAAAGAGCCCGATGAGGTCGACGCCGAGGTCGATCGCGGCCACGTACTCGCCCTTCCACACCTGGTAGGCGCTTGCAGTCGCGGCCACGATGACGATCATCCCAAGGCCGCGAAGGGTGGGTCCTGGCGCAGGCATGACGCTCACGAGCAGCAGGAGCGCAGCGGCGGCCAGACCGCCGGAGGTGATCGGGTCACGGACGATCAGCGTGAAGGCCGACCACACGATCAGCGCGGCCACCTTGGACCACGCGGGCAGTCGGTGCAGCGGCGAGTTGCCGTGCCGGTACATGCCCAGGACCTGCGTCACGTCGACTTCCCGACGGACTTGCGGTACATGAGGTCCCGATAGTGCGCCACCGCATCGACAGGGTTGCCGTCGAACACCACGCCGCCGTCGTCGACCACCAGAGTGCGGTGCGCTCTGGTCGCGGCCTCGAGGTCGTGGGTCACCTCGATCAGCTGGATCGGCAAGGAGTGCAGCAGCGCACCCACGTGCGCCTTCCAGCGCAGATCGAGGAGCGTCGTGGGCTCGTCGGCCACGACCACCTGGGGCGTCGCCGTGAGCACGCCCGCAAGGGCCAGCAACTGGCGCTGTCCGCCCGACAGCGCGTTGACCGACACGTCGCCCTTGTCTCCCAGGCCGATGTCCTCGAGGGCCGCCAACGCAGCCTTCACGCGCTCGCTCTTGGATCGAATCACGCGGCGCAGCGACAGCATCACGTCCTCGACGGCCGTGGGCATGATGAGTTGCGACGTCGGGTCGGTGAACAGGAAGCCGACCTTGCGTCGCACCCGCGCTCCATGCTTGGCGGTGTCGATGCCGTCGACTGTGACGGTCCCCGACACGGGGATTGCCAGGCCGTTGATGAGCCTCGCGAGCGTCGACTTGCCCGAGCCGTTGGCACCGATGATGGTGATGCGCTTCTCGCTCAGGCTCAGCGTGGTGGGCTTCAGGATGGTAATCCCGGAATCGGGCGCGACAACGGTCGCGTCCTTGAATTCGATCATGGGGAAAGGGTAAGCGCTATGAGGCGCTCTGGGCGCCGAGGGAGACCGCTGGGGGTGTGGTGGGCGTCTCTCGTGCCTCGACGTTGGCGGGGGAAACCGGCACGCCGAGCAGCCCCGGGTAGGCGCGGTGCACCGCAGCGGCCGTCACCCCGGCGACGAACACCTTGATGATGTCGCCCACGAGGAACGGCGTGGCGAACGCGACAGTGTCGGCCGTCGTGGTTCCCAGCCGCAGCATGAAGAAGCTCCAGCCGATGAGGTTGAGGACCAGCAGCGAGGCGACGGCGCACGCGCCAATGACGCCAGACACCGTGAGTTGGCCGCGTCGGCGCATCCTGCGCACCAGCCAGCCTGCGACGAAGGCGGCGGCCACGAAGCCAGCGAGGAAACCGGCCGTGGGGCCGGTCCATACGGCGGGCCCGGCAGATCGGCCAGCAAAGATCGGGGCGCCAGCGCTGCCCACCACGAGGTAGAGGACCACCGCGCCCGCACCGCGCCACGGACCAAGAGCGGCGCCAGCGAGCAACACCGCGAGCGTCTGCAGCGTGATCGGCACTCCGGAAACGAGCTCCGCACCAGGCCAAATGGTCGACGCGGCGATCAGGCCGGCGAAGACTGCGACGAGCGCGAGGTTTGTGGGGGACAATGAGTGACGCAGGTTCATGGGACTCCCTGTGATAATGAGTTGGCGGCCACGATACCGGGTCGCGCCCCATGCGCGCTCATTCGCGCCCACCACCACCTCGCCCGCTGTAGGGCGCCCGGAAGGATTTATCGTGATTGTCGCCCAGGATATCGAGATGCGCATCGGCGCCCGAGTGCTGCTGCACCCGGCGTCCTTTCGCATCGGCAAGGGCGATCGCGTGGGCTTGGTGGGACGCAACGGCGCTGGCAAGACCACGCTCACAAAGATTCTGGCGGGCGAAGATCAGGCGTCCGGTGGCACCGTCAAGCGCCGTGGGTCGGTGGGCTACCTGCCGCAGGATCCGCGCACGGGCGACGACTCGATGCACGCGCTCGACCGCATCTTGGCCGCGCGTGACCTCGAGACGATCCTGCGCAAGCTGCGCGAAGCGGAACTGGCCATGGCAAGCGAGGATCCGGACGTCGCTGAAAAGGCGATGGAAAAGTACCCGGCGATCGAGGAGCGCTTCCGTGCGGCTGGCGGATACGCCGCGGAATCCGAGGCCGCGCGCATCGCCGCGAACCTGGGTCTCGACGAGCGCGTGCTCGCTCAAGAGGTCGGCACGCTGTCCGGAGGCCAGCGGCGACGCGTCGAACTGGCGCGCATCCTGTTCTCTGAGGCGGAGACGCTGCTGCTCGACGAGCCGACCAACCACCTGGACGCGGACTCCATCATGTGGTTGCGCGGATTTCTGGCGCAGTACCCGGGCGGGCTCATCATCATTTCTCACGACGTGGATCTGGTGCGCGCCGTCGTCACGAAGGTGTTCTACCTGGATGCCAACCGCGGGGTGATGGACCAGTACGCGATGGGATGGGACCTTTACCTCAAGCAGCGTGAGGACGACGAGCACCGTCGTCACCGCGAGCGCAAGAACGCCGAACAGAAGGCCTCGGTGCTGATGGCGCAAGCGAACAAGATGCGCGCCAGCGCGACCAAGGCCGTCGCGGCGCAAAACATGGCGAAGCGTGCCCAACGACTTCTCGCGGAGACGGAGACGTCGCGGCAGGCCGACAAGGTCGCCGCCTTGCGTTTCCCCAAGCCCGCGCCGTGCGGCAAGACGCCGCTGCGCGCATCGGAGCTGTCCAAAAATTACGGCACGCTCGAGGTGTTCACGGACGTCGAGCTCGCGATCGACAGGGGATCGCGGGTGGTCGTCCTGGGCCTCAACGGCGCGGGAAAGACGACGCTGCTCAAGTTGCTCGCCGGAGTCGAGAAGCCCGACACCGGCCAGGTCGAGCCCGGCCACGGCCTCAAGCTTGGCTATTACGCACAGGAGCACGACATGCTCGACATGGAGGCCACCGTGCTGGAGAACATGCGGCACAGCGCTCCCGATCTCAACGACACCGAGGTGCGCAGCGTGCTGGGATCCTTCCTCTTCCAGGGCGACGACGTCGAGAAGCCGGCGCGAGTCCTGTCCGGAGGCGAGAAGACCCGGCTGGCGCTCGCGACGCTCGTGGTGAGCCAGGCCAACGTGCTACTCCTGGATGAGCCCACCAACAACCTGGACCCGGCCTCGCGCGCCGAGATCCTCGGCGCCCTCAAGACCTACGAGGGCGCCGTCGTGATGGTGACGCACGACGAGGGAGCCGTGGATGCGCTCGAACCCGAGCGCGTGCTGCTGCTGCCAGACGCCGACGAGGACTTGTGGAATGCAGGGTACCGAGACCTGATCTCGCTCGCTTAGCCGGCGCGCGCCTCGGCTACAGCGCGTCCTCGATCTCCTCGTCGGAGAGGCCCCGCCTCTGTTTGGCCGGCTTGGGCGGCCTGCGCGGGCTGGGGGAGCCCGCTTCGGCGGCGTCGCGCTCGCGCTCATGGAGCGCGTCGCGTCGGGTGATCCAGATACCCAAGGGTGCGGCGACTGCCGTCAGCAACCACCACTGGAGGGCGTAGCTCAGGTGGGGTCCAAGCGAGATGTCGGGGGTCGGCACCGGCGCGAGGGCATCGACGCATGCCGACTCGCTGCAGGTCGACCTCGCCATCAGGTATCCCTGCACCACCTCACCGGCGATGCCGTTCATGTGGCGCGGAGTGATGCGTGTTCCGGGTTTGCCGTTGTCCGCCTCGAAAGCGCGGACGATGCCAGTGACAGTGACTTGCTCGCCGGGCAATGCCGGGGGAGTGGCCTCGGATCGAGGTTGCCAACCCAGGTTCACCATGACGGTGCGGCCCGTGTCCGTGTGGATCCATACGAGGTACTGCAGCGATGCCGTGTTGGCTACACGGCGCCCACGCAATTCCGTGAGTGACGCGGGGTCGATCACGCCGGTCACCGTCGCGGTCCGCCATTCCGCCTCACCGGGGCCCACAGCATCCCGATCTATCAGCTCCTCGAGGTTCGCCGCCGGTTTGCCCTCGGCCGCCGCCTGACCCACGACAGCGTGCGACCTGGTCTCGTAGCGGCCCCACTGCCATTTGCCAGCGATAAGGCCCAAGGCCATCGCGGCCAACACGACGGTCACAATGAGCGCGATCCGTCGCGGCCGGTATGCGGCCGGGCGGTGTTTCGCGGCGGGACTGGTCACGGTCTCGATCGTACGTGCGAGGCGAGCGCGCGAGGTGACGGGCGCATCGGCTAGTTTGGGGCCCATGACGCGACACGTGGTGGTGACAGGCGCGAACCGAGGCATCGGCCGTGCAATCGCGGAAGCCTTCGTGGCAAACGGGGATACCGTTTCCAGCATCTACAGGGGCGGCGATCTCCCGGACGGCGTGACCGGCGCGATCGCCGACATCACCGACACCGACGCCGTCAACGCCGCCTTTGATGAGCTAGAGGCGATGCACGGGCGTGTGCGCGTGCTCGTGGCCAACGCGGGCATCACTCGCGACGGACTGCTGATGCGGATGTCCGACGAAGATTTTTCCGCGGTCATCGACACCAACCTCACCGGTACTTTCCGTACGGTGCGCCGGGCGGTCAACTCGATGATGCGGGAGAAGTACGGCCGGATCGTCTTGGTCGGCTCGGTGGTGGGATTACTCGGCAATCCCGGTCAGGTCAACTACTCGGCGTCCAAGTCCGCGCTCGTGGGCATGGCGAGGTCCATCACGCGCGAGGTGGGTGGACGCGGCATCACCGCCAACGTAGTTGCGCCAGGATTTATCGCGACGGACATGACGGCCGAACTTGGCGACGATGCGATCAAGCAATATGAGTCATCGATTCCGGCCAAGCGGTTCGGTACCACGCAAGACGTCGCTGCCGCTACCGTATTCCTGGCCTCCGATGCGGCAGGGTATGTATCTGGCGCGGTGCTGCCCGTTGACGGCGGACTGGGCATGGGTCACTAGTTTCCGGACCACGTAGTCTTTCCGACAGGAGGAACCATGGGCATTCTCGAAGGCAAGAACATCCTCGTTACCGGGGTACTGACCGAAGGTTCGATCGCGTTCGATGTGGCGCGACTGTGCCAGGAACAGGGCGCCAAGGTGGTGCTGACCGGGGTGGGTCGCACCCTCAAGGTCACCGAGGCGATGGGCCGCCGGCTGCCGGTCGAGGCCAAGGTCGTCGAGCTCGACGTCACCAACGCCGACCATCTGGCTGCGCTGCCGGACGCCGTGCGTGAGCACGTGCCGCATCTCGACGGCGTGGTCCACTCGATCGGCTTCGCCCCCCAGACGGTGATGGGCGGCAACTTCATGACCGGCCAGTGGGAAGATGTCTCCACGGCCATCCACATCTCCGCCTACTCGCTCAAGGCTCTTGCGGAGGCCGCCGTGCCGCTCATGTCGAATGGCGGGTCCATCGTGGGACTCACGTTTGACGGACGCTTCGCGTGGCCCGTGTACGACTGGATGGGTGTCGCCAAGTCGGCTTTCGAGGCGATCAGCCGCTACCTCGCGCGCGACCTGGGACCCCAGGGCATCCGCTGCAACCTGGTCTCCGCTGGACCGCTCAAGACCACGGCCGCAAAGCACGTCCCTGGCTTCGACCAGATGGAGAGCAAGTGGAGCGCGCGCTCGCCCCTCGGGTGGGACTCGGAGGACACGGAGCCCGCAGCCAAGGCCGTCACCGCCTTGCTCAGCGACTGGTTCCCTGCGACGACCGGCGAAATGGTCCACGTCGATGGCGGCGTCCACGCCATGGGCCAGTAGCAGTGCCCAGACTGGTTCTGGCCAGGCACGCTCAGGCCGAAGCTCCTCAGCGGGGACTCGGCGATCATTCGCGCGCGCTCACTGTGCAGGGCCGGGACGACGCCGCACGTCTCGCGGAGCGGTTGCAGGCACTGGGGCTGCACCCGGACGTGGCGCTTGTCTCCTCGGCGAATCGGACCGTCCAGACGTTCAAGCGCATGGCTACGGTGTGGGACGACGTGGATCTGCGCATCGAAGAGGATCTGTACGAGTGCGGCAGCGAGCGCGTCATCGCCGTGCTGGCGAACGTGCGAGACGCGGACACCGTGCTCGTGGTGGGACACGAGCCGACCACGTCTCACGTGGCTGCGTGGCTGGCCGGGGAGGGATCGCTCAAGCAACCGTTGCAGCGGGTCTCCCACGGCATGCCGACCGCGGCGGCGTCCGTCCTCGAGTTTGAAGGTCCGTGGGCCGAGCTCGGCCCCCACTGCGCGCGCCTCGTCGACGTGGTCGAGGGCAAGCTAGAGTAAGGCCGGCCAGTGACGGACGTGAGACTGCTCGACCGACTGTGGGGCGCGCTGCTGCCCATGCAGCGACTCGCATGGGAGCAGGGCGTGGCCTCTCAGGCGGCATTGGACGGCGGGCGTCTCGACCTCGCGGGGGCGTTCGCCCGCGACGCCATGGCTCACCAAGACGCGGAGGGCAGATTGGCCGCGACGGGAGACCCGGGACTCGTCAACGGCGGTCCCCTTGGCGAGGCCGTCGCCGAGTTGGCGTCCCGCGGCGATTCACGAGCTGCAGCGGCTCTCGAACGCCAACGCTGGTGGTTCCTGCGGTTCTCCCCACGGGACGACGAGGGCGTCGTCTGGCATCTGCGAGATTCCAGCGAGGTGTGGGTCGACTCGATCTACATGGTGGTGCCGATGCTGGTGCTCACGGGGGACGTCGCGCCAGCCGACATGCAGTACCGGATGCACAGGGAACACCTGTGGGACGAGCGCAGCGGGCTCTACGGACACCGCAGCGACACCGTGACGGGTCAGCGCGTGAGGGGCGCGTTCTGGGCCTCAGGAAACGGGTGGGCAGCGGGAGCGATCGCCAGGGCGTTGCGCATCGGCGGGGACGGTGTGCCTGATGAGATGCGGGGGCGTTGGCGCAGCAACACCCAAGACCTCTTGGACGCCGCGGCGGCCCACGAGACCACCGACGGCCGGTTTCACGACGTGCTGGACGATCCCGCGACCTTCACGGATGGCGCCGCGGGCCTCATGTTCGCCTACGCGGCGTTCACGGGCGTGGCCGACGGGTGGCTGCCCGCTGAGTACGCGGGCCACGCCACGCGGTGGCTTGAGGGGGCACTCGCGCGGGTGGATGCCGACGGCGTCATTCAGGGGGTGTGCGGAGCACCGCACTTTGACCGCGAAGGCGTGTCGGCCGAGGCCCAAGCGTTCGCGATCATGGCCATCGCGGCATCCGAGCGCGCCTCACGGGGCCCGTCCTTCTAGGACGAGATCAGGGGCCACGCGGCGTCGAGGCGAGGTCCCTCAATCGCGATGTCGGCGGCGGCCCGCACCACGGGCTTCGCCGAAAAGGCGACTGACAACCCCGCTGCGGCCATCATCCCCAGGTCGTTGGCACCGTCGCCAATCGCGACCGTGTCGGAGATCGGGATGCCTGCCCCCCTGGCGAATGCGGCAAGAGCCACGGCCTTGGCGTTGCGGCCGATCACGGGCCCCACCGTGCGCCCCGTCAGGTGACCTTGGTCCACTTCGAGGCGGTTGGCCACGAACAAGCTGACGGACACGGCGCTCGCGATCGAAGACACGATCTCTTCGAAACCGCCCGAGACGAGCGCCACGGTCCAGCCAGCCGCCTGTGCGGCCTCGACGAGCTCCGGGGCGCCGGGCGTGAACTCGACCTCTGCCGCGACCTCGTGAAACACCGACGTCGAGAGGCCCTTCAGGGTGGCGACCCTCTCGGCAAGCGACGACTCGAAGTCGATCTCGCCGCGCATGGCTCGTTCGGTGATGGTCGCGACGTGAGCCTCTGAGCCGGCATGGGCCGCGAGCAACTCGATGACTTCTTGTCGGATCAGCGTGGAATCGACGTCCAAGACGAGCAGACGCCTTGGGCTCATCCGTGGATCACGGTGCCCTTCGCCACAACAGTCAGACCAGACTCGGTGACGGTGAAGCCTCGAGCGATGTCGGCCGCGTGGTCAATTCCCACGCGGGCACCCTCCTCGACGACGACGTTCTTGTCCAGGATCGCCTTGTGCACCTGCGCGTGACGGCCCACCGTGACGTCGTCGAGCAGCACCGAGTCCGACACGGTCGACCACGAGTGCAACCGCACCCCAGGCGACAAGATCGAACCCGTCACGGTCGCCCCGGACACGATGACGCCGGGCGAAACCACCGAGTCGGCGGCGTGACCCATGCGGCCTTCCTCGGAGTGAATGAACTTGGCGGGCGGATGCGTGATGAGGCCTTGGTGAAGCGGCCACTGGTCGTTGTAGACATTGAAGACGGGCATCACGGCGATGAGGTCCATGTGGGCGTCGTAGTAGGAGTCGATCGTTCCCACGTCGCGCCAGTAGTCCTTATCGCGCGCAGTCGAGCCGGGAACGTCGTTGTCGACAAAGTCGTACAGGCCGCACGTGCCCTTGTCCACGAAGTAGGGGACGATGTCGCCACCCATGTCGTGCTTGGACGTCTCGCTTGCGGCGTCGGCCATGAGCGCCTCGAGCAACGGCTCGACGGACGCCACGTAGTTGCCCATCGAGGCGAGAATCTCGGTCGGGCTGTCGGGAAGGCCGTCTGGCGCCGTGGGCTTTTCGAGGAAGGCGCGCACGCGAGTCGTGTTGTCGGGGTCCACGTCGACCACGCCAAACTGGTCCGCCATCTCGATCGGCTGACGGATTCCTGCGACCGTGAAGTCGGCGCCCGACTCGATGTGGGCGTCCACCATTTGGGAGAAGTCCATGCGGTACACGTGGTCGGCGCCCACGATGACGACGATGTCAGGCTTCTCGTCTTCGATGATGTTGACGCACTGAAAGATGGCGTCGGCGCTGCCCATATACCAATGCTTGCCGCGGCGCTGCTGCGCTGGCACCGGAGCCACAAAGTTGCCCAGCAGCGGAGACATCCGCCAGGTGCGCGCAATGTGGGTGTCGAGCGAATGCGACTTGTACTGGGTGAGCACGACGATGTGCAGGTACCGCGAGTTCACCAGGTTCGACAGAGCGAAGTCGACTAATCGATACGTTCCCCCAAACGGCACTGACGGCTTGGCACGGGCTGCGGTGAGGGGCATCAGGCGCTTGCCCTCACCTCCCGCAAGGACGATGGCAAGTACTTTCGGCGCTGACATATGTCCAGCATAGGGTCCATGCCGCCGCGTCGCACAGACCATTTGTGCAACAGAGCGATTACGGTGGAGTCATGCGTATCGATCTTCTCAGCCGCGAATACCCGCCGCACGTCTACGGAGGCGCGGGCGTACACGTCAACGAATTGGCGAAGGTTCTGCGCGAGCACCTCGAGGTGAGAGTGCGCGCGTTTGACGGACCGCGTGACGAGGAGGGCGTCACCGGCTACACCGCGCTCGGCGGCGGAGTGGGCGACGCGTCGCTCGACGTGCTGGCGCACAACCTGCCCATGGCGCGCGATTGTGAAGGCGCCGATCTGGTCCACTCCCACACCTGGTACGCCAACATGGCGGGCCACCTTGCGAAGACGTTGCACGGCATCCCGCACGTCCTGAGCGCGCATTCCCTCGAGCCCTTGCGGCCGTGGAAGGCCGAACAGTTGGGTGGCGGCTACCGCGTCTCGAGTTGGATCGAGAAGACCGCGTACGAGGCGGCCGACGCGATCGTCGCCGTGTCCGCTGGCATGAAGGCGGACGTGTTGCGCTGCTACCCGGACGTCGACCCCGCCAAGGTGCACGTGGTGCACAACGGCATCGACGTTGACGCGTGGGCCGCGCCGGCCACCGACGAAGAGCGGGCAGCGGCCGACGCCGTGGTCGCCCGTCACGGCATCGACCCCTCTCGCCCCGCGATCGTGTTTGTGGGGCGCATCACCCGCCAGAAGGGCCTGCCGTACTTCCTGAAGGCGGTCGAGCAGCTGCCCAAGGAGATTCAGGTCGTGTTGTGCGCGGGCGCTCCCGATACCGCGCAGATCGCTCAAGAGGTCTCGGGTGCGGTCGCGAAGCTTCAGAAGGAGCGCGACGGGGTCATCTGGATCGAGGAGATGTTGCCGCGCGCCGAGCTCGTCGCGGTGCTCGACGCGTGCACCGCTTTCGTGTGCCCCTCCGTGTACGAGCCCCTCGGCATCGTCAATCTTGAGGCCATGGCCGTGGGATTGCCCGTCGTTGCGACCGCTACGGGAGGGATTCCCGAGGTGGTGGAGCACGGAGTGACGGGAACGCTCGTGCCCATCGACCAGGTGCAGGACGGCACCGGAACGCCGACACACCCCGAGAAGTATTCGGCCGACCTCGCTGCGGCGCTGACCGCCATGGTGTCCGACCTCGACGCCGCAAAGGCCATGGGCAAGGCTGGGCGGCAACGCGCGGCCGACCACTTCGCGTGGGGCGCCATCGCGGAACGCACGCTCGAGGTCTACACACACGTGCTGGGCTAGGGTCGACAGATATGAGCGAAGTGCTGCGGCTTGACGATGTCACCTTGCGTCGTGGCGAGAATCAGATACTCGACGGCATCACGTGGGGCGTCGAGGCGGCAGATCGTTGGGTGATTCTTGGCCCCAATGGCGCGGGCAAGACCTCCCTCATCACGGTGTGTTCCGCACGCGCACATCCCACCACCGGCTCGGCCCGAATTCTCGGCGAGCAACTGGGCGAAACCAATACCCATGAGCTTCGTATCCGCGTGGGCCTCACCTCGGCCGCGCTTGCCGACCGCATCCCGCCACACGAGACGGTGCACGACATCGTGATGACGGCCGCGTACGGCGTGACCGGGCGGTGGCGCGAAGAGTACGAACAGGTAGACGAAGCACGGGCCGAGGCCCTGTTGTCCGCCTTCGGGATGCACGCCTTCGCGGATCGGACCTTTGAGACGTTGAGCGAAGGCGAGCGCAAGCGCGTCCAGATCGCGCGCGCCCTCATGACAGACCCCGAGCTACTGCTCCTTGACGAGCCGGCAGCTGGCCTCGATCTGGGTGGCCGCGAGGAGTTGTTGGCTGCGCTCACCGAACTAGCGGGCGACCGGCGCTCGCCCGCCATGGTGATGGTGACGCACCACGTTGAGGAGATCCCCGCCGGGTTCACCCACGCACTCCTGATGCGCGACGGCAGAATCGTCGCCCAGGGCCGACTCGTGGACGTTCTGACGAGCGCAAACCTTTCACAAACGTACGGACTGCCCATTCAACTGTTTGCTCAAGACGGCCGCTGGACAGCACGTCAATCGTCCTAGCGCACGGTTTACCTGGGGGGAATTTGCGAAACGAGGATGGCTGAGAGTGTCACGTCATCCCAAGGGATGACGATCGACGGCGGCGTCCATCTGGCGGCCGATTCCGCGCGGCTTCAAGCCTGGTAGCGTCCGAAGTGAAAGGAGTCGCCATGAATTCGATTTGGTGGTTTGTCGGTGCCGCCGCGTTAGGCGCCATCGAAATCTTCACCCTCGATCTCACGTTCCTCATGCTCGCGTCAGGCGCAATCGCTGGAGGCGTCGTGGTCTTGGTCGGCGGGCCGATTTGGCTCGCTTTCGTGGTTGCCCTTGTTGTCGCGACTGCGATGTTGGCGGCTCTCAGGCCGTGGTTGTTGCGTTCGATGCGCGTGCGCGGGGTCGACTTGGTGGAGACCAATACCGCCGCGCTCACTGGCGCGAAGGGTCGAACGATCGATCCCATCACTGAAACCAGCGGCCGCATCAAGCTGCGTGGCGAAGTGTGGACGGCGCGCATCCAAGATGATGCAGCCACTATTGACGAGGGCGTCGAAGTCATCGTCACCAAGATTGTCGGAGCGACGGCCATCGTCGTTCCAGAAGAGGAGCACACAGCATGACTGATATTTCCCCGGCAGCGCTGGCAGGACTCGTCGTCCTGGCCATTGTCGCCATCTTCGTGATCTCGGCGATCGCGCGTTCGATCATGGTGGTTCGCCAGACGCAGGCCGTCTTGGTCGAGCGTCTCGGCCGCTATAGCCGCACCATGGAAGCTGGGCTGCACCTGATGGTGCCGTTCATCGACCGCGTTCGGGCCAAGGTCGACCTTCGCGAGATGGTCTACTCCTTCCCCCCGCAGTCGGTCATTACGTCTGACAACCTGGTCGTGGACATCGACTCCGTCATCTACTTCCAGGTGACGGAGCCCAAGTCGGCGGTCTACGAGATCGCGAGCTACATCCAAGGTGTGGAGCAGCTCACCACCACAACGCTGCGTAACATCGTCGGCACCATGGACCTCGAGCAGACGCTGACGTCGCGTGACCAGATCAACGGTCAGCTGCGCGGAGTGCTGGACGAGGCGACCGGCAAGTGGGGCATCCGCGTCAACCGAGTGGAGCTCAAGGCCATCGAGCCGCCCGCATCGATCAAGGACTCGATGGAGAAGCAGATGCGTGCGGAGCGTGACCGTCGCGCCGCGATCCTCACGGCCGAGGGCGTCAAGCAGTCCGCGATCCTCACGGCCGAGGGTGCCAAGCAGTCCGCGATCCTGACCGCGGAGGGCGAGGCCCAGAGCCGCATCCTGCGCGCCGAGGGCGAGTCGCGAGCCATCTTGCAGGTGTTCGACGCCATCCATGAGGGCGACGCCGACTCCAAGCTGTTGGCATACCAGTACCTCCAGATGCTTCCCGAGATCGCCAAGAACGACTCGAACAAGGTGTGGTTCGTCCCCACCGAGTTCACGGGTGCGCTCAAGGCGGTCAGCGCCGCGTTTGGCGGGGTGGAAGAGCCGGAGCCGTTGACGGCCTCGCCGGATCGTGGCAAGCGTCGCACCACCAAGTTGACGTCGGCACTCGCCGACCCAGCCGAGGCGCTACGTCAGGCCAAGCAAGAGGTCATGGACGCGACGGCGGACGCCACGGATGCTGGCACGAAGTCGGGGCGCAGGTTCGATCCGAACGTGGAAAGGGGCCAGTAGTAGCCACCCGCATTGATGAGGCCCCGGCGCCAAGGCGTCGGGGCCTCGTCGCGTCCGGCCGCCTCTGTGGCGAAGCGGGACCGCGCTGTGGGCACGGACTGGGACAATGGGGCCATGTCAGTCCTCCACGTCGACGATGCCGGGGACGACCGACTCGCCGACTATCGCAGCCTGACCGACGTGGCGCTGAGGCGCCGCATAGAGCCGGCGGCAGGCCTGTACATGGCCGAGGGTGCCAAGGTCATCGCGCGGGCCCTTGCCGCGGGGCATCAGCCGCGATCGATCCTGGTCAGCGAACGCTGGCTCGACTCGGTCGAGTCGCTCGTCGATTCCCACATTCCCATCTACGTGGCCCCCGCTGCGCTACTGGAGTCCGTGACCGGCTACGACGTCCACCGTGGCGCCCTCGCCGCGATGCAACGACCCAAGCTGGCGTCGGTGGCCGACATCGTGAAGGACGCCCGACTCGTGGTGGTGCTCGAGGGGATCGTGGATCACACCAACGTCGGCGCGGTGTTCCGCTCGGCTGCTGGCCTGGGCGCCGACGCCGTCCTCGTGTCGCCCACGTGCGCCGATCCGCTGTACAGGCGCTCCGTCAAGGTGTCCATGGGCACGGTGTTCCAGGTGCCGTGGACGCGCATCGAAGCCTGGCCCGAGGGCCTGGGGGAGTTGCGCGAGGCGGGCTTCACGATCGCGGCCCTGGCGCTGGCGGACGATGCCGTCTCGTTGGGGGACTTCGCGGACGCAGGCCACGAGCGAATCGCACTCGTCATGGGCACGGAAGGAGGCGGCCTGTCACACGGCGCGCTCGCCGCCGCCGATCAGGTTGTCACGATCCCCATGGCGGGGGCAGTGGACTCGCTCAACGTTGCCGCGGCGTCGGCGGTGGCCGTGTGGGCGTTGGTGAGCGGCCGTCCTGGGGGCCGCTCACAAGCCTGGCGAGGAGATCGTGCCCGACCTCTCAGGCAACGGGAGGCTGCGCCCCAACGTGCTGCACCGTGAGGGCGCTGGCGTCCGTTCCTCGTTCCACCGCGTCGTCAATCGTGGCGCCAGAGACGAGAGCCGCGGCGAGGGCCCCCGCAAAGGAGTCGCCCGCTCCCGTCGTGTCCACGACCTTCACCTTGCGAGCGGGGAAGTGCCGCGCGACATTGGCGTCCGCGACCACCGACCCTTGGGCACCCAAGGTGACGACGACTGATCGGCATCGTTGCGCGAGAGCGTCGGCCACCGCGAGAGCCGCCTCAACCGAGTCGCACGAGGCATGGGCGAGGGCCTGGGCCTCGCCGGCGTTGACGATCAGGGGGTCGCATGCCGCGAGCAGGTCCTCGGGGACTTCCCGCAGCGGCGACAGGTTGAGGACGATCCGCGCCCCCGCAGAGTGCGCTGCGAGGCAGCCCTGGGTCACCACGGGCAGAGGCAATTCGAGCTGCGTGAGAAGGACGGTGCCGGGGGTTACCAGGCGCAGAAGCGTGTCGCTTACGGTCGCCGGGTCGAGCCTCGCGCTCGCACCGGGGTCGACGATGATCGTGTTCTCGCCGTCTCGCGAAACCGCAATGAGCGCAATGCCGCTCGCCATGTTGTCGATGGTCGCCACCTGAGAGACGTCGACGCCCTTCGCCTTCAGGTCCTCCAACATGTCCCGACCCGCCGAGTCGTCGCCGACGGCGGAGACGAACGTCACCGAGGCGCCGGCGCGCGCCGCGGCGACGGCCTGGTTGGATCCCTTGCCGCCCGTCCCCGTCTCATACGAATGGCCCAGCAGGGTCTCGCCGGGAAGGGGGTGGCGTTCGACAAAGACGACGTGATCGCGGTTGACAGTGCCAAGGACGATGAGCGGGGAGGCGCTGGAGCCAGGCTCGCTGGTCGGATTGCCGTTCATTCGTGACTCCTTCATGGCTACTGACGCCGAGGGGCGGCGGCTACGGGGCGTCGGGAAAGACGACGCCCTTGTGGAGAATGAAGCAGCCGTAGGGCTGATCCTCCAACGTGTGCACCACGGCGAAGACACCCCTCGCCCGCTCGTAGAACGACATCCTCGGGACGATGCCAAACTCCAGCGGCTGCGGATGGTGGGCGTTCGCGATGTCGAGGACCTTCGACTGCACGGGTGAGACGATCGAGGGGTCGCCGTCGACCTCCATGCGCTCCAGCGGGTGCTCAAGGAAGGTGTCCAACGGCATGACGCTGAGGATTGCCTGTGCCGCGCGCTCCACGCCGATGGCACCCAGCCTCACCACGGGTTTGCCCGTTGCCGACGCCGGGTAGTTGCGATCGACGAGGAGGAGCTGATCCCCGTGGCCCATGTCGTCGAGGATGTGCAGGAGTTCTCCGCTCAGAACTGGGTCGAGGCCTTTGAGCATGGGGGCCTCCTTGGGCCTCAGCAGTGAGTGATACCTCCATTGTCCTTGCGTCGAGTGGGCGGTGTCCGCTGTTGCGCCGCGCGTGTCCGCCATTCATGGCAGAATCGAACATGTGTTCGAATGGCGTGCGGGGATTCCGCCGCCCCTTAAGCAACCGCTCGGGAGGTGACCGTGGAGACGCAGGGGACCCGCCTGGCCGCAGCCCGCGCCGCCTTGAGCGCCGTCGAGTCGCGCATGGGGGCCGACCGCAAGGCGACGGAGGGACCGGCGCTCGCGCTCGACGAGGCGCTCGCCCCAGTGTTGCCGCGAGGGCTGCTGCGGGGGCAGGTGGTCGCCGTGGAGGGTTCCACGTCGCTCATGCTGGCGCTCGCCAGCCAGGCGTCACGCGAGGGCGCGTGGGCGGCCATGGGGATGCCGAACGTGGGCGTGCTCGCGGCCTCACGCAGGGGGATGGACCTGGCCCGGCTGGCACTCGTCCCGTATCCGGGCGCGCAGGCGCCCGCCACGTTGGGTGCGTGCCTGGACGGCATGGACATCGTGATGGTTGGCCAGGGTGTCGCCCTGTCCGATGCGGATCGCAGGCGGCTCGCCGCGCGCGCCAGGGAGCGTGGCTGCGTGATGGTGGTCGCGGGTCCCTGGCCGGGAGCGCACGTGGCGCTGACCGTGGAAAGGGTGCGATGGAAGGGCCTGGGAGCAGGGGAGGGGAGGCTGCGCGAGCGGGATGTGACCGTGGCGATCGCGGGGCGCTCGGCGGGGTCGACGAGCCGCGTGGTGGTCACTCTCGATGTGGATGACCAGCAGGTGAGATCCGGTGACGTCGCCAGGCGGGCCGCCGTGGGGGACAGGGTGCTCGGCACGGGTGCCGCATGACCGCGCCCTTGCGCGACGCCGCGGTGGTCACCGTGCGCCGCGTCGTCCTGTGGGTGCCCGATTGGCCCGTGGTCGCCGCCATGGCGCAGGCGGGTTTGAGCACCGATGCTCCTGCAGCGGTGTTGCACGGCAGGGGGATGCTCGCCGTCTCCGCGGCGGCCCGCGCCGCGGGAGTGCGCAGGGGGATGCGCAAGCGACTCGCCCAGCGGGCCTGCCCGGAGCTCGCGATCCTGACTCACGACGAGGGTCGGGACGCCCGCGAGTTTGAGTCCGTCGCCGCCGCGGCTGAGCAGGTGGTCGCGGGGGTCGAGATCTCTCGCCCGGGCCTGCTGATGATCCCCTCGGAGGGCGCAGCGCGCTTTCACGGTTCCGAAGAGGCGCTCGCGGAGGCTCTCGTGACCCGGGTGGCGGAAGACGCGGGGTGCGAGTCCGCCGTGGGCATCGCCGACGGACTATTGGCCGCCGTGATGGCAGCCAGGGCGAACGCGTTGATCGAGCGGGGCCAGTCACACGACTTTTTAGCGCCCCTGCCTGTGGACACCCTGGTGCACGCCGCCATGGAGCGCTCCCAGCGCACCGAGGTCGAGGACCTCGTCAGCGTGCTGGCGCGCCTGGGCCTGACCACCCTGGGTGACTTCACCGCGCTTCCCACGGCCGATGTCGTGGCCCGTTTTGGGCACGTGGGCGCGTGGGCGCGGCGCATGGCCAGAGGTGAGGACGTTGCCCCTCCCGTGCTGAGGCGCGCCGAGGGCGACATCGGCGTCGAGTATGTGTTCGAGGATCCAGCCGAAAGGGTCGAACAACTCGCCCTGGTGGCCAGTGATGTGGCCGAACAACTCGACGCCGCGCTGCTGGCCGCCGCCTCGCGGTGCTCCCGCGTGCGGATCGGCGCCCGCACCGTGACGGGGGACGAACTCGTCAGGGTGTGGCGCACGGATGTGGGAGCCCGCTCGGGAGCCTTCTCCAAGCACATGGCGGACAGGGTGCGCTGGCAGCTTGAGGGATGGCTGTCAGGCACCGCTGCGGGGCCGCAGCCCGCACCCCTCACGGCGCTGATGCTCACGGCCGAGGACGTGGTTCCGCTCGGGTCCGAGCAGTCCTTCCTGTGGGGTGGCACGTCCGGGGCCGACGCCAGGGCGCATCGTGCGTTGGAAAGAGTGCAGGGGCTGTTGGGCGCGGAGGGCGTGCTCGCCGTGGCGGAGCAAGGCGGCCGCACGCCCCGCGACCGGGTGCATGCGCTCGCGTGGGGCCAAGAGGGCGAGCCTCCCCGGCGGGTCAGCCACCCGTGGCCGGGCCGCATCCCCGATCCGGCGCCGGCGACAGTGCTGACGGTGCCGCTCGAGGTTCACGTGCTCGACGCGGGTGGAAGCCCCGTGCGGGTGGACAGGCGGCTCGCCGTGAGCGCCCCGCCGACGTGGGTGCGCCTGCAGGCCGACCCGCGCGACAGGGTGGCCCGCGCGGCGCATCGTCACCCGTCGTCTGGTCATGTGGGAGGGGACGACGGCCCCGTATGGACTTCGCCCCTGCCCGTCGAGGCGTGGGCGGGCCCGTGGCCGATCGTGGAGCGGTGGTGGTCAGGGGAGGCGTCCCGGCGAGCCTTCCTGCAACTGGCGATGCGCGGAGAAGACGGTCAGACGGAGGCGGCACTGCTGGTGGCACTTCACGAGGGGCGCTGGATGTTGGAGGCCGTCTATGACTGAGTGCGGGGGCCGCTCCACCGCTAGGTCGCGGCGGTGACGGTCACCAGGTGAGTCTCGTTGTCGTAGGTGAACGTGACCATCGAGTCCGCCGTCAGGATCAACGGGATGTTCGTTCCGTCGCGCGCGCCGGCCGCGCCGTAGTTCTCATCCCATGATCGATTGAGCGCGACCTTGAACTCATAGTCGCCTGCGGGGAGGTCCACCGTGATCGACCACGTCGCGGTGACGGGGTCAAGCGTCATCTGCGCTTGGTCGCACCATGGCGCCCAATCCTCGCCGCAGCCCATGACCGAGTTCACCGTGCCCGGCAACGCCACCTCGTCGGGCTGGGCGGCCGCGCCGCCGCGGGCTGCGACGGCTGTCGACTCGACAGTGGCGGGACCCTGGGTCACGATGGCCCGGTACAGCACGTCCGTTCCAGGGGTGATGCCCGACGCGTCATCGATCACCGAGTAGGTGGGTGCCGATGAGTCGGTGCCGATCTGTTCCCACTCGCCGCCCCCAACCCGACGCTCGAACCTCACCGAGGTGTGAGCTCGGACGGGCGAGACGGCGGCCGAGATCACTGGCGACGAACCGATGGTGGCCCCCACTTGCGGTCCGGTAATGGAGATCGTCGGGTCAGCCACCACGCCGGTGACTGAGTCCGACGTCGCGGTGTGTCCGGCGTTGTCCGCGACCACAGCCACGTATTCCACCGCCGTGCCCGGATCGAGCGAAGAGACGTCCTGGTAGACGGAGTAGGGGGCGTTGTCATCGGTGCCGATGTGCTCCCACTCGTCTCCGGATTTCGCCCAGAACGACACCTCCGCGTAGGCGGTGGAATCGACCGTCGCCGTCACCCGCAACCTGTCGGGAGCGCCGTCCGCAGGGGAAGCGTCGGCAATCTTGACGCTCGGGGCAGCGTCCGATGCGGGCACAGGGTCCGCGGCCTCGTACACCACCACCGACAGGGGTGGCACGGACACGGAGATGGCGCCCGACGCGTCGGCAGTCACCGAGTCGCTTGCCCCATAGATCGCGTCGAAATGCACGGACGGCGTCCAGGTGGTGAGTTGCGCGCCCTTGGCCTCGGTCGCGTTGTTGATCAAGACGACGTACTCGCGCTGGTCTCCTCGATCGATGCGCGAGAAGGCAAAGACTCCGGATCCGGAATTTGCGTAGCGCGGCTGCATGGCGCCGTCGCGCAGTGCTGGGTGCGAGGCGGTCAGGGAAGCGAGGTCGCCGATGGTCTTGTACAGCGGGTGGGTCACGTTGTAGGCGTCGTCGCCTTGGGTGGCGTCGGTGCCGATCAGGTCCTGAGACAGGTAGTCGGAAATTCGTGTGGCGAACATCGGCTGACGCGCCGCCTTGTCGCCGCCCTCGCCAGTGAAGCCCTGCTCGTCGCCGTAGTAAACGACGGGATTGCCTCGAGACAAGTACATGAGGGCGTGTGCGAGTTCGTCGCGCGCAAGGGTCTCGGCGCCGGACGCGTCGGGTTGATCGGCCTCGATGAAGCCGCCGATGCGCCCCATGTCGTGATTCCCGAGGAACGTGGGCAACTGATACGCATTCGAGTCGGCGTCGGTGTACCAGTCGTCACCAGCGAAGAAGTCGGCGAGTTGCTGCGCGGACCCCCCTTGTGACGCGTACGCACGGGCGGCGTCCTGGAACGGGAAGTCGAGGACCGCCTGCATGTGATCCGTGGTCGTGTAGTGCGACGTGCGCGCGCGAGAGGTGTCGAACACTTCGCCGAACATGAAGAAGTCGTCCTTGCCGTTCTCGTGCGCGAAGTCGAGCACCTCGGGGCCGAAGCGCTGCCAGAAGGCGTCGTCCACGTGCTTCATGGTGTCGATGCGGAAGCCGTCGATGCCAAAGTCCTTGATCCACGTCTCGTAGATGTCGATCATGCCGTCAACGACGACGGGGTCTTCCGTGAACAGATCATCGAGCCCCGCGAAGTCGCCATATTGACTGTCCTCACCGGAAAACGTGCTGTTTCCGCGGTTGTGATAGAGGGTCACGTCGTTGAGCCAGGCGGGTGTTTTTGCGGTCTCCTCGCCCGGCGCGAGTTCCGGAACGTACGGAAACGACGTGGCAGCGTCGAGCGTCGGGAACTCGCCGCCCCCGGCGAAAGTGGTGTCGTCAAAGGCGTTGCCTTCCGCGTCGGTGTACGGTCGCTCGTCTTTGGAGACGTACGCGGTGCGATCGCCCTCCTGGTAGCCGATGACGTCGGCGGTGTGGTTGGTGATGATGTCGAAGTAGACCTTCATGCCGCGATCGTGCGCCGCATTCACCAGGGCGGCGAGGTCATCGTTGGTGCCGAGGTGGGGATCGATGCTGGTGAAGTCCGTGATCCAGTAACCGTGATAGCCGGCGGACTGATCCTCTACCTGGACGGCCTTGTTGGTGAAGCTGGGCGTGAGCCAGATCGCGGTGGTCCCGAGGCCTTGGATGTAGTCGAGTCTGTCCGTGATGCCCTTGAGGTCACCGCCCTGGTAGAAGCCCGCATTGGTGGGATCAAAACCGGAGACGAGCGGGTCCGGGCCCAGGCCGCCTTGGTCATTGGAGGTGTCGCCGTTGGCAAACCGGTCGACCATCACGAAGTAGAAGTTCTGATCCGTCTCCGCTGCTCGGGTGGGCGGGATCGCGTGCGGGCTGTCGTGGCTCGCGGTGCCGATGATCGCCGCTGCCGCGATGCCAGCGGCCGCGATTGAGGCAGCCACGAGCGCCAGCCGGGTGCGTGAGCGAGAGAGCTTGTGCACGAGATCCTCCATTGGTTCGTCTCCGGAAGTGTAAACGCTTGCATCTTGCGACGCAAAGTGCGAGGCGCACGGAAATTCCCGCCCCGCTTGACCTCTCGCCCAAGTCGGCGTTTACTGCGATAATCGAACACGTGTTCGAATGGAGGCGTCGATGAGTATCCCGGGTGTGGCCAGGGCTCGATGCTGGAGGCGATGGACGATGCAGGCGGCTCTCTGATGGAAGTCGTCGACTACGCGGAACTGCATGCCCACTCGGCCTTCAGCTTTCTGGACGGCGCCAGCCAGCCGGAAGAAATGGCCGCCGAGGCCGGGCGCCTGGGGCTGTCCGCGATGGCGCTCACGGATCACGATGGCCTGTACGGGGTGGTGCGCTTCGCCAACGCCGCCCGCTCGGTGGGACTGCCCAGCATCTTCGGCGCGGAACTGCACTTGTCCGCGCCGGATGGAAAGGCGGGCGCCCCCGTGCTGGACGCGCCCACCGGCACCCCCGACCCGCGCGGCACCCACCTCGTGGTGCTCGCGCGCGGCGCTGGCGGATACGCCCGGCTGTCCCGCACCATCGGCATGGCGCACCTGGCTGCCGGTGAGAAGGGCCTGGCGCACTACACGCTTGAGGGGATCGCCGAGGCGGGCGACGGGCAGTTCCTGGTGTTGACGGGCTGCCGCAAGGGGGTGGTGCGGCGCGCGCTTTCCGGCATCGGGGTGCCGGGAGTGGGGCCCGATGCCCACGCCAGGGGAGTGACCAAGGAGGGCTTCGCCGCGGCCAAGGGCGAGCTGGACCGGCTCGCCGCGCTGTTCGGCCGCGAGGGTGTGGCGGTAGAGATCACCGACACCGGCCAGCCCCACGACTCCGAGATCAACGACGCACTCGCCGATCTGGCCTTCGATGCAGGGCTTCCGCTCGTCGCGACCAGCAATGCTCACTACGCGACCCCGCGCGACGCGGATCTCGCGGCGGCCCTCGCGGCCGTGCGGGCGCGCTCGTCACTGGACGACATGGACGGCTGGCTGCCGGGAAGCCCCGGCGCGCATTTGCGCAGCGCGGGGGAGATGAGGTGGAGGCATCGGCGCCATCCGCAGGCCGTCACCACGGCGTCCCGGCTGGGCGCGGAGGCCGCCTTCGACCTCCACCTGGTAGCGCCGCAACTCCCGCCGTATCCCGTACCCGATGGCCACACGGAGGTGACGTGGCTGCGTGAGCTCACGTATCGCGGCGCGCGCGAGCGGTACGGCACGCCCGATGCCGAACGGATTCCAGGGGCGTGGAAGCAGATCGAGCACGAGCTGGCGGTGATCGAGGCGCTCGACTTTCCGGGCTACTTCCTGATCGTGCATGACATCGTCAGCTTCTGCCGCAGGGCCGACATCCTGTGCCAGGGCCGCGGCTCGGCCGCCAACTCCGCCGTGTGTTTCGCGCTCGGGGTGACGGCCGTGGACGCCGTGACCCACGGGCTGCTGTTCGAGCGCTTCTTGGCTCCCGAGCGGGACGGACCGCCCGACATCGACGTGGACATCGAGTCCGACCGTCGCGAGGAGGTCATCCAGTACGTGTTCCAGCGCTTTGGGCGCATCAATGCCGCGATGGTGGCCAACGTCATCCAATACCGCCCCCGGTCCGCGATCAGGGACGCCGCCAAGGCCCTTGGCTACGACGTCGGCCAGCAAGACGCCTGGTCCAAGTCGATCGACCGGTGGTCGACGCTGCGTACCGATCAAGCGGCCGAGGCGGCATGGGCGGCCACGCAGCGCGACGCCATGTGGCCCGAGCCGCAGCCGGTGCAGCCGCTCGACCACATCCCCGAGCCCGTGGTGGACCTCGCGGAGCGGTTCCTGCGTTTGCCCCGACATCTCGGGATTCACCCTGGCGGCATGGTGCTGTGCGACCGGCCAGTGATCGACGTGTGTCCGGTGGAGTGGGCGCGCATGCCCGGCCGCACCGTTCTCCAGTGGGACAAGGACGACTGCGCCGATGCCGGGCTGGTGAAGTTCGACCTCCTGGGCCTTGGCATGCTGTCGGCGCTCAAGTATGCGTTTCACTACGTGTGGGACACCGAGCGCCAGGAGCTCGGCCTGCACGCTCTGCCTCAAGAGGATCCGGCCGTGTATGACCTGCTGTGCGCGGCGGACACCGTGGGGGTCTTCCAGGTGGAGTCGCGCGCACAGATGGCCACGCTGCCGCGCCTGCAACCCCGCAAGTTCTACGACATCGTGGTCGAGGTGGCGCTCATCCGCCCCGGACCCATCCAGGGCGGCTCCGTGCACCCGTACATCAACAGGGCGCGCGGACGCGAGGAGGTCACCTACCTGCATCCGCTGCTGGAGAAGTCCCTTGGCAAGACGCTCGGAGTGCCGCTTTTCCAGGAGCAACTTATGCAGATGGCGATGGACTGCGGGGGCTTTGACGGCTCGCTTGCCGATCAGTTGCGCCGCGCCATGGGGTCCAAGCGTTCCCCTGAGCGGATGGAGGCGCTGCGCGCGCGCTTCATGGTGGGAGCCAACGAGCGCGGCATCACGGCCGACGTGGCGCACCAGATCTTCGACAAGCTCAAGGCGTTCGCCGACTTCGGGTTCCCCGAGTCTCATTCGTTCTCCTTCGCGTATCTGGTCTACGCGTCGAGCTGGCTCAAGGTCCACAAGCCGGCCGCGTTCTACGCGGGGCTCCTTGCCGCCCAACCCATGGGCTTCTATAGCCCGCAATCGCTCACGGCCGACGCCAGGCGACACGGTCAGGTGGTGCTCCGGCCGTGCGTGGCGCGCTCCGAGGTACTCGCGCGGGTGGAGCGGCTCGAGAAGCCTTTCGCGACCCCCGACGAGGCGCGCGCCGACATGACGGCGCTGACGAAGGTGGACCGCCACCTGGCCGTGCGCATGGGCCTCGCCGCGGTACGCGGGTTGGGAGACGACGCCGCGCAGGCGATCGTCGATGCGCGGGCGGAGGAACGGTTCGCCTCGCTGTCCGACATGGCCAGGCGGGTGCGGGTGCGGCCGGGCGGCTTCAAGGGGGCTGTGCTGCGGGCCCACTCCCAGGCCGCCGACGCCGCGAGCGGGGCGTCCGGCGCCAGTCGCCTTGCGGGAGAGCCGGACAGTGCCTCGTCGGGCGGTGGAACGCCGGACAGGGGCCAGGGGCAACGGCCACTCGTTCCCTCGATAGCCGATATCGGCGCCAAGCCGCTCAGCAAGGCGCAGTGGGAAGCGCTCGCCACGTCCGGCGCGCTCGAGACCCTGGGAGTGACGCGCCGCGAGGGCCTGTGGGCCGCGGGAGTGCTTGCTCTCGAGGGCCCCGACACGCTGCCCGGCGTGGTGCCGGGAGTCAAGGCGCCCACCCTGCCCGGCATGTCCGCCGTCGAGGAGGCTGTAGCGGACGTGTGGGCCCACGGAGTGTCTGTCGACACGTACCCCACGGTGTTCGTGCGGGAGGGTCTGACACGCAACGGAGTGCTCACGGTTGCGGGAGTCCTAGGGCACGAGGCCGAACGGCGCGTGAGCGTGGCCGGCGTGGTGACGCATCGTCAGCGCCCAGGCACCGCCAAGGGGGTCACGTTCATCTCGCTCGAGGACGAGACCGGCTTCCTGAATGTGATCTGCTCGCAAGGGGTGTGGAGGCGCTACCAGGCGGTGGCTAGGCGGTCGCCGGCGCTCGTGATCAGGGGGCGCATCGAGCGTGCCGACGGCGCCACCAACCTCGTGGCCGAGCATCTGGCACCGCTAAGCCTCAAGGTTCCTGCCAAGAGCAGAGACTTTCAATAGCCGCCTAGACCAGGCTAAACGCGACGGTGACGCCCGCGATGACGATGGCTTCCATCGACATCAGCTTCACCAGGATGTTGAGCCCCGGGCCGGACGTGTCCTTGAAGGGGTCGCCCACGGTGTCGCCGATGACCGCCGCCTTGTGGGCGTCGGAGCCCTTGCCGCCGAGGTGACCCTCCTCGATGTACTTCTTGGCATTGTCCCAGGCACCGCCCGCATTCGCCATGAACATCGACAGCGAGAACCCTGCCGCTCCGGCGCCTGCCAGCAGTCCGAGCACGCCGGGCACGCCGAAGATCAGACCCATGATGACCGGGGCAGAGATCGCGAGAATCGACGGCATCATCATCTCGCGCTGGGCGGCCTTGGTAGAGATCGAGACACACCTCTCGTAGTCGGGATCTGTCTCTCCGCTCATGATTCCGGGGATCTCCCTGAATTGCCTGCGGACCTCGTCGACCATCAGTCCGGCCGCGCGTCCCACCGCCTTCATGGTGATGCCAGAGAACACGAACGCGAGCATCGCGCCCGTGAACATGCCGATGATGACCTTGGGGTTGATGAGCACCACCTCGAAGCGGGTCATCATGTCCATGAGGTCAAGGTCCCGCAGCGTCTCGGTGGCGTTCGCCGCGAGCACCGAGCCGTCGGGGAACGTGTAGTCGCTACCGCGCTCAAGCACGCGCGAGATGGCAATCTTGACCTCTTCGAGGTACGAGGCCAGCAGCGCGATACCGGTCAGCGCCGCCGAACCAATGGCGAAGCCCTTGCCGGTCGCCGCGGTGGTGTTGCCGAGCGAGTCGAGTGCGTCGGTGCGCTCGCGCACCTCGGGCGGCAGCCCCGCCATCTCGGCGTTGCCGCCGGCGTTGTCCGCGATCGGGCCATAGGCGTCGGTTGCCAGCGTAATGCCGAGCGTCGACAGCATGCCCACGGCGGCCATGCCGATGCCGTAGAGGCCGAGGCTCATGGTGTCGGTACTGAAGGAGTAGCCGGAGCCGAAGAAGTAGGCCAAGCCGATGCCGGACACGACAGCGAGCACGGGAATGGCGATTGACATCATTCCCTCGCCGACGCCGCCGATGATGACGGTGGCAGGGCCGGTCTTGGATGCGGAGGCGATGCGTTTGGTGGGCGCGTAGCCCTGCGAGGTGTAGTACTCGGCAGCGCGGCCGATCGTGATGCCAGTCAGCAAGCCGGTGATCAGCGCGAGCCAGAGCCCCCAAAGGTTCGGCATACCCATGGCAGCCAGCACCGCAAGCGATGCCAGACCGATCATGACGGCAGCACCGTTGACGCCTCGTCCGAGTGAGGCGAGCAACTGCTTGGGGGTCGCACCGTCCTGGGTGCGCACAAAGAACACGCCGATGACCGACAGCAAGGTGCCGAGCGCACCGATCACCATGGGCGCCACGACTGCCTTGAGTTGGATCTCTGCGCCGGAAGTCACGTACGCGGCCGCTCCGAGCGCTGCGGAGGCCAGGATGACACCCACATAGGACTCGTACAGGTCGGCGCCCATGCCCGCGACGTCGCCCACGTTGTCGCCCACGTTGTCCGCGATCGTCGCCGGGTTGCGCGGGTCGTCTTCAGGAATGCCCGCTTCGATCTTGCCCACGAGGTCGGCGCCCACGTCGGCCGCCTTGGTGAAGATGCCGCCGCCGACGCGAGCGAACAGCGACTGGACGGCTGCACCCATGCCGAACGTCAGCATCGTGGTGGTGATGACGACCACCTGGTGGGAGTCGTCCGTGCCGTAGAAGCGCGTCAGGACGATGAACCAGACGGCGATGTCGAGCAGGCCAAGTCCCACGACGGTGAGGCCCATGACCGCACCGGAGCGGAATGCCACGCGAAGGCCATGGTTCAGCGAGTCGCGCGCGGCATTCGCGGTGCGCGCAGATGCGTAGGTCGCGGTGCGCATCCCGATAAACCCTGCGAGTCCGGAGAACAGGCCGCCTGTGAGGAACGCGAACGGCACCCACGGGTTCTGCATGTCCAGCGCGTACGCGAGCACACAGAACACGAGCGTCAGCGATACGAGCACCGTGCCGACGACCTTGTACTGCTGCTTGAGATACGCGATCGCTCCCGCCCGGACGTGGGCGGCGATCTTCGCCATGGTCTCAGTGCCTTCGGACTCCTTCATCATCTGCTTGAAGAAGCCGTACGCCGCGACGAGAGCGACGATCGACGCGACTGGAACCAGCCAGAAAAAGGCGGGCATGGTGGGGCCTTTCGTGTGCGGGGGGAAGTGGCCTATTGGCCGAAAGTGGACTGGGCGGAGCGCCACCACGCGAGATGCTCGCGCTCGAGGTTGTCCCTGCTGGGCAACGGGAACGAGCTAATGCCGGTGGAATCCCCCACAAACACGCCGTTGCGGATGGTGCGGAAGAGGACCTCTTGAGTCATTTGCCTCAGCACCGTCTTTGAGGCCTTCTCCGGCGCCTTGGCCAGTTCCCGCAGACAGTCACGCAAGTGGCCGATGTTGGGGTAGGGAAGGTTGTCGATGTCCGGGTGGTCGGGGTTGTTCTTGAGGTTGCCCAAGGTGAGTTCGGTGAAGGCAATGCGCGGCACGTTCACGTTGCGCTCGGTGTTGGTGATGAAGCCAGCGAACTCCGCCGGATTCAGGTGCGACACGATGCGCGGGGTGACGGGGCACAACTCTTGATACAGGTGTTCCCGGTCCTCGCCGTCGGGCACGAACTCCTCCGGCTCCACGGTGAGCACCCGACCGTCGTCGGTAGCGAGGTGGAGGGCGGTCAGAGCCTCGCGCGGAACCCTCTCAAGGACGCGATAGATCCCAAGGTACAGCGAACTCTTGGGGCGCCCGTCGCTGTGCGGGACGCAGCGGGCGTCGACGTCCGCCAGCCGGAAGTCGGTGTCAACGAGTTTGTCGCGGTCGACCGAGAAGTAGATGGCCTGGCCACGCGAGCGCTTCGCGGATCCGATAGCGTAATAGAGGCCGAAATCGTCCGGGGGAAGCATCGAAGCGACAAGGGCTTCCGGAATGAGAGACAAGTACAGGTACGTGGTCATGGTGGGGCTCCCGTCGACGGTGACGACCTTCTTGACCGTAGCGGATGGTGAAGCCGTGAACGTGGGGCCATTGGTCCTGCGCGCGCCTCGCTCGGTAGCAGGAGTTCATGCCATTTTGGTGCCGTCAGCGTGCTAGCATTGCCGTCGCGCTTGAGCGCCCTCAGGGGAGCCCAGGTCCACTCGTCCGGGTGGCGGAATTGGCAGACGCGCTAGCTTGAGGTGCTAGTGCCCTAACGGGCGTGGGGGTTCAAGTCCCCCCTCGGACACCAGCACAGATCGGCCTCTGTCGAAGCAGGGCTAGCGGCTTTCACCACACGCACATGATGCCGGGAGGACGATGGCACCCGACGCCCACGTGCACGCCAAGGTTCGATGGCCCGGACGCTTGGTGGAGGCGCTGGAGCGCCGCGCGTCAACATTCGACGACTCTCCCCGCAACCGCGCGAAAGTGGCTGCCGCGTACACACTGATCGCGATGGCCGTGGTGATCCCCGTGGTCTTTGGTGGCGGGCAGGCGATGTCGCGCATCGATGAGCCGACGCACGCGGACTGGGCCTACCAGATCGCCCAGTTCCACATCCCGGCCCAAGGATCTGAGATCGCCCCCGAGATCCGCGACATCTGGGCGTGCATGGGTCAAGAGCGATACAACTTGCCTGACTGCGGCACGTCTGTTCCCGCCTGGCGCTTCCCTTACAAGGGCCAGAACTACAACTTCTCGCATCCGCCCCTCTACTACGCGATCGTGGGCATACCGGCCCGTGCGGTGGCGGCCGTCACCCCATTGAACTTCGTCGAGGCCGCGCGGCTGAGCGGCATCGGTTGGTTGGCCAGCGGCATGTTCATGCTCTTCGTGGCACTGCGCCGATGGCGCGTCGATCCTGCCGTGTCGATCGTGGCCCCGCTGCTCCTCATCTCGTTCCCGCGGGTGCTACACGCCTCGACCACCGTCAACCCCGACGCAGTCTCCACGCTGGCGGGAGCGGTCGCCCTGTGGCTCGCGGCCAGGCTGTTCCTGGAGAAATCCGAGGATTGGGTGCTGCCCGCAGTGCTCACGGGGGTCATGGGCCTCACGAAGTACATCACGGCCATTCCGTTCATCGCCCTCGCCGTGCTGGTGATAGTACGGGCGCTGCGGGATAGGGGTCCGCGACGATTCACGCGCGCGGACGTGTTGTTCCCGGCGGTGATGGCTCTCGCGATCATCGTGCCGTACCTCGCGTGGCAGACCTTTCAAGCGAGTCGCGGAGACCCGAATTGGCTCAATCCGCTCGTGGGACTCAATACCCGCGATGTGGTGGGGCTGCCGGGTTCCGAGTGGATTGGGACGCTGTTCCTGGGGTTCAACTTGGCGTCCGACTACTACATTCAGCCCCCGCTGGACATTGCGCTCTTGGTGACGTGGACGCGTCTGCTCAATGTCCTCGTGATTGGCGCCATGTTCGCGATCGTGGTCGCCTTTGTGAAGGAGCCCGCGCGGCGATCCCTTGGGTGGCTGCTTGGAGTGGGTGCAGTGCTGTACCCGTTGGCGGTCCAGATTCAGGCGTACGGCAACACTGCTGTGCCCCAGTATTTCCCCAACCCGACGGGTCGCTACGGCATGGCGCTGGTTCCGGGGGCGATCGCGTGCATGGTGATGGCGGCGACGAAGGCGGGTTACCGGCGGTCGATCTACGCGATGACGATCGCGGGACTCGTTGTCGTCAGCGTGGTCATCGCCGTCGGGCTTCAGCGCATCCCCAGTTGACGCGTCCGTAGGGGACGCATTGAGCTGGGCGGAGCGGAGGTAGCCTGGCCACATGCCAGAAGTGTCAGTGACCTCCCTCGCCCAGGATCTGATGCGCATCGACACGTCCAACTTTGGCGATAGTCCTGGACCGGGGGAGCGGGTCGCGGCCGAATATGTCGCCACCTTCCTGTCCGACCTTGGCCTTGACCCCGTGATCCGGGAATCCGAACCGACGCGCGCGAGCCTGACCGCGCTGTGGGAAGGCTCTGATCGGACCCGGCCGCCTCTCGTTCTCCATGGTCACCTTGACGTGGTCCCCGCGTTCAAGGACGACTGGTCGGTGGATCCCTTCGCGGCCGAGGTCATGGACGGCATGATCTGGGGCCGTGGCGCCGTCGACATGAAGGGCATCGACGCGATGTACCTCGAGGCCGTGAGGCGGCTGATCTCCGCCGGACAGAAGCCGGCTCGCGACATCGTGATCGCCTTCTTTGCCGACGAGGAACACGGGGGGCGCCGAGGCGCAGGGTGGATGGTCGAGAACTACCCCGACGACTTTCGGGGCGCGAACGAGGCCGTGAGTGAGGTGGGGGGCTTCTCGATCCAGATCGCGGGCAGACGCACGTACCTCATCCAGACGGCCGAGAAGGGCATCCAGTGGCTCAAACTTGCCGCCTCGGGGGTCCAGGGCCACGGGAGCCTGGTGCACCACGACAACGCGGTGGCCCACCTCGCCGGGGCGATGGCCCGCATCAGCGATCACCGCTGGCCGCTCGATATCGGCCCGACTGTGGAGCAGTTGCTGCGCGGTGCCGCAGAACTGCTTGACCTCACCTACGAGCCGACCGAGGAGCGTGTGGCCGAAATCATTGCGGGGATGGGGCCGGTGAGCCGCATGATCGAGGCGTCGGTACGGAACACGTCCAATCCGACGATGCTTGACGCGGGTTACAAGGTCAACGTGATTCCCGATGTCGCTCAAGGTTATGTGGACGCACGCTTCCTTCCGGGACAGCAAGAGGAAGTGCTCCGCACGATTGAGGAACTCGCAGGAACCCACGTCAAGGTGGAGCCCTACATCAATGAGCGCGCGATGGAGTTTCCCTTCGACACGCCACTCGTCGACAAGATGATCGCGGCGTTGCACACCGCAGATCCTGACGCAGTGGTCTTGCCGTACGCGATGATGGGCGGCACCGACAACAAGCACTTGTCAAAGATCGGCATCACCGGGTACGGATTCGCGCCGCTCAAGTTGCCCGCCGACCTGGACTTCTCGTCGCTGTTCCACGGAATCGACGAACGCGTGCCGATCGACAGCCTCGAAGTAGGCGCGGACGTCGTGGAGCAATTCCTGCTCGACTGTTGAGCGCCTCCAGGATTCCCTACGCGGCGTCGGTGCGATCCACGCGCATGGTCCGCCTGCGCAGCCACACGCGTCGGGCTCCACCCACGAAGATCACGGTGCGCGCCAACTCCCAGCGGCCGTATTCCGCCTGCTCTGACAGCAATTGGGTCGTCTCGTGGCGCTCAATGTTGGGCGGGATATCTACCACCCGCCATTGAGTATGCGAGCTCGCCGGGCGGGTTTCCAGGCGCGGGTTGATGACGTGGCCGGAGGTCAAGCGCGCTGAGTGGGTCATCTTGTCTCCCATCTAGCCCCGTGAGGGGGGTAACGTCATCTCCATGAGCAATAACGCCCGTGAAGCACTGCGACAACTTACCGGCGCGCTCGAGGCGCACCTCGAGGCGGTGCTAGCGCGTCGTAGTTCCGAGGATGCGGCGGTGGACGACGCTTTCGACGCTGTGGCTGAAGCATTTGAACGGTATGAGGAAGCTCTTGATTCCACGTTCGGCGAGTCGCTGCCGATCGTGCTTGACGACGACCTCACCGAGTCGTACGACGACGACGACGACGATGACGACAGCGATGACGACACCGACGACTTCGACGACAGCGACGACGAGGACGACGACGACGCCGCGGACCCGCTGCCCGAAGGGATCGACGCACACGCCGTGAAGAACGATGACGAGCTGGACGACGACATCGAGGAATTCGACCTGCGGTAGTCCGCTGCGTGGGGCCCAGGTGTTGTCATCGCACTACCGCCGCTCCGGATACCCAACGTCGGGTGCAGTCACGTCGTCGAGTGCGGTGCGAATCGGCTCGGGAAGCACCAGGTCCTCAGCGGCGAGGCTCGGTTCCAGTTGTTCGGCGGTACGCGCGCCGACGATGGCGGACGCGACGCCCGGCGCGTCCCTCACCCAGGCGAGGGCCACCTCGTGGGGGGTGCGTCCGAGGCCCTCGGCAGCGGTCGTCAGCGCCGTGACGATCGAAGCCGTGCGCGGAGTCAGGTACGGCTCGACGAACCCAGCAAGATGATCCGACGCCGCGCGCGAGTCGGCGGGAATGGCGTGTGCATACTTGCCCGTCAGGACCCCGCGCCCGAGCGGCGACCACGCCAAGATCCCCATGCCGAGAGCCTGTGCAGCGGGGACGACTTCGCGCTCGATGCCCCGTTCTAGCAGGGAGTATTCGACCTCGGTGACGGCAGGAGCGGCGGTGTTTCGCGCCACGGAGGCTGCGCGCGCCATCGCCCAACCGGGAAAGTTGGACACGCCGACCTGGCGTGCACGGCCGGTCGTGAGCGCCACTTCGAGCGCATGCATCGTCTCTTCGAGTGGCGTGACGGGATCGAAGGCGTGGACCAGCCACAAGTCCACGTGATCCGTTTCCAGCCGCGTGAGGGAGGCGTCGAGGGTGTCGAGGAGCGCCCCGCGGGAGGCGTCGATCACGCCCCCTGCAGGCGTGCGACGCACGCCAGCCTTGGTGCAAATCTGAAGTTCCGCGCGCGAGAAGCCGCCGTCGAGCAATGACCCGATGACCGACTCAGAGCCGCCGTCCGCGTAGGTGGCCGCGGTGTCGATCAACGTGCCCCCGGCATCAATGAAGGCGCCCAGCAACCTGCCCGCCTCATCCCTTGAGGTGTCACGCGACCACGTCATCGTGCCGAGGGCGAGGCGAGAGACCTCCGCACCTCGAGCTCCGAGACGTCTGCGCTGCATGCGAGCGAACCTACCCGCGTGCGTGGTGGTCTTGCATGCGGCGCGCGGGAAGTAATCTTGCCGACATGAGTTGGTGGGAAGCCGCGGTCCTCGGCCTGGTGCAAGGCCTTACAGAGTTCCTACCGATTTCGTCGTCGGCGCATATCCGCGTGATCGGCCCTCTGCTTCCGCATGGAGGAGATCCGGGCGCGGCCTTCAGCGCGATCATCCAGCTCGGCACCGAGGCGGCCGTCCTGCTGTACTTCCGGCACGACATCGCGCGGATCATCGCGGCATGGGTGAGGGCCCTATCAGGCAGTGACGGCAGCGACCGAGCCTCCCGCTTCGGGGCAAAGAACGCGGACGCGCGCATGGGCTGGTGGGTCATCCTGGGCTCCGTCCCGGTCGTCGTGCTCGGAGTGCTCTTCAAGGACTCGATCGAGTCGAGCGTGCGCAACCTGTACATCACCGCGACCGTGCTCGCCGTGTTTGGCGTCATCCTGGGCTGGGTCGATCGCGTGCGCCCCGCTCGGCGTGAGCTCGAGACTATGCGAGCACGGGACGCCTTGCTGCTCGGGCTTGCCCAAGCCGGGGCGCTGATTCCCGGCGTCTCGCGTTCCGGCGGCACCATCACGATGGCCCGTTGGCTGGGCCTGACGCGGCACGCCGCCGCCAGGTACTCGTTCCTGCTTGCCATTCCGGCCGTGGTCGGTTCCGCGTTCTTCGAACTGGCGACGAGTCACGGCGACCTGACCGCAACAGGGGGCCCGGGGATCGCGGCGACCATCATCGCTACTGCTGTGGCCTTTGGTGTCGGCTACTTCGTCATCGTGTGGTTCTTGCGGATGATCACGACGAGATCGTTCCTGCCGTTCGTGGTCTACCGACTCGTGTTCGCAGCGGCCATTGTGGTGTTGCTCGTGACCGGAGTCATCGCGGCCACCTGATGTTTCGTGGCGAGCGAGCCACGACACGCGGCACGGTGCCGCGGGCTACTACTTGCCGAGGCCGCCGTCGCGTCGGCGCAGAAACTGCTCGAACTCAGCGGCGATCGCCTCGCCAGAGGCCTCCGGAAGGCTCGCCTCGTCCATGAGGGACTCGAGTTGGCGCACGTGTTCGCCGATCTCGTCGTCGTCCTCTGCGAGTTCGTCCGCACCTCGGGTCCACGCGTCGGCCTCGTCGGGCAGGTCTCCGAGGTCGATGGGCGCGCCCACGAGCCTTTCGATCTGGCCAAGCAACGCCAGGGTCGCTTTCGGACTCGGCGGATGCGCCACGTAGTGGGGAACGCCCACCCACATCGAGAGCACCGTGATGCCGCGCAACTCCGCGTCATGCCCCAGCACACCCAGGATTCCGGTGGGTCCCTCGTAATCCGAACGCTCGAGGCCCCACAGGAGCCGGGCATCCTCGTTCTCGGAGGACACGAAAGTAGGGAACGGCCGCGTGTGAGGAACGTCAACGAGGAGTGCGCCGCACGTGATGAGAGTGCTCACCTCAAGGTCTTCTGCATAGTCGAGCAGTTCGGCGCAGAATTGGCGCCACCGCATCGATGGCTCGATTCCTCGTACCAACGAGATGCGCCGATCCGGCGTCGATACACCCGCGCACGTGGACACCAGCGTTCCCGGCCAGGAGATCACTCTCTCCCCGTCAGGAAGTCGCGATAGCGTCGGCCTGCTGACCTGGAAGTCGTGGTAATCCTCGGGATCCATCGCGCCGTACTCCTGGGCGTTCCACACGTCCGCGACGTGGTCGATCGCGTGGGACGCGGCGCTTCCGGCGTCGTTCCATCCCTCGAACGCGGCGACCATGATCGACTCGCGCGGCGGTCCTGGGGGAACGGGGGGCTTCTCACTCATCTCCCCAGCCTAAACTGCTATCCCGTGACCACACTTGCATTTCCAGCCGCCGTCCTATGGGACATGGACGGAACACTCATCGACACGGAGCCGTACTGGATGGAGGCCCAGGCGGATCTTGCTCGGCGGTTCGATGTCGAATGGACCTACGACGACGGACTCAGCTTGGTCGGCAACCCACTCGACGCCACGGCCCAGGTCCTCATTGATCGGGGAGTCCGCCTGGAGCTTGGCGAGATCATCTCGACCCTGGTGACGCAGGTGAGCGCACGAGCGCGAGAACACATGCCCTGGCTGCCGGACGCGAGAGCGTTGCTTGACCAGGTGGTCGCCGCGGGCGTGCCCTGCGCGCTGGTGACCATGTCCATCGGGGCTCTGGTGGACGCATTTCTGGACGAGGCCGGCGACGTGTTCGCGGCGGTTGTCATGGGGGATCAGGTGCGCAATGGGAAGCCCGATCCGGAGGCATACGTGATGGCGGCGCAGCGGCTTGGGGTGGATCCACGGGATTGCGTCGCGATCGAGGACTCTCCCGCGGGAGTGCGCAGCGCACACGCGTCGGGCGCAGTGACGCTGGCGGTGAGGCGCCACGTCCCGCTGCCGTTCGTGCCCGGAGTGTCCCGCTTGACCAGTCTCGACGGAGTGGACCTTGACAGCATCGCCCGGTTCTTCTCGGGCCACGTGCGAGACGACTTCGCCGCGAGCTAGGCGGGGGCGGGTGTGGTCGGTTCAGGGCGGACCCCGGTCGCTCGTTCGACGGCATCGGGATCCAATGGGGGAGGAGTCCCGCCGAACTCGGGGCAGAGGGTCTGAAAGGAGCACCACGCGCACAGCCGCGAGGGCGACGTGGGAAACTCACCCGCGGCCGCGTACATGGTGATCGCGGTCCAGGTGGAGCGGACTTTTGCCTCCACTGCGGCAATGTCGGCCTCGGTGGGCACAAGTTCCTTCACGCCGCCGTCGCGGAGGTACAGAAGCCGCATCAACGCGGGTCGCGTGCCTTCCGTGCGTTCCACGAGCAGCGCGTAGAACTTCATCTGGAAGTCGGCTTGCTCGCCATAACGGGAACTGGGCGTCTTGCCCGACTTGTAGTCGATGATCCGGAGCGCACCGTCGGGAGCCCTATCGATCCTGTCGATGACCCCGCGAATGGCGGGCCCCCCGTCGAGAGATGACTCGAGTCGCACCTCGCGGCCGTGGGGTTCCAGGCGCGTCGGATTCTCCACCTCGAAGTACGTGGCAAGGCGGGCCCTGACGTCGCCGAAGAATTGGGAGCGCTCCGCCGCGTCCGCTACGAGTTCGGCAAGCTCGGGACGATCTGCGACGAGGTCATCCCAAGCGGGTTCGAGCAACGCATGCGCCGCGCCTTGGTCACGCCCGGCGGCCGGAACGTCAAAGAGCCGTTCGAGAACCAAGTGCACCAAGGTGCCCAGCGTGGTGGCGCGTTGGGGAGGTTCCGGCACCCGGTCGATGATGCGGAGCCGGTACATGTGAGGGCATTGCGCGAAGTCGTTGGCGCGCGACGGGGACAGGCCAGGTGTTCTCGACATGGGTCCAGCGTAGGACCGGAGTCCGACACCTCCTAGAGCGGCTAGCGTGATCCCATGGAAGAGCGACGGACGCGAGGGCTCGTGGTGGGCCGCGTGCTTGGCGCGCACGTGATCATCCAGCCTGGCACGTTGGTGATGATTGCGCTGCTCGCGTACTTCTTCGCGTCCGCGTCGGGCGAGACGACAGTGCGCACCTTGTCGATCGGTGCGCTCCTTGCGCTCGCGCTCGTGGGCTCCGTGTTGCTGCACGAGATCGCACACGCCATCGCGGCCCGATCGTTTGGTCGAGCCGTGAAGGAGGTCGTCCTCACTCTGTGGGGCGGCCACACGAGTTTCGAGTCGAGCGACATGACGCCCACAGTCAACGGCGTCACGGCGGCGGCCGGACCCGCCATGAACCTCGTCATCGCCGGGGCCGCAAGCGCGACTATGGCATGGACGGGCCTCGGCGGGGTGGGCGGGACGGTCGTGTCCTACGTCGCCTGGGCAAACCTGCTGCTCGCCGTGTTCAACCTGCTTCCCGGCATCCCGATGGACGGCGGGCGGGTCCTCGAATCGATCGTCTGGGCGATCACGCGCAGCCGCCATCGAGGCACCGTTGTCGCGGCGTGGGGCGGGCGGGTCGTCGCCGTCGCCGTCGTCGTGTATTCGATCGCGGCCCCCCTCCTGAGTGGAGGCCGACCATCGCTGACCAGCGTCATCGTCGCCGTCGTCGTGTTCTCGATCCTGTGGCCCGCGGCGTCGTCGGCGTTGGCCTTCTCCTCGACGATGCTCCGCCGAGATGGGGTCAGCGCGGCGGGGCTCATGCGCGGGGCTGTCGCGGTGCCGTACACGTACTCGGTGCGCGAGGCGCTCGGCGCCGCCACCACCGCCGGAGTGGAAGAGATTGTCGTCTTGGGTGCCGACGATGCGCCAGCGGGCAGGTTCCCGATCGAGCAGGCCCAGGCCGTTCCCGAGTCGGCCCGCCCGACGACGTCCCTGCAGTCGGTCACGACGCCGGTCCCTCGCGGTTCCGAGATTCCGGCGGGCGCCCTATCGGACGTCATGATCCCTGCGCTGCGCGAGTGGTGGGGCAAAACGGATGTCTGGGTGGTGCGAGACGGCGATGCCGTGGTGGGAATTGTGAGGCTAGTTGACGTCCTCGCGGCCCTGAAATAGGCCCGTAGACTGGCGCGCATGACCCTCCCAGCCCCTGTGGGCGCCGCTGAACGGCGCGGCGAGCTGCGCGTCGGCGACCGCGTCCAGTTGACCGATCCCAAGGGCAGGCACCACACGATCGTGCTGGCCGAAGGGGCTACCTTCCACACGCACCGCGGCTACTTCAAGCACGATGACATTCTTGGTCGCGCCGAGGGAACCGTGGTGCGCAACACTGCGGGCATCGACTACGTCGTACTGCGCCCGCTGCTGAGCGACTTCGTGATGTCGATGCCGCGTGGCGCGGCCGTCGTGTATCCCAAAGACTCCGCGCAGATCGTTCAATACGCCGACGTGTACCCCGGAGCGCGAGTCATCGAGGCTGGCGTCGGGTCCGGAGCGCTGAGCATGTCGCTGCTGAGAGCGGTCGGGGACCAAGGCTCGCTGCTGTCGATCGAGCGCCGCGAGGACTTCGCCGACATCGCTCGCGCCAACGTCGAGTCCTTCTTCGGTGCGCCCCACCCGGCGTGGGAGATCCGCATCGGCGACTTTGATACGCACGCGCGCTCGCTTGACGAGGGCAGCGTCGACCGCGTGGTGCTTGACATGTTGGCGCCCTGGGAGAACCTCGGGGCGGCCGCTCACGCGCTCGCGCCCGGCGGCGTCTTTCTTGCGTACGTGGCGACCACCACGCAACTATCCCGCCTGGCAGAGACCCTGAAGGGCACCGGAGACTTCACAGAGCCGCGCGCTTGGGAGACGATGGCAAGGACGTGGCATCTTGAGGGGTTGGCCGTGCGGCCAGACCACCGCATGGTGGGGCACACCGGTTTCCTCCTCTCGTCACGCCGCATGGCGCCGGGTGTGGAGGCGCCCATCCGGCATCGGCGGCCCCAAGGAACGCCCGCGCCGACGGACGACTGGTCGCCCGAGGACCTCGGGGAGCGCCCGGTGTCGGACAAGAAGGTGCGCAAGGTGAGGCGGGACGTGATCAAGTTGGTACAAGGACAGGAAGAGGAATGACGGCGGTTGACTCTCAGGACGCCATCGCCGCGCTGGCGAAGCGCAACGGTGAATTGCAGCGGCTGCTGGAGGTGGCGCGCGACCAAATAGGCGAGATGCGCACCAAACTGGCGGAGGTGTCGGCGCCCCCGCAGACGTTCGCCACTTTTGTGCAGTGGGCAGGCAAGAATGCCGACATCGTTGCCAACGGCCGACGCATGCGCGTTGCCGTCCTTCCCGCGGTGGCGGAGGGTCTCACGTCCGGCGACGAAGTGCTTCTCAATGCCATGAGCGTGATTGTCGGGACCGCCGAGCCGGAACGATCAGGCCAGGCAGCCATCGTGCGCGAGGTCATCGACAATGACCGCGTGCTCGTCGTGTCGCGCGGCGAGGACGAGCGCGTCGTGATTCTCATGGGCGGCGACGCCGCCGCGAGGGTGCACGAGGGCGACACCGTGATCATCGACCCCCGGACCGGTTTCGCGTCTCAGAAGATAGAGCGCACGGGAGTCGAGGCGCTGCTTCTCGAAGAAGTTCCCGACGTCGACTACTCGGTGATAGGCGGACTTGGCGGGCAGATTGAGCGCATTCGAGACGCCATTGAGCTGCCGCTGAGGTATCCCGAGTTGTATCGCGAGCACGCGCTCCAGCCGCCGAGGGGGATGCTGCTATACGGCCCTCCCGGTTGCGGCAAGACGCTCATCGCGAAGGCAGTGGCGCACTCGCTCGGCGAGGCGACCGGCGCAGACCGCAGCTACTTCCTGTCGGTCAAGGGCCCGGAGCTGCTCAACAAGTACGTGGGCGAGACCGAGCGCTACATTCGCACCATCTTTGAGAGGGCGCGCGCCAAGGCGCACCACGGCGTGCCCGTCGTCATCTTCTTCGACGAGATGGACGCACTGTTCCGCGCGCGCGGCTCGGGAGTGAGCTCCGACATGGAGACCACGATCGTTCCGCAGCTGTTGACCGAGCTGGACGGTGTTGAGGCCCTCGGCAACGTCCTCGTGATTGGCGCCTCCAACCGTGAGGACATGATCGACCCGGCGATCCTGCGGCCGGGAAGACTCGACGTCAAGATTGAGATCTCGCGTCCGGACGCCGCAGCGTCGGTGGACATCCTGAGCAAGTACCTGACGGAAGACCTGCCTCTCGACGCTGGCGAAGTGGCCGCGCATGGAGGCGACCGTCGCGCCACAGCTGCGACCATGATTGAGGCATCGGTTGCCAGTCTCTTCCACGATGACGACTCGGCGAAGTTCATGTCGGGGGCATTGCTGCGCAACGTGGTGGACCGCGCCAAGACCCGCGCGATCAAGCACCACGTCGGCGGCGGCGACAAGGGATTGTCGACGGCGCACTTGCTCGCCGCGTCCCAACAAGAGCTCCAGGAGGCGCACGCGGTCTCCGCGCGGGAGTTCGGCGAATACTGATGCGCGTCGTCGGTATCGAGACGGAATTCGGCATCACCGACCCGGGAAACCCGGGAGCCAACCCGATCCTGCTGAGTTCGCAGCTCGTGCAGGCGTGCCGCGAGTGGTCGGGGAACTCTTCCGCGCGGTGGGACTACGGCGGCGAGGACCCGTTGATGGACCTCCGAGGCATGCGCAGGGACCGCCGCTATGCGACGGCCGACCTCCTCACCGACAGCCCGGAATACTCAGACGCCAATAGGGGAGTCACCCTGAGAAGGCGCCGTGGCTCGTGGGAGGACCCGGCCCACTTGAACGCAGTGTTGGCCAATGGTTCGCGGTTCTATGTTGACCACGCTCATCCCGAATACTCCGGTCCCGAGGTGACGAGCGCCCACGATGCGGTGGTGTGGGATGTTGCGGGAGACCGCATCGCTGCGGCCGCAGCAGCCCACATGCGCGCCGGCGGCGACGACGTTGCGCTGTACAAGAACAACGTGGACGGCAAGGGCGCCTCGTATGGCACCCACGAGAACTTCCTGGTGCAACGCTCGGTCGACTTTGATGACCTCGCGCGCAGACTCATCCCTCACTTGGTGAGTCGCCAAGTGGTGGTGGGCGCGGGTCGAGTCGGTCTCGGTCAGCATGGCCAAGAGGCAGGTTTCCAGATCTCCCAGCGTGCCGACTACATCGAGGTCGACGTGGGGCTCGAGACAACTCTGCGCAGGCCGATCGTCAACACCCGCGATGAGCCCCACGCGGATCGACGCAAGTGGCGTCGCCTGCACATCATTCTCGGCGACGCGAATTGCATGGAGGTGCCTACCTATCTGAAGGTGGGCACGACGGCGTTGGTCCTGTCGGCGATCGAGGCAGGGGATGAGCGGCTCGACGTTCTCGCACTCGCCGATTCGGTTGCAGAGGTGGGCGCCGTGTCCCACGACCTCACGCTTCGCCACCGGATCCGTCTCGCTTCCGGCGAGTCGGCGACGGCTCTGGAGATTCAGCGGGCACTCGTGACGATCGCTCGCGACTACGTGAGCGACGAGGAGGACGCGCGTGTCATCGCGCGCTGGGAGCGAGTCATCGACGCGCTCGCGCGGGACCCCTTCGAGGCGGCGCGTGACGTGGAGTGGGTGGCGAAGCTGCAGCTGTTCGGCCGCATGCGCGAGCGCTACGCCACGGTCGACGCCGATGGTGCGCGGACGCTTCCTGATTGGAACGACGATCGCCTGCGCGCCGCGGATCTGCAGTGGAGCGAACTGGGTACGGGCCTCGCAGCGCGACTGAGCGCTGCGGGTGCTGTTGAGCGTGTCGCGTCGGACGCTCGCATCGAGGAGGCCATGACCACTCCTCCGTCCACCACTCGTGCGTGGCTGAGAGGCCGCATGGTGAGCCAACGCAGCGACCTCGTTGATGCCGCCAGCTGGTCGACGATCGTGTTGGACCGTGACGCCGAGCACGGCCATCTTGAGGTACTGACGCTGCCCGACCCGCTGGTCAACAGTCACCACCTCGTCGACACCTTGCTTGCCGAGGCGGGGCCCGCGGACGCGCGCACGCGCGAGTAGGCTAGGAGCATGCCTCAGACCACCTCATCGTCTTCCCCGTTCGAGGACGACGCCCCAGAGCCGGACGCTCCCTCCGCGCCAGCCGCGCCAGCCGCGCAGGTGAGCACGGACGCGCTCGACGCTTTGCTCGACGAGATCGACGACACGATTCAGACGAATGCCACGCAATTCGTTCGGTCCTTCGTGCAAAAGGGCGGGCAGTAGCAGCACATGATGTTTGGCGAAGTGCCGCCGGCCCAAGAGGTCGATCCGGCGCGCAGAATCATGGGCCTGGAGACCGAGTTCGGCTTGCACTTCGACGCCCCGAATTCGCGCGCGGTCACGCCGGAAGAGGTCGCGGGGCATCTGTTCCACTCGGTCGTCGAGTGGGGCCGGTCCTCCAACGTGTTCCTCACCAACGGTTCGCGGCTCTACATCGACGTGGGCGCGCACCCCGAATACGCGACGGCCGAATGCGACTCGCTCACCGACCTCGTCGCGTATGACAAGGCGGGTGAGCGCATCGTCCACGACCTGGTCGCGAAGGGCGAGGCCCGCCTCGCATCGGCCGGGCTCGAGGGCTCGATCTACCTCTACAAGAACAACACCGACTCGGCGGGCAACAGCTATGGCTGCCACGAGAACTACCTGGTGCGCAGGCGTGCGGACTTCAAGGCCTTCGCCTCGGTGCTGTTGCCGTTCTTTGTGTCGCGGCAGATCGTGACGGGCTCCGGCTGCATCACGCGCACCCCGCAAGGTTCCCACTACAGCTTCTCCCCACGCGCCGACCACATGTGGGAGGGAATGAGTTCCGCGACCACGCGGTCGCGCCCCATGATCAACACGCGAGACGAGCCCCACGCGCACGCCGAACTGTATCGGCGGATGCACGTGATCGTGGGCGACTCGACCATGACTGAGCCGACCACGCGCCTCAAGATGGGCTCGACCGATCTGTTGCTGCGCATCCTTGAGGCGCGACTGATGTTGCCCGAGTTGGCGCTCGCGAACGAAATGCAGGCGATCCGGGCGATCGCTCACGACGTCACCGGCGCGGAAACGGTCGAGTTGGCCGACGGACGGCACATGACGGGCGCCGACCTTCAAGAGGCGTGCCTGACCGCAGTGCGCGACCGCCTGGACGACGTCATCGAGCGCACGGACGAGACGGACCAGGTACTTGACCTCTGGGAGCGCGGCATCGCTGCGGTGCGGTCCGGAGACGCCTCCGATGTCGAGACGGAGCTTGAGTGGGCCGTGAAGTTCCGCCTTCTGGAGCGTTATCGTGACCGGCTGGGGTGCGAGTTGGACGATCCGCGCCTGGCCCGCCTCGAGATGGCCTTCCACGATGTGTCTCCCACGCGCGGCCTTTTCAATCGCCTGCAGGCGGACGGACTGGTGTCGCGGGTGGTCGCGGAACAGGACATCGTGCGCGCAACGACGGAACCGCCGGCGACGACAAGGGCAGCGCTGCGCGGCCGATTCGTGCGTGAGGCGCTCGCGTCTGGCAGGGACTACACCGTGGATTGGGTGCATCTGAAGCTGTCCGGGCCCGAGCCACGGACTGTCCTGCTGAAGGATCCGTTCAGGAACGCAGACGAGCGCGTCGACGTTCTCTTGGCGGCGCTGGACGGGTGATGTCCGCCAGTATGCTGGTGGGTCTGTGTCAGGAGGAAGCATGAGTCGTCTGATGGCCGTCGTGGTGGCCTCGGTGCTCTTGCTGACCGCATGCACCAACGGCGGAGAGACGAGCGCGTCGCCGTCCGTCACCATCGGCGACGTCTCGATGATTACGGTGGGGCCGTCCGACACGCTCGCGCCGTCGATTGCCTGGCCGGACGACGTCGACTTCACGTCGATTCAGTCGAAGGTGGTGTGGCAAGGCGACGGCGACACGTTGGTCGATGGACAACCGCTGCTGGTCGACATGTATATCCAGTCGCTCGACACGGGCGAGGTCTTTGAGAACACGTACGACGGGCTGCCTCGGTCGTTCCTGCTGGCGCCGGAACTGCTCGGCGATGAGATCTACAAAGTGCTGCTCAAGGCAACGGTCGGCACCCGCGTCCTCTCTATCGCGCCGCCTTTGGGCGAATTCGACGACGAGCCCGCCATCGTGATCGTGATTGATGTGTTGCCGGATCGCGCCGTGGGGGAGCGGCTGGAGGTCGCGGACACGCTTCCCCAGGTGAGCGTGACCGCCACGGGGGAGCCCGAGATCACCCCCAATCCGGACGGGGTGTACCCCGCGGACCTCACGATCTCGACGTTGGTCCAGGGCGACGGCGCACAGATCGTGCCGGGGTCGTACATCGTGGCCCAGATCAAGGCCGTCTACGGTACGGATGGCACGAAAGGTGACGCGTCGTGGAAGGCGGGCGACGTGCGTCAGACGTCGTGGCTTCCGGAGCAAGCCCCGTTCGAAGGTCAAATGGGCGTCGCCAAGCAACTGAGGGCGCTCGAAGAGGGCCTGATCGACCAGACGGCCGGCTCTCAGGTGATGTTGATTGCGCCGGAGGCGTGGGCCTACCCGGGCGAAGGCACCTTGATCTATGTGATCGACATTTTGGACGTGTGGAACGGAGAATCCTGATGGGCGTCGCGGTGCGGGTGATTCCCTGCCTGGACGTGGATGCCGGGCGCGTGGTGAAGGGCGTCAACTTCGCCAACATGCGTGATGCGGGCGACCCCGTGGAACTCGCCGCGCAGTATGGCCTGGAAGGCGCCGATGAGGTGACGTTCCTCGATGTGACGGCCTCGTCTGGCGGCCGCGAAACGATGTACGACGTGGTCAGGCGCACCGCGGAGCAGGTATTCGTTCCGCTCACCGTCGGTGGCGGGGTCCGGACCACGGACGATGTGGATAGCCTCCTGCGTGCGGGCGCGGACAAGGTCGGCGTGAACACAGCCGCGATCGCGAGACCGCAACTCATCTCCGAGATTGCGCGCAGATTTGGCAACCAGGTGTTGGTGCTGTCCGTCGACGCCCGTCGATGCCAAGGCGACACCGTGACGCCCTCGGGGTACGAGGTCACGACTCACGGCGGACGCCGGGGCACGGGCATTGACGCCATCGAGTGGGCGCGTGAAGGCGCGGACAGGGGAGCGGGAGAAATCCTGCTCAACTCGATGGACGCGGACGGCACCACGGGCGGTTTTGACATCGCGATGATCAAGGAGGTGCGCGACGTGGTTTCGGTGCCACTCATTGCCTCCGGCGGTGCGGGGCGTCCCGAAGACTTTGTCGCGGCCGCCCAGGCGGGTGCGGACGCGGTGCTCGCCGCGAGTGTGTTCCACTTTGGGACGCTCTCGATCCGCCAGGTGAAGGAAGCGATGCGCTCCGCCGGCATCTCGGTCCGTTGACACGGACACCGCGAGCCGAATACGAGCTGAGCGGGTCGTACAGCCGTAAGTCCCTTCACGTGATCGGTCACGCCCTGCGCACCTCGCCACGCCGCTTCGCCGTGTCGATCGGCGCGGCCGGGATCTTTGGCATCCTCACCGTGGTGTTCGGCTCGGTGCTGGGGCTCATCATCGACCAAGTCGTGATCCCCGCGATTGATGGCGAGCCCATCCAGGGGTGGTGGGGCGAACGCACCCAGGACCCGGGCACGGCGGTGCTCCTCGCGGGAGGCGTCTTCGTCGGCATCGGCCTGCTGAACGCGGCGCTGATCGTGATCCGCCGGGCCGTCCAGGGCGGCGCCGTTGCTGCGGTGGGCGCCAGACACCGCACGGTGGTGGCCGACGCGATCGCGGCGCTGCCGCTCGGGTGGCATCGCGCCAACCCCACCGGTCGCATGCTGTCCGCGATGTCTTCGGACTCGGAGACCGCGACCAACCCGCTGCACCCGCTTGCGTTCACCGTGGGGTCATTCACGATGATGATCGCGGCCGGATACCGGCTGGTCATCATGGACACGTGGATCGCCGTCACCGCGATGATGGTGGTTCCCGCGATCCTGGTCGTGAATTTCCTGTACGAGAAGGTGATCAGCCCATTGTGGGACGCGGGCCAAAGCCTGCGCGCGGAGGTCTCGACCATCGCCCACGAGTCGTTCGAGGGCGGCACCATCGTCAAGGCTCTGGGGGCCGAGGCTCGGGAGTCGGCGCGTTTCGCCACCAAGGTCGACGGGCTTCGCGACGCAGACACCAGGGTGGGCGCCGTGTCGAGTTGGTTTGAACCGCTCATGGACGCCATGGTTCCGCTCAGCTCGCTCGCCATCATGGTGGTCGGTGCGCACCGGGCCGCTGCTGGCGCGGTCACCGTGGGCGACGTGGTGACCGCCATCTACCTGTTGGCGCTGATGGCGGTCCCGATCCGCGGCCTCGGATGGGTGCTGGGGCAGATGCCATCGGCACTCGTGTCGTTCCAGCGCATTGCGCGTATCTCCGCCGCGGCGACGGAGGTCGACGAGCCCGGACACGTGTCCATGCCGCGCGAAGGCGCGGGCCACGTCGCCTTCAAGTCGGCGCACGTCGCGGCTGACGACGGCGACGGCGAGCCGGTGATCATCGTCAGGGATGTCTCGCTCGAGTTGCACCCCGGCACGGTCACGGCGCTCGTGGGCGCTACCGGAGCAGGGAAGACGACGGTGGCACTGGCGGCTGCCCGGCTGTCGCGCGCCGTGGGTGGGGAGATACTGATCGACCACACCGACATCCAGGTGGTGGAGGCCCTCGGCACCCACGTCTCGTTGGTGCCACAAACGGCTTTTGTGTTCGCGGGCACGGTGCGCGACAACGTCACCCTGGGGGAAGACTATTCGGACGACGCCGTGTGGACCGCTCTGCGAAGGGCCGCGATAGACGACCTGGTGCGCGGCCTGCACCACCGTGGCGATGCCCTCGACGCCACGCTCGAGGAGCGCGGCATGAACCTCTCGGGCGGCCAGCGTCAGCGGATCGCCATCGCGAGGGCGCTCGTCAGGGAGCCGCGCGTGCTGGTGCTCGACGACGCCACGTCGGCGGTCGACCCCGGCGTGGAGCAGGAGATCCTTGCCGCACTGCGCGCCGACGGAAAGGGCCCTACGGTGCTGCTGATTGCGTATCGGTTGGCGTCGATTGTGCTGGCCGACCGCGTCATCCACGTGGACGGCGGCACGGTGGTCGATGCGGGCACTCACCAGGAGCTCGTGGCGCGAGACCCCGGCTATCGGGAACTCGTGACCGCATACGAAGTCGACACGCAACGCAGGCTCGATGAGGCAGGTGAGGTCGGGTGAGTACCACCGTCCCCGGCGCATCGCCGGAACACGACGACGAGGCGCGCATGAGTCTGCGCCACACCTTTGCGCGGGGTCTTGCCATCTCTCCCGAGATTCGCAAGGGCCTCAGGGTGACGGTGTTGCTTGCCCTCGTGGCGGCGTCGGCGCGTGCGACGATCCCCTACCTGACGCAGCGCGTCACGGACGAGGGGCTCCTGGCGGAGGGTGGCGTCAACGTCGATCTGGTGCACCGACTCGTCGTCGGCGGCGCAATAGTGGTCGTGATCTCGATGCTCGTCGAGTGGCGAGTGCGCCGACGCATGGTGATCGCCGCGGAGGCGGGACTGGCAACGCTGCGCAAGCGCGCGTTCCACAACGTGCATCGGCTGTCGGTTCTCACCCAGAACTCGGAGCAGCGCGGGCGCTACGTGTCGCGCGTGACCGGCGACGTCGACACGATGCGAGACCTCATGCAGTGGACGGGCGCTGGAATGGTGGTCGCCGCATTCGAGTCCACCGTCGTATTCGTCGTGATGGCCCTGTACTCGTGGCAACTCGCCTTGGTGGTGCTCGCGAGCTACATCCCCTTGCTCGTGGTGACGATGCGGATTCAGCCCGTGATTCGGCGTGCATTCTCCGACATCAGGGCCCGCATGGCGGACCTGCTGGGCCGCACGTCCGAACAACTTGTGGGTGTCGCGACGATTCGCTCGTACGGCGTCCAGGAGCGGATGCGGTCGCGCCTTCGCGAGGAGATCGACGGCATCGCGAGACGCGAGCGCCGCGCAGCCTGGCTCGCCTCCACGAGCTTCTCCATGACGGCCTTTGGTCAGTCCCTCGCAACGGGCGCGGCCCTTGTCGTGGGTACCGCGCTGGGTGTCAAGGGCGACCTGTCGGTGGGAACGGTCGCCGCCTTTGCACTGCTCGTCTACATGTTCTCCGGTCCGCTCATGTGGATCATCGAGATGCTCGCCGAGATGCAACGGGCGATGGTCGGTTGGCAACGCGTCATCGAGTTGGTCGACGCGCCCACGACGGTGGCCGAGCCCGAGTCGCCAATTCCGCTTCCCGACGGCAAGGTGGACCTCACCGTGGAATCGGTGCGGCTCACGTACGACGACGACGAGGAGGTGCTGAAGGGCATCTCGCTGACCGTTCCGGCGGGCAAACGGCTCGCCGTGGTCGGGCAGACAGGGTCGGGAAAGACCTCGCTCGCGCGCTTGCTGGCGCGTTTCTTCGACCCGACTTCCGGACACATCAGGCTGGGCGGTGTTGACGTCCGGGACGTGAGTTTTGTGGAGTTGCGGTCGAGACTGGCCGTGGTGCCTCAAGAGGGCTTCCTGTTTGAAGGGACGGTGCTCGACAACCTGCTCTACGCGCGCCCCGATACAGACCCGGATGGCCTGCGCACCGCCGCGGGGTCTGCCTTCAACGAGCTCGGGCTCTCCTCATGGCTGGAGACGACGGTCCACGGACTCGACACCGAGGTGGGCGCGCGTGGCGAGCTGCTGAGCGCGGGAGAGCGGCAGTTGGTCAGCATCGCGAGAGCCTATCTGCGCGACCCCGACGTGCTCATCCTCGACGAGGCGACGTCGGCCGTGGATCCCGCCACCGAGGTGCGGATCTCGCGCGCGCTGGAGCGGCTGATGAAGGGCCGCACCAGCGTCGTGATTGCCCACCGCCTGTCGACGGCCGAGCGCGCAGACCTCGTCGCCGTCATGGATTCCGGCGAACTCGTCGAATTCGGACCCCACACCGCATTGGTCGGAGCAGATGGGCCGTATGCACGCCTTCACCGTGCATGGGTGGCGCAGACACGTGACTGACCCGCGCGACTGACCGGCGCGACGCGCCCGGCGTGGAAGGATAGGCGCCATGCCTTTGGAACCCGAGATCGCCCAGCGACTCAAGCGCAACGAAGCCGGCCTCGTGTGCGCCGTCGTGCAAGACGTCACCACCCGCCGGGTGCTCATGGTCGCGTGGATGAACGACGCCGCTCTCGAGGAGACGCTGCGCACGCGGCGCGGCGTGTACTTCAGTCGCAGCCGCAACGAGATCTGGCGCAAGGGCGAGACGTCCGGTCACGTCCAGCACGTCATCAGTGCGGAACTGGATTGCGACGGCGATGCCGTGTTGCTGATGGTCGAGCAGACCGGGGGAGCGTGCCACACCGGTAAGAACTCGTGCTTCGACGAGGGCGGCCCCCTCGATCTCGCCGTGGGGAGCGCGTCGTGACTCCGCCGCCCGCCGCGGCCCCGATGCTCGATTGGGGCGACACGTGGCCCTCGCGCGATGAGTTTGTCGCACTGGGCGCCACACACCGAGTGGTGCCGGTCGCGCGCCGGCTACTCGGCGACGGCTGGACTCCGGTGGCCGTGTACGCGGCCCTCGCCGCGTCCCGCCCCGGCACGTTCATTCTCGAGTCGGCCCAACCCGACGGCTCGCGCTCGCGTTATTCGTTTGTGGGGGTGCGCTCGCAGGCCGCGCTCACGATCGTGGGCGATTCCGCGCGGTGGACGGGAGATGTCCCTGCGGGTCTCGACGACGGCGCCCCCCTGGACACGATCAAGCAGGCGCTTAAGGTGCTTGCCTCCGAGCAGATTCCCGGGCTGCCCCCGCTCACGGGCGGGTTGGTGGGAGCCTTGGGCTGGGACATCGTCCGCCAATGGGAGCCGACGCTTCCGGCCGATGCCGTGCGCGAACTCGACCTCCCGGATGCCTTCTTGCTGCTCGCGACCGATCTCGCCGTACTGGACCACGTTGACGGCTCGGTGTGGCTGATCGCGAACGCGGTGAACACCGACGCCCAGCCGACCGGTATCGATGAGGCGCATACGGCGGCCGTCGCGCGCGTCGACGCGATGGAGGCCGCGCTGGCCGCAGCACCCCGCCTGCCCGCGATGGCGATCGACGCGTCGGCGCCGGAGGGCCTGGTGACGGCGAGGTCCGAGGTGGGCGAGTACGAGAAGATGGTGAAGTACGCGAAGGAGTCCATTCGCGACGGGGACGTCTTTCAAGTGGTGCCCTCGCAGCGTTTCGACGCCGAGTGCCCTGCATCGGCGCTCGATGTGTACCGCGTGCTCCGCACTCTCAACCCGAGCCCCTACATGTACTACGTGGAGTGCGAAGACGCGGACGGCAGGTGCTTCGCGATCGTGGGCGCCAGCCCGGAGTCGCTCGTGACCGTGAAGGAACGCTCGGCGCTGACGTATCCGATCGCGGGATCGCGGCCCCGCGGGGCCACCCCCGAGATGGACAAGGCGCTCGAGACGGAACTGCTCGCCGATCCCAAGGAGGTCGCCGAACACGTCATGCTCGTAGACCTGTCGCGCAACGACCTGGTGAAGGTTTGCGTACCCACCTCGGTCGAGGTGGTGGAGTTCATGGCCGTCAACCGCTACAGCCACATCATGCACATTTGCTCCACCGTGGTCGGCGAACTCGAGGACCACGCGACCGCGCTCGATGCTTTCGTGGCCACCTTCCCCGCCGGCACCTTGTCCGGGGCGCCCAAGCCGCGAGCCATCGCGCTGATAGACGAGCTCGAGCCCGTGCGGCGCGGCTTCTACGGCGGCGCGATCGGTTACTTCGACTTCGCCGGCAACATGGACCTGGCCATCGCGATTCGCACGGCGGTGATCGAGTCGGGAGTGGCGCACATTCAGGCGGGCGCCGGCATCGTAGCGGATTCAGTGCCTGCTACCGAGGCTCAAGAGACCCGAGACAAGGCGGCAGCCATGTTGAGGGCCGTCGCGCGCGCAAATAGCCTCGTCCACTCCGGTTCTGACTAGACTCTTGCCAAAGTCCCCGAAGGAGGAGTCACCATGTCCCACCAGATCGACCCCGAGAACCTTCCTCCCGTGGCCCCCAATAATCACGGTCGGACGCCTGCCGCATGGGCCACGAATGGGCTCATCGTGCTGGGCGCGCTTTTCGCAGCGGTCGGCTTGATGATTCCGCTGTTCGCCTTGGTATGGGTGGGCGCGGGTGTAGTTGTCGCCGCACTGGCAGTGGGTGCGGTGCTGCGGGCGCTCGGTCACGGGCAACCGCTCCGCTAGGCGTCGCGAGGTTTGCGTCGTCGTCTTACCAAAGGAGATCTGACATGACGGAAATTCCTCCCCCTCCGCCGATGGGCATGCCGGCCGGCAATGAGCCTCACCCGCAAGGCAAGGGCATGGCTATCGCGTCTTTGATAGTCGGCATCGTTTCCGTGGCCCTGTGCCTCTACTGGTTCATTTCCGTTCCGGCTGGCATCGTCGCCGTTGTATTGGGAGTCTTGGCTCGCAAACGTGGCGTGGGAGCCGGCCTTGCGTTGGGGGGCATCATCACAGGTGCGGTGGGATTTGTCTTTGGACTGGTCATCGCCATTCTGAGCTTCGCCGGGGGCGGCTTCCTCGACGGCTTCTGTGACGACAACGCCGACAACCCGTTCTGCACTCAACAGGGTTACTAGTGGTCGTAGCGACCGACGTGCTGTCCGCTCCAATGGAGCGGACAGCACGTCCCCATCCGCCGGCCTCGATGCTCGCTTGGCCGGCGGTCGTCGTCGTGGCAGCACTCGCTGGCACGGCATACATTGCCACGCATAATCCGCACCAGTCGGGCGGGACGTATGTCTGCCCGCTGTTTGCCCTCACCGGGTTGTATTGCCCAGGATGCGGGGGCACGCGCGCCGTGTATGACCTGGCGCATGGCGATATTGCCAGCGCGATTGCCATGAATCCGCTCTTCACCCTTGCAGTGCCGATACTTGGCGTGCTGTGGACGCGATGGGTGTTGCGTCTGCGCGGCTTCGTCTTGCGAGAATGGCCCTTCCCCACGTGGGCGGGTATCGCCCTCCCCGCCGTGATCGTTGCATTCTTCGCGCTGAGGAACTTTGGGCCGATGGCCCCGCTGCTGGCTCCGTAGCGGGGCCCCTCAGGCGGGCCAACGGTCCTGAAGGTCCCAGGACGGCGGTACCATTGAGGCCGGGGAGGTGGCAACGTATGAGTGTTCTCGACGGAATCGTCGCAGGTGTCCGCAGCGACCTAGAAGCGCGCGAAATTGTCACTTCGATGGACGATTTGAAGGCCCGCGCCGCGCGGCGCCCGGGCGCCATTGACGCGCTCCAGAAGCTTCAGACCGCCGAGGTTTCTGTCATTGCCGAGGTGAAGCGATCCAGCCCTTCCAAGGGGGAGATCGCCCAGATCACTGACCCGGCAGCCCTCGCCACGGAGTATGAGGCGGGAGGCGCGAGCGTGATCTCGGTCCTCACCGAGCAGCGCCGATTCGGAGGGTCCCTTCAGGATCTCGACGACGTCCGGTCCAAGGTGGACGTTCCGATCCTGCGCAAGGACTTCATCGTCACGCCGTACCAGGTGTGGGAGGCCAGGGCCCACGGGGCCGACATGGTTCTCCTGATCGTGGCCGCGCTCGAGCAGAATGCTCTCGAGAGCCTCGTTGAGCGCGTTCAGTCGCTTGGCATGTGCGCCCTTGTCGAGGTCCACGATGAGCTTGAAGTGAAGCGCGCGGTCGACGCTGGCGCCCGAGTCATCGGCGTGAACGCTCGCAACCTCAAGACGCTCGAAGTCGACCGCGGCACCTTCTCCCGGGTGGCACCGACGATTCCCGATGGCATCGTGAAGGTTGCCGAATCAGGCATCCGCGGCAGCCACGACGTGGTCGAGTACGCGCGTATGGGCGCCGACGCCGTGCTGGTGGGCGAAGCGCTCGTGAAGGACAAGGACCCTCGCACCGCGGTCGCGGAGATGGTCGCTGCAGGCGCACACCCCGCCTTGCGAGCGGTGCGTCCGTGACCTCAAAGCTCTCCGGCGCTGCCGGTCCCTTTTTTGGCGACTTCGGGGGGCGGTTTGTACCCGAGGCATTGGTGGCCGCTCTCGACGAGTTGACCGACGCGTACGACAAGGCCAAGCACGACCCCGCCTTTGGCGAGGAACTGGACAGGCTCGCGCGCGACTACACGGGTCGCCCTTCGATCATCACTGAGGTGCCACGCTTTGCGCGCCATTGCGGCGGCGCGCGTGTGTTCCTGAAGCGCGAAGACCTCAATCACACTGGTTCCCACAAGATCAACAACGTGTTGGGCCAGGCGCTACTCACCAAGCGCATCGGCAAGACACGAGTGATCGCCGAGACGGGTGCCGGACAGCACGGTGTCGCCACCGCCACGGCCGCCGCGCTGATGGATCTTGAATGCACCGTCTACATGGGCGAAGAGGACACGGAACGGCAGGCCCTCAATGTCGCCCGCATGCGACTGCTCGGGGCCACGGTGGTGCCGGTGACGACCGGCTCACGCACGTTGCGCGACGCCATCAACGAGGCGTACCGCGACTGGGTCGCCAACGTGGAGACTACCAACTACATTTTCGGCACCGCGGCCGGTCCGCACCCGTTCCCGGAGATGGTGCGCGACTTCCAACGTGTCATCGGCCGTGAGGCACGCGCACAGATGACGGATCTTGGCGGGCTGCCCGATGCGGTGCTCGCGTGCGTGGGCGGCGGCTCCAACGCGATCGGCATGTTCGACGCCTTCCTCGACGACGACGGCGTGCGGCTGATCGGTTGCGAGGCCGCCGGCGACGGCGTCGACACCGGCAAGCACGCATCGTCCATCACGGGCGGACGGCCGGGGGTGCTGCACGGCGCGATGTCGTACGTCTTGCAGGACGCCGACGGGCAGACGCAGACTTCGCACTCGATTTCGGCCGGTCTCGACTACCCAGGAGTGGGTCCGCAACATGCGTGGCTCGCGGACATCGGACGCGCCGAATACTGGCCGGTGACGGACGCCGACGCGATGGAGGCGTTCCGCCTGTTGTCGCGCACGGAAGGCATTCTTCCCGCTATCGAGTCGGCGCACGCTCTCGCGGGAGCCATGAAGCTTGGCCGTGAGTTGGGTCCCGACGCCACCTTGCTGGTCAACCTCTCCGGTCGCGGCGACAAGGACGTGGAGACCGCTGCCCACTATTTCGACCTGTGTGACGAGGAGCCCCAGCAGTGAGCGCACTGACCGACCGGCTCGATGCCATTCGCGGTGAGGGCCGCTCGGCGCTCATCGGCTACTTGCCGGTGGGCTTTCCGTCCGTGGAGCGTTCCGTGCGGGCGATGGTCGCGATGGTGGAGGCGGGGGTCGACATCGTGGAGGTGGGCCTGCCGTACTCCGACCCGGTGATGGACGGCCCGATGATTCAGGTGGCCGCCGAGCGCGCTCTTCAAGGCGGCACCCACGTTTCCGACGCGTTCACCGCGGTCAAGGCCGTCACCGATGCGGGTGCGCCTGCCGTGGTCATGTCGTACTACAACCCGATGCTGCAATTCGGCCTGGAACGCTTCGCCGCCGACCTCGCCGCAGCAGGGGGTTCTGGCGCGATCACGCCCGACCTGACGCCCGATTCCGCTGGCCTATGGCTCGCTGCTGCTCGGGCACGCGAGCTCGACACCATCTTCCTGGTCGCACCGAGTTCGACGCAGCAGCGCCTGCACATGACCGTCGCCGAGACCACGGGTTTCGTCTATGCCGCCTCGCTGATGGGCGTGACGGGCGAGCGCTCCTCCGTCGGCGCCGGGGCCGAGCAGCTCGTGGCGGCGACCAGAGCGGCGGGCGCGCAGCGAGTGTGTGTCGGCCTGGGCGTATCGACCGGGGCACAGGCCGCGGATGTGGCGCGCTTTGCCGACGGAGTGATTGTGGGCTCCGCACTCGTGCGCTGCCTGGTGGAACACGACAACGAAGACGCGGCTCTCGATGCGTTGCGCACTAAAACCGCAGAGCTTGCTCGCGGAGTAAGGGGTGATGCGTGATTCACCTGTCCTTTCCCAGCCCCCCGGTGGAGTGGGCCTCCTATCAACTCGGCCCGCTGACGATCCGCGCCTACTCGCTGTGGATCCTCGCGGGCATCTTCATCGCCCTGTGGCTCACCACGAAACGATGGGTCGAGCGTGGCGGCAAGTCCGAGGTGGTCGCCGATGTGGCCTTCTGGGCGATCCCCTTTGGAATCCTGGGCGGCAGGCTCTATCACGTCATCTCGACTCCGGGACCCTACTTTGGCTCCGGCGGACACCCTCTGGACGCTTTCAAGATCTGGGAGGGTGGGCTCGGCATTTGGGGAGCGGTTGCCCTCGGGTCACTCGGCGCCTACATCGGGGCCCGTCGCCACGGTGTGCAGTTCACCGCCTTCATGGATGCCGCCGCGCCCGGTCTCCTCATTGCACAAGCCATCGGCCGGATGGGCAACTACTTCAATCAGGAGTTGTTCGGTGGGCCGACCGACCTTCCGTGGGCCGTACAGATTGATCCCGCCTTTCGTCCGGAAGGCTTTGAGCAGTTCACGGCCTTCCACCCGACGTTCCTTTACGAAATGTTGTGGAACCTCGCGGGTGCCGCATTGATCATCTACCTCGATCGACGCCTCGATTTGCGTGGCGGCAGGGTCTTCTGGCTCTACGTGATGGTGTACGTGTCCGGCCGCCTGTGGATCGAAATGGTGCGCATCGATACTGCTGTCCACGTGCTGGGTCTTCGCATCAACGTGTGGGTTTCGATCGGAGTCTTGTTGCTCGGGATCGCCATGTTTGTGATGTGGGGACGGCGCCAAGCGGCCCTCCCGCACTTGCCACGAGATGAGCTTGCAGCGGACCAGCGTGAAGCGGCCGCCACGGACTAGGGGTTCGGGCGGGCCCAGGTGGACGCGGTAGTCTGACCTTTCGTGTGTACACCGGGTCGATGGCGCCCCGAAATAACGAAGTTCACGGCTACGAGCCGGGACGGCAAGGGACGGTGTGATGGCCACGCATGGTGGTGACGAGCCCACGTCGGGACTGTATGACCCGACCTACGAGCATGATGCGTGTGGAGTGGCCTTTGTGGCGACGCTACGCGGTCACGCTGGGCACGACATCGTCGATCTCGGCCTCACCGCGCTCAAAAACCTAGAACACCGCGGCGCCGTAGGTGCCGAGACGGAAACGGGTGACGGCGCGGGCATTCTGACGCAGATTCCTCACGAGTTTCTGCAGGCGGCTACGGACTTCGACCTTCCCGAGCAAGGCTCGTACGGCGTCGGCATTGCCTTCCTGACGCCCGGCAAGGAGGCCGAGGAGGTGGCGGCCTTCGAGGCCGCCGCAGTCGCGGAGCAGGCCTTGATACTTGGCTGGCGCGAGGTGCCGGCCGTGCTCGACTCGCTCGGCCCGTCCGCTCGGGCCGCAGCGCCCACGTTCCGCCAGGTGTTTGTGGTGGCGGACCACCTCAGCGAGATTGACTTGGACCGGCGCCTCTACCGGGTCCGCAAGCGCGCGGAGAACAACGGTGGACCGTTCTTCGCCTCGCTATCGGCGCGCACGCTGACCTACAAGGGAATGCTCACCACGTACCAGCTCGAGCAGGTCTTCCCGGACCTTCTCGACCCACTGTTCTCGTCGGAACTCGCCCTGGTTCACTCGCGCTTCTCCACCAACACGTTCCCGTCCTGGCCTCTGGCCCAGCCGCTGCGCCTCATCGCGCACAACGGTGAGATCAACACCGTGCGCGGCAACCGGAACTGGATCGCCGCACGCGAAGGAACCCTGCAGTCCGATGTACTGGGCGAGATGAAGGACCTGATGCCGGTGTGCACGCCCTCGGCGTCGGACACCGCTTCGTTCGACGAGGTGCTGGAGTTGTTGCACCTGGCCGGTCGCCCGCTGCCGCATGCCGTGCTGATGATGATGCCTGAGGCGTGGCAGAACAACACCGAGATGGACGTCGAGCGCCGCGCGTTCTACGAGTATCACTCGGCGCTCATCGAGCCGTGGGACGGCCCCGCTGCATTGCACTTCACGGACGGCACCCTGATCGGCGCCACCCTCGACCGCAACGGACTGCGTCCGGGGCGATTCTGGGTCACCGACGACGGCATCGTGGTGTGCGGATCCGAGGCGGGTCTGCTGGATATCGACCCTGCAAAGATCGTGCGCAAGGGACGCCTGCAGCCCGGCCGCATGCTCCTGGTCGACACCGCTGCGGGACGCATCGTCGAGGACGATGAGGTGAAGTCAGCGCTTGCCGCAGAACACCCCTATGCCCAGTGGGTCGCCGACAACGCCGTGAGGCTGGCGGAACTGCCCGACCGCGAACACGTGACGCACTCGCGCGCCTCGGTGGTGCGCCGTCAGCGGGCCTTCGGGTACACGGAAGAAGAACTCAAGATCCTGCTGGAGCCGATGGCAAACACCGCGGCCGAGCCGATTGGCGCCATGGGATCCGACACCCCCATCGCGGTGCTCTCGGATCGGCCCAAGCTGCTGTTCGACTACTTCACGCAGATCTTTGCGCAAGTGACGAACCCGCCCCTGGACGCGATCCGGGAAGAGATCGTCACCGCCATTGGGGGCGCCATCGGCCCCGAGCCGAACCTGCTCGCAGCGACACCCGAGCACGCCCGCAAGGTCATTCTCGACTTCCCGGTGATCGACAACGACGAGCTCGCGAAGATCATTCACATCGATGCGGACCCCAAGTTGCGTGGCGTGTTCTCATCGCGCCGCATTCAGGGCCTCTATAACGTGCACGACGGCGGGACAGGGCTTGAGAGGCGCCTCGAGGAGATCTTTGTCGAAGTGGATCACGCGCTGGAGGACGGAGTCAGCTTCCTGATCTTGTCCGACCGCGACTCGGACGCGGACCACGCACCGATTCCGTCGCTGTTGCTGACCTCCGCGGTGCACCACCACCTGGTTCGCCGCCATAACCGGACCCAATTGTCTCTGGTCGTGGAGGCCGGCGACGTGCGCGAGGTGCACCACGTCGCGCTGCTGGTCGGCTACGGCGTGGGCGCGGTGAACCCCTACCTTGCGATGGAGACCGTCGAGGATCTTGTGAGCCGCGGGTACATCACAGGCATCACCGCGGACCAAGCCGTCAAGAACTTGATCAAGGCGCTCGGCAAGGGCGTCCTCAAGATCATGTCGAAGATGGGAATCTCGACGATCGCCTCGTACCGTGGAGCTCAGGTGTTCGAGGCGGTAGGTCTGTCGCGAGAGCTCGTCAACAGGCACTTCGCAGGCACGCCCAGCCAGATCGACGGAGTGGGCCTCGACGTCATCGCACGCGAAGTGGGGCAGCGTCACGCCGACGCCTATCCCGCATCGGGCCAGCGTCCCGCCCACCGTCGCCTCAACTCGGGTGGTGAATACCAGTGGCGCCGCGACGGCGAGGAGCACCTGTTCGACCCCGAGACGGTATTCAAGCTTCAGCACTCGACGCGCACGCGCCAATACACCGTCTTCAACGAGTACGCGGAGCGCGTCAACAACCAGTCCAAGCGCCTCATGACGCTGCGTGGACTCCTTGACTTCGCGTCGGATCGGGAGCCCATTCCGATCGAGGAAGTGGAACACATCCGCGACATCGTCAAGCGCTTCACCACGGGCGCCATGTCGTTCGGATCGATCTCGCAAGAAGCGCACGAGACGCTTGCCATCGCGATGAACAAGTTGGGTGGAAAGTCCAACACCGGCGAAGGGGGAGAGTCTCCCGAGCGGCTGTACGACCCCAAGCGCCGCAGTGCCATCAAGCAGGTGGCCTCGGGCCGGTTTGGCGTCACCAGCGAGTACCTGGTGAATGCCGACGACCTCCAGATCAAGCTCGCCCAAGGCGCGAAGCCCGGCGAGGGCGGACAGCTTCCCGGTGAGAAGGTGTACCCGTGGATCGCCGAGACGCGTCACTCCACGCCCGGCGTGGGCCTCATCTCCCCGCCGCCGCACCACGACATCTACTCGATCGAGGATCTCAAGCAGTTGATCCACGACCTGAAGAACGCAAACCCCAAGGCGCGCGTGCACACCAAGCTCGTCTCCGAGATCGGTGTCGGGACGATCGCCGCAGGCGTGGCCAAATGCAAGTCGGACGTGGTGCTCATCTCCGGTTCGGACGGCGGCACCGGCGCGAGCCCCCTCAACTCGCTCAAGCACGCGGGTGCGCCTTGGGAGATCGGACTGGCCGACACCCAACAGACGCTCGTCCGCAACGACTTGCGCGACCGCATCGTCGTGCAGGTGGACGGGCAGTTGAAGACCGGACGCGACGTGATGATGGCGGCACTTCTCGGCGCCGAGGAGTTTGGCTTTGCGACCGCTCCGCTGGTGGTCTCCGGTTGCGTCATGATGCGCGTGTGTCACAAGGACACGTGCCCCGTCGGCGTCGCCACCCAGAACCCCGAATTGCGCGACCGCTTCACCGGCAAGCCGGAGTTTGTGGAGACGTTCTTCGAGTTCATCGCCCAGCAGGTGCGAGAACTGCTTGCTCGCTTGGGATTCCGGTCCATTGAAGAGGCGGTGGGTCACGTCGAGATCTTGAACACCCGCGCGGCGATCGACCACTGGAAGGCGAAGGGACTGGACCTCGCGCCCATCCTCGCCGTGCCGCCTGCCGGAGCGAACCTGCACCAGTCGACCGCCCAGGATCACGGACTCGACAAGGCCCTGGACCTCACGCTCATCAAGGAGTCCAAGGCCGCGCTCGAAAAGGGAACGCCCATCCGACTCGCACACGAGGTGCGCAACACGAACCGCACCGTCGGCACGATGCTCGGATACGAGGTGACCACACGCTTCAAAGGTGAGGGCCTTCCGGACGACACCATCTCGGTGGAACTCACGGGTTCCGCGGGTCAATCGTTGGGGGCGTTCGTACCCAAGGGCATCACGTTGCGGCTGTTCGGCGACGCGAATGACTATGTCGCCAAGGGCCTATCGGGCGGCCGCGTCATCGTTCGGCCGGACAAGTCGGCGGCGCTCAACGACGCTCTCGACGTCATCGCAGGAAACGTCATCGGATATGGCGCCACCAGCGGCCAGATCCTGTTGCGCGGCCAGGTGGGCGAACGCTTCCTGGTACGCAACTCGGGCGCGTCAGCGGTCGTGGAAGGCGTGGGCGACCACGGACTTGAGTACATGACCGGCGGCACCGCCGTCATTCTCGGGCGCACGGGGCGAAACCTCGGTGCGGGAATGTCGGGCGGCACCGCCTACGTGCTGGATCTCCGTCCGGAGCGAGTCAACAAGGACGCTGTCGCGGCCGGCGAGCTGACACTGAGTCCGCTTGACCCGGAGGACGTCATCATCGTCCGCTCGCTGATCGAAACCCACGTGGCCGAGACCGACTCGCCACGCGGTCGCGAACTGCTCGCACATTGGGATGAGGCGAGCGAACGTTTCACTCGCATCCTGCCCGCTCAGTACGCTCGTGTGCGTGAGGCACTCGCGGAGCTCGACGCCGCGGGGCAAGACCTCCAGGCGCCGGGTGCGTGGGCAAACTTCTTGGAGGTGACTGGTGGCTGACCCCCGTGGATTCTTGAAGCACCGCGACAGGGAGATTCCCAAGAGCCGTCCCGTGCCGGTGAGGCTGATGGACTGGAAGTACGTCAAGGACGAACTCGCCAAGGATCCTGAGGCGCTCACCCGACAGTCGGGACGCTGCATGGACTGCGGCATCCCGTTCTGCCATCAAGGATGCCCGCTGGGCAACCTCATCCCGGAGTGGAACGACCTCGTATGGCGCGGCCAGTGGGACGACGCGCTTGACCGGTTGCACGCGACCAACAACTTCCCGGAGTTTACCGGCCGCATTTGCCCGGCGCCGTGCGAAACGAGTTGCGTGCTGGGCATCAACCAGCCCGCGGTGACCATCAAGAACATCGAGGTCTCGATCATTGACGAGGCTTTCGAACGCGGTGGCGTGAAGCCGCTTGAGCCGACGCGCCAGACCGGGAGGACGATCGCCATTGTGGGCTCCGGACCCTCGGGTTTGGCGGCAGCGCAACAACTCACCCGCGCTGGCCACACGGTCGCGGTGTACGAGAAGGACGACCGACTCGGCGGCCTGATGCGATACGGCGTGCCCGACTTTAAGATGGAGAAGATTCACATCGACCGTCGTGTGGAGCAGATGGCGGCCGAGGGCACGCGTTTCCGCACGTCCGTTGAGATCGGAAAAGACATCAAGTGGGACGACCTTCGGGCCCGATTCGACGCCGTACTGATATGTACTGGGTCCACCGTCCCGCGCGATCTGCCGATTCCTGGGAGACGCTATAGGGGTATCCACTATGCGATGCCCTACCTGACTCAGAGCAACAAGGTGGCTGCGGGCGACACTGTCGAGCGCCAGATCACCGCAAAGGACAAGCACGTGATCATCATTGGCGGCGGCGACACCGGCTCGGACTGCCTCGGCACCGCGTTACGCCAGGGCGCCAAGTCGGTCACGACGCTTGCCATCGGCGTGCAGCCGCCCGACGAGCGCGATCCCAAGTCGCAGCCTTGGCCCACGCACCCCATGCTTTTCGACGTTTCGAGTTCCCACGAAGAAGGTGGGGAGCGCAAGTTCCTCGCCTCCAGTGTGGAGTTCCTGGCGGACGAGGACGAGCACGTCACGACGTTGCGCCTCGCCCGTACCCAGATCATGCCTGACGGCACGCGCGGCCCGGCGCCCGGCACCGAGGAAGAGATCCCCGCGGATCTCGTGCTCATCTCGATGGGCTTCACCGGACCACAGCGCGACACGCTTGGCCAGCTCGAGCACATCGGGTTCACGCCGCGCGGCACGGTCGCGCGCAATGATCAGTTTGCGACGGCCGTCGACGGCGTCTTCGTCGCCGGCGATGCTGGTCGCGGCCAGTCGCTTGTTGTCTGGGCCATCGCCGAAGGCAGGGCGGCAGCAGCCGCGATCGACACATTCCTCACCGGTGACACCGAGTTGCCGGCACCCGTCACCGCGAGAACACTCGCGCTGCGGGCCTGAAAAACCCTAGGTAGGAGAACATGCGAAACGCCAAGATTGTCTGCACCATCGGCCCGGCGACTGCGTCGCTGGAGAACATGCGCAAGCTGGTGGACGCGGGTATGGACGTCGCCCGCATCAACCGCTCACACGGCAGCACCGAAGAGCACGAGCAGGTATACAAGAACGTGCGCCAGGCCGCAGCAGAGGCTGGCCGAAACGTCGCCGTGCTCGTCGACCTGCAGGGCCCCAAGATCCGCCTGGAGCGGTTTGCCGACGGCCCGCACGAACTCGCCGTGGGTGACGTGTTCACCATCACGACCCGCGACGTTGTGGGCACCAAGGACATCTGCGGCACGACATTCAAGGGCCTCCCGGCCGACTGCAAGGTGGGCGACTCGCTGCTGATTGACGACGGCAAGGTTCGTCTCGAGGTGACCGAGGTGGGCGACACCGACGTGGTCACCAAGGTGGTCGTTCCCGGGGCCGTCTCGAACAACAAGGGCATCAACCTTCCCGGCGTGGCAGTGTCGGTCCCCGCTCTGTCCGACAAGGACGTGGACGACTTGCGCTGGGGCCTCAAGCTCGGCGCGGACTTCATCGCCCTTTCCTTCGTGCGTTCGGCCGCCGACTATGCCGACGTGGCGCGCATCATGGCAGAAGAGGGCATCACATTGCCGGTCATCGCCAAGGTAGAGAAGCCTCAAGCCGTCGACAACCTTGAAGAGATCATCGACGCGTTCGACGGCATCATGGTGGCCCGTGGCGACCTCGGCGTCGAGCTTCCGCTCGAAGACGTGCCGCTCGTCCAGAAGCGCGCCATCGAACTGTGCCGCTCTCAGGCCAAGCCCGTGATCGTGGCGACGCAGGTGCTCGAGTCGATGACGCACTCGCCGGTTCCGACGCGCGCCGAGACCTCCGACTGCGCGAACGCCATTCTGGATGGCGCCGACGCCGTCATGCTGTCCGGCGAGACGTCGGTGGGCGAGTTCCCGATCGTCACGGTCGAGACGATGGCCCGCATCATCGAGAACACGGAAGAGAAGGGCCGCCACCGCATGGCGCCCTATCTTTCCGCCCCGAAGACCCGTGGCGGCGCCGTCACGCACGCGGCAGCAGATATCGCGGAGGCGCTGGACGTGAAGTACATCGTCACGTTCACGCAGTCGGGTGACTCGGCGCAGCGCATGGCGCGTCTGCGTCCCGAGACGGCCATGATTGCGCTCACCCCCAGCGAGAAGACCCAGAGGCGTTTGGCGCTTTCCTGGGGCGTCAAGACGGAGGTAGTGAGGAAGGCCGAGAATACTGACGAGATGGTGGGCATCGTCGACAAGGTGCTGAAGGAGACGGGCCGCGCCGTCGATGGCGAGTACGTCGTCGTCGTGTCGGGAACGCCCGTCGGTATCCCCGGAAGCACCAACTCCATCGTTGTGCACAAGGTGGGCGAGGTAAGCGGCTAGTACCGCCTCGTTCAGGAGGGCCCGCCGATTCGCATCGGCGGGCCTTTCTGCTCGCCTGTTGTGGCGCTCCCGGCCTAGAGTGAGTGAAGGGAGCAAGAGCGCACGCAACCGGTGGCAATGAAGCGCCGGTGGGAACAGGGGAGTGGTCACCATGACGCGCAATGCGGTCCAACTCATCACATACGCTGATCGGCTTGCTGGCGACGTCCCTGGCCTGGCGCGGCTACTGGGGAGTGAACCGTGGTCGAGAGCGTTCGGCGGCGTCCACGTCCTGCCCTTCTATACGCCGTTCGATGGTGCGGACGCGGGTTTCGACCCCGTCGATCACACGCAGGTTGACCCCCGTTTGGGCACGTGGGACGACCTCGCCGAGCTTGGCAGCCAGGGCGACCTGATGGTCGACATCATCGTGAACCACGTCTCCAGTTCCTCGGAGGCGTTCAAGGATTGGTGCGAGCGGGGAACGGCGTCGCCGCACGACGGGATGTTCCTGACGATGGCGACGGTGTTCCCGGACGGGGCGAGCGAGGCCAACCTCACGAAGATTTACCGACCTCGGCCGGGGCTTCCCTTCACCCCGTATCGGGTGGACGGGGAGCTCAGGCTCGTATGGACCACTTTCACGCCCCAACAGATCGACATCGACGTGGCCGACGCGGTGACGCAGCGGTACCTCGATACGATCCTCGACGCGGTCGCGGCCTCCGGCGCCAACATCGTGCGTCTCGATTCCGTCGGCTATGCGATCAAGAGCCCAGGCACGTCATCGTTCATGACGGAGGACACCTATAGATTCATCGCCGAGATGAGCGAGAAGGCGCGCGCCAGAGGCCTTGAGGTGCTCGTGGAGGGTCACTCGCACTACCGTCGCCAGATCGAAATCGGCCACGCCGTGGACCGCGTCTACGACTTTGCCTTGCCGGCCCTGGTGCTTCACGCGCTCTACACGGGTGACGCCACCCCGCTCCACGAGTGGCTCACCATCCGTCCCGAAAACGCGGTGACCGTGCTTGACACTCACGACGGCATTGGCGTGATGGATGTCGCGGCGGATCAATCCCATCCCGACAGCCCCGGGCTCTTGCCGCCCGAGGCGATCGACGCGCTCGTGACGACGATGCACGCCATGTCGGGTGGCACTAGCGAGGCGGCGGCCGGGGCCGCGTCCTCGAACGTCGACCTGTATCAGGTGAACTGCACGTTCTACGACGCTCTCGGCGCCGATGACCATGCGTACCTCGCTGCTCGGGCCATACAGTTCTTCGTGCCCGGAATCCCGCAGGTGTATTACGTGGGGGCCCTTGCCGGCCGCAACGATATGGAGCTGCTCCGACGCACCGGCATCGGCCGTGACATCAACCGCCACTACTACGCGCGCACGGAGATCGCCGCCGATCTCAAGCGGCCGGTGGTGGCCGCCCTGATTGCTCTGTGCAAGTTCCGCACCGAGTTTCCGGTGTTCGACGGCGACCACGTCTTCGGAGTGTCCGAAGACGGTACGAAACTCACGTTGCACTGGAAGGATTGGCGCGACTGGGTGGAGCTCACGGTCTACGTGGGCGATGCGTCGGTCAATCTTGCGTGGTCCCACAAGGGCGTCGAAGGGCACACGGATGACCTGCTTACTGACCCTCCCGCGATCGACTGAGAGGCGCGTCGGTGTTCCCTGCGCAAGGGCTGCGGCAACCGGTGTGAGCTGATCTGCTGGTCGCCCTCGACCGGTCCGGACAGGAGTCGGGTCACCGGGAGGACGAGCGAGTACTCAAGCATCGTGCCTGTCGTGCCAGTCGCGTGGAGGTGATGCGGGGTGAGGGTGCCCTTGAGTAGCGGCTCCTGAGACGGCTTGACGCCAGACGCGAGATGCGCCCTCACGTGCATTGAGGGCGCATCCCGCGTGACGATGTGGGTTACTCGGGAACGTCCGAGTCCACCCAGTCCATGGTCTTGGACACGGCCTTCTTCCAGTTCCGGACCAGACGGCCTCGCTCTGCCTCGTCCATGTTTGGCTCCCAGCGCTTACCCTCGGCCCAGTTGTCGATGACGTCCTGCTCGCCGTCCCAGTAACCGACCGCGATGCCTGCCGCGTAGGCAGCGCCCAGCGCGGTCGTCTCGGCAACCTCGGGCCGCACTACCGGTACGCCCAGAATGTCCGCCTGGAACTGCATGAGCGTGTCGTTCGCGATCATGCCGCCGTCGACCTTGAGTTCGGTCAGGGCGACTCCGGAGTCCGCAGCCATGGCATCCACCACTTCACGGGTCTGGAATGCGACAGCCTCCAGCGCCGCACGGGCCAGGTGGTTGATCGTGACGTACCGTGTGAGGCCGACGATGGCGCCACGGGCATCGGGACGCCAGTAGGGGGCGAAGAGTCCCGAGAACGCCGGCACGATGTAGGCGCCGCCGTTGTCGTCGACCTTGGAGGCCAGTGCCTCGATTTCCGGCGCCTCCTTGATCACACCCAAGTTGTCGCGGAACCACTGAACGAGCGAACCCGTGACCGCGATCGAGCCCTCCAGGGCGTAAATCGCATCGTTGTCGCCGATCTTGTAGGCGACGGTGGTGAGGAGGCCGTTTTCCGAGGGAACGGGCTTGGTGCCGGTGTTGAGCAGCATGAAGTTACCCGTGCCATAGGTGTTCTTCGCCATTCCGGGCTCGAAGCACGCCTGGCCGAACGTCGCCGCCTGCTGGTCACCCAAGATGCCTGCGATCGGCACGCCTGGCAGCATCCCGCCTTGGCGTCCCTCGCCGTACACCTCGGACGACGATCGAATCTCCGGCAGCATGGACATCGGGATCGTCATGTCGGCCGCGATGGACTCGTCCCAGGAGAGGGTCTTGAGGTCCATCAGCATCGTCCTCGAAGCGTTGGTGACGTCGGTGACGTGCACGCCGCCGTCGACACCCCCGGTCATGTTCCACAGCACCCAGGTGTCGGTGTTGCCGAACGCGAGCTCGCCACGCTCGGCGGCCTCACGTGCACCATCGACGTTGTCGAGGATCCACTTCACCTTCGGACCGGAGAAGTAGGTCGCGAGCGGCAATCCCACCTTGGCCTTGTACTTGTCCGCGCCTTCCGCGCCTCCAAGCGCGTCGACGATCTTCTGGGTACGCGTGTCCTGCCACACGATCGCGTTGTAGACCGGCTTGCCTGTGACCCGGTTCCACACGACGGAGGTCTCCCGCTGGTTGGTGATCCCTACCGCGGCAATATCCGCCGCGGTGGCGTTGCCGCGACTGAGCGCCAAGGCGACGACCTCGCGAACATTCGTCCAAATCTCTTCGGGGTTGTGTTCGACCCAACCAGCCTTGGGAAAGATCTGCTCGTGCTCGAGCTGACCTGTGGAGTGAATCTTGCCCGAGTGGTCGAACACTATCGCTCGCGAACTGGTAGTTCCTTGGTCAATTGCCAAAACGTACTTCTTCATGGTGTTCCTTTCACTTCGTTGTGGTTAAGGGGTTTCAGCCAATCGCCGTGGCGAAGAGTCCCGCGATAACTCCGCCGATGATGGGGCCGACGACGGGCACCCAGGCGTAGCTCCAGTCGCTGGGGCCCTTGCCCTTGATCGGGAGGAGCGCGTGGGCGATGCGCGGGCCGAGGTCACGGGCGGGGTTGATCGCGTAGCCCGTGGGCCCACCGAGGCTGATGCCGATGCCGACGACGAGGAGCGCGACCGCGAGTGGCCCCAATCCGCTCGGCGAGTTGCCGAATTGGATCACGATAAAGACCAGGACGAACGTTCCGATGATCTCGGTGACGAGGTTCCACCCGTAGGAGCGGATTGCGGGACCCGTGGAGAAGACGGCGAGCTTGGCGCCGGCGTCAGCTTCCTCGTCAAAGTGGGGCTTGTATGCGAGGAAGGCCAAGACCGCGCCAGAGAAGGCTCCCACCATCTGGCCAGCCAGGTACACCAGGGTGCTCGCAAATGTCACGGCGACGCCCGGGGCGTATTCAGTGGCACCATTTGCCAACAGACCGAGCGTGACGGCCGGGTTGATGTGAGCGCCGGATCCGTACGCGGCATACACGCCGGCGAAGACTGCGAAGCCCCACCCGAAGGTGATGAGCAACCAGCCGCCATTGAAGCCCTTGCTCTTGGGTAGGAGCACGTTAGCAACGACTCCCGCACCCAGGAGGAGCAATATTCCTGTGCCGATGACTTCGGAGACAAATACCTGCATGAGACTGACAGACATTGATCGAACCTTTCATATGGTGAGCGCAGGCTCCGTTGCCTGGCGCTGTCAACCGCGGTACGGGGGCGCACCGCGGCAACGTTTCTATTGCGGGTTGAGCGGCCGCAAGGGCGCGACATCGCCCTCGCGCAGCCGCACTTCTTCCGCCGATTCGTCGTCGGGTTCGCGTTCCGCCGCAGATTCGGCTTGCGCCCGCCGCGTGTAGGCGTCGATCTCGGCCGCGCGCCGTGTCTGGTCCCACCCCACGACATCACCGACGATATCGGCGATTTCGGGCAGTGTCGCCAACCCTCTGTCGGCAACCTCGTAGTTGAGGCGGGTGCGGTGCATCATGACGTCTTCGAGGTGCAAAACACCCTCGTGCTTGGCGGCGTAGGAAATCTCTGCACGCAGGTAGGCATCGCAGTGCTCGAGCGGCTTCGCGAGGCCGGGCTCGTCGACGATGTCGTCGACCAGCCCGTTGAGGAGCGAGCCGTAGCGGTGCAGCAGGTGGCTCACCATGGTGTCGGACCAGCCGTACTTCTTGGCCCACAGAGGGGCATTTGCGCGGGTAGCGTCGAGGTCGGTGGCGCCGAGAAGTGCGATGCGGTCGGTCACCGACGGCATGTCTTCGGCTTCCTTGCCCAAGGCGAAGTCCACGGCGTCTTTCGCCATGACTCGGTATGTCGTCAGCTTCCCGCCGGCGATGACGGTGAGGCCGGGCAGGGGAGATGCGGTGGTGTGTTCGCGTGACACCTTCGACGGCGAGTTGTCGCCTTTGGATGTGGGCTGCAAGAGCGGTCGCAGGCCCGCCCACGTGCCGATGACATCCTCACGCGTGAGGGGCTCCGCCAGCACGGCATTCGCGTGATCGAGAAGGTAGTCGATGTCGGTGGAATTGGCGACCGGGTGCTGGAGCTGCTGATGCCAGGCCGTGTCCGTGGTGCCAATGATCCAATACCTCGCCCACGGGATGACGAAGAGTACGGACTTTTCGGTCTGGAGAATCAGGCCAGTCTTGCCCTGAATTCGGTCACGCGGCACGACGATGTGGATGCCCTTCGAAGCGAGGACCTTCAGGCCCCCGGTCGTCCCCGCCAACTGCTGGGTTTCCTCGGTCCACACGCCGGTGGCGTTGATGACGTGCCGGGCTCGCACCTCGTACTCTTGCCCGGTCTCCAGGTCCACGAGCACGGCACCGGCGATTCGACCGTCGGCGTCCTTGAGCATCGTGACGACCTGAGTGCGGGCGGCGGCCAACGCGCCGGAACGGACCGCGGTCCGCACGAGGGTCAGGACGAGTCTCGCATCGTCGACCGTTGCATCCCAATATTGGAGCGCTCCCACTGCCGCGTCGTTCTGGACGTCGGGGAAGCGGCGCTTGAGGCCCCGCTTGCTGAGGTGCCTGTGAAAGGGCAACGCGCGCTTGCCGCGCGAGGCCGTCGCGAGCGAGTCGTAGAGCGCCACGCCCGCCCCGACGAACGCGCGTTCCCATACGCGGTGTTCCAGCGGGTACAGAAACGGAACTGGCTTGACCAGGTGCGGGGCAAGGTAGTTGATGAGCCGATCGCGCTCGGTGAGCGCCTCGTGCACGAGGCGGAAGTCAAGCATCTGCAGGTACCGCAGACCTCCGTGCACGAGCTTGGATGACCGGCTCGACGTCCCGCTCGACCAATCTTGGGCCTCCACGATGCCGGTGCGAAGTCCGCGTGTTGCGGCGTCCAAGGCCACTCCCGCGCCCGTCACGCCGCCGCCGATGACCAAAACGTCGAGGCCCTCATCGGAAGACATTTCCGCGAGGGCCGCGAGGCGAGATGCTGAGGTGAGCGACGCCGTCATAATTGCGTCTCCTTCTGGTCGGATTGACCGCGACGCGTCAATGAGTCGCCCCGGTGCGTGGTGTGGTGCTCTGGCTTATTCTGCCATTCTTGGGCCACAGTGAAACAATATGAAAGTAGGTTGCACGAACGTGCACCCAGGGAGGCGTGACAGTGGGCAAACGTGACGAGGTCATGCGGGATGCCGCCACCATGTACTACATCCACGGCGAATCGATGGACGCCATCGCCCGACGCTTCGGGGTATCGCGGTCGTCGATATCACGCACTTTGAAGAACGCGCGAGAAACCGGCATGGTGCAGATCTCCATCCAGAGCGAGACCCGCGGCGCTTCCTCGGCCGCGCGCAAGCTCCGCGATCTCTACGGGATACACGCGCACGTGGTCCCGGTGCGTTCCGGTATCGGTGACGCCGAGCGGATCGACAAGGTCGCGAGCGTCGCGGCGCACCTGCTCGGCGACTGGATGCAAGACGACACGGTGCTGGGTGTGGCGTGGGGCACCACTACCTGGGAGGTCGCTCGTCAACTCACGCGCCACCCCACCCACGGCAGCATGATTGTTCAACTCAACGGGGCCGCCAACACGCACACCACGGGAATCGGCTATGCGAGCCAAATCATCAGCACCATCGCTGAGGCATTCGACGCCAAAACCCTCTTCTTCCCCGTGCCGGCGTTCTTCGACTACGCCGAGACGAAAGCGGCGATGTGGCGTGAACGCAGCGTGTCGCGCGTGCTCGGGGCGCAGCGCCGTGCGCAGATCGTGTTGTTCGGGGTGGGGGCCATGGGGGGTAGCACGCCGTCGCATGTGTACGCGGCGGGATACCTGGATGACGCTGACATGCGGGAGGTGGCCGAGGAGGGGGTCGTCGGCGACATCTGCACGGTATTTCTGAGGGCCGACGGCACGTATCGTGACATTGCGATCAACCGTCGGGCCACGGGTCCCACGCCGTCCGAGTTGACGCGGGTGGCGCGGCGCGTCTGCGTTGTGGCGGGGGACAGCAAGGTTTCGGCGTTGATCGCCGCTCTCCGCGCGCATGTGGTCACCGACCTTGTCGTTGACGAGCTGACCGCGCGCGCCGTCATCACGGCATCGACGTGACGTGGTGCGGTGGGTCCTTCGCGCGGCGCGCCTCATGCGGGCGCAGCCCACGACCGATCGAGCCGATCTGAACGCGACCGGACCAACGTGCGGTGCGTGTGAGAGGGCGCAGGAACGTCAGTGCGACTCGCGGAGCGTCGCCCAGTCCCGATCGCCAAGATCAGGGACGGTACGGTCGTAATGCTCCGCAAACAGGGGTGACGAGATGAGGAAGTCGGCCGTTGCCATGTTCGACGCCATGGGGATGTTCCACACCGCCCCGATGCGCAGAAGGGCCTTGACGTCGGGGTCGTGCGGCTGCGCCTCGAGCGGATCCCAGAAGAAGAAGAGGGTGTCGATGCCACCCTCCGCGATCTTGGCGCCGATCTGCTGGTCGCCGCCCACGGGGCCCGAGAGAAAGCGCGTGACCTTCAGGCCCAACTCATACTCGAGCATCGTTCCCGTGGTCCCCGTCGCGTACAGGTGATGCTTCGACAGCGTGCCCTTGTTAAATCCCGCCCACTCGAGCAGGTCAACCTTCTTGTTGTCGTGCGCCACGAGCGCGATGTGACGTTTCAGTTCATTGGTGCGCTTCGCACTTGATTCGACCATGGCCCCAGTATCGCGCCTCGGGGACGGTCAGGCTAGGCGCGCTAGCACCGCCTTGATCAGTCGAAGCGTGTGGACCTCGCTGCTGCACGACCGGCACGACTGCAGGTGCTCGTCGATCTGCTGCGCGGCGCCGTGGCTCACTTCGGCGTCGACAAACCGCTCAAGACTCGACCGAAGTCGAAAATGGGCGAGCAGGGACATGCGACGGAAACCCCACTCGGGGTGAGACGATTCCCCCAAGGACTCCCATGGAATACCCACCGCGGACGAGGGGTTTCGCAACGTGATCAACGCCAGCCCGACCGCAGACCCCTCTGCTTTCGATAAGTACGTGGTGCCGGAGATCCCGGTGCTCTACCGGGTGGCGTTGTCGCTGGCTGGTCAACCGGCCGACGCCGAAGACCTGGTGCAAGACACGCTGATCCGCGCATACCGTGCCATCGATCGCTTTGACGGGGCATACCCGCGCGCCTGGTTGCTCACAATCCTGCGACACACGCACCTCAATCGGGTGCGCGTGCGGAGTGCGGTCCTGCTTGCCGACGGTGACGGAGTGGCGGCCACCATGGACCGACTTGGCACCGCGACGCCCACGGCCGAGGAGGTTGTGGTCAGCGAGTTGTTTGAGGCGGTCGTCGCCGAGGCCATGTCCGCGTTGCCGGAAAAGCATCGCCAGGTGATCCAGCTGGTGGACATCAAAGGATTGTCTTACCAGGAGGCGGCGGACACGCTGGGTGTCCCTCGCGGCACCGTGATGAGCAGGCTGCACCGGGCGCGGACAAGGATCCGCACGCCGCTCACAGCGGCGGGGCTCGCGCCCCGGAAGAAGGGCATGTGATGGTGAAACTCTCGCGCTCCGACTGCCACCAAGTGGCCAAGGTCTTGCAGAGCTACCTCGACGGTGAGACTGAGGCGCCCACGTCCCGGATGGTGGCGGAGCATCTGGAGGTGTGCCGAAAGTGTGGGCTGGAGGCCTCCACCTACCTCGCGATCAAGACGGCCATCGCCGCGAATGACCCTGAGGCGACGCCAGTAGACAACGACGCCATCGCAAGGCTGCGTGACTTCGCCGATGGATTGGGCGAACCGAAGGGCTGACAAGTCCGCTTCATCGCCGGGAGACTCCTCCCTGAGGTGGGAGACCTCATCCCTGGGTAGTAGCAAGCGACCCGGCAAAACCATCCCTCAGACGGTGCCGCCCACACCGCGGTGCTCCCGCAGTTGGGGCAGCCCGTTTCGGAGAGAGTGGAGGGCCCGCAGATGGGCGTCGAGCGAACGCGGTACCTGTGTCGCGTCCGCGCACGGGAGGGAAATCGAGGGTGTCCAGGCGCAACCTCCGTCCCGCTTTGACACATCGTGGAGGCGGAGGGGACGATCAGCGCATGACTTGGATGCGTGGACGCGTGAAATTGTTGCTCTTTGTCGCCTCCACGGTGTTGCTGCTCGGGGGTGGCGCTGCGTGGCTCCCGGGCGCTACGGCGGCAGCCGAACTGCTGTGGGGAGCGGGGACGCTGCTGGGGTTGGCGTTCGCAGTCGCCTGGACCGTCACCGCGATCCGTCGACGTGAACTGAGCGTCGACGTCATCGCATTGCTCGCATTGGCCGGCGCCTTGGTGGTGGGCGAGTGGTTCGCGGGGGCCATGATCGCCGTGATGCTCGCAACCGGCGTGCTGCTCGAGGCGCGGGCCGGGGCGCGGGCGCGGCGGGAACTGAGCCTGCTCGTCGAGCGGGCGCCGCGTACAGCCCGACGTCAGGTGGACGGCCAGGTGGCGGAGGTTCCCGTGGGCGAGGTCGCCAAGGGTGACCGGATCCTGGTGGGTACCGGAGAGGTGGTCCCGGTGGACGGGCGGCTCATGTCGGCCGGGGTCCTGGATGAAGCCGCGCTGACAGGAGAGTCATTCCCGGTCGAGCGGCCCGCCGGGGATGAGGTGCGGAGCGGGGTGGTCAACGCCGGCTCGCCCATCGACCTCATCGCGACCTCGGTGGCGGCAGAGTCTAGTTATGCGGGTGTAGTGCGACTGGTGGAGCAAGCGCAGGCGTCGTCCGCGCCGTTCGTGCGGGCCGCCGATCGGTTCGCGATCGTGTTCGTCCCCCTGACCTTGGCGCTCGCGGGTGCGGCGTGGGCCCTCAGCGGGGACCCGGTGCGCGCGGTCGCTGTGCTCGTCGTGGCCACGCCCTGTCCGCTACTGTTGGCGGCCCCGATCGCGATCATGTCGGGGCTGTCCCGAGCGGCACACATCGGCGTCGTCGTCAAAGGCGGTGGGGCGCTCGAACGGTTGGCCGCGGGCCGCGTGATGCTCTTCGACAAGACCGGCACCCTGACCCAGGGGCAGCCGACCCTTGCGGATGTCGTTCCTGCAGGCGACCAGATCGACCCCGACGAGGTACTGCGCCTGGCGGCCTCGCTCGACCAGGTCTCACCGCACGTGCTCGCTAGCTCGATCGTCACCGCTGCGACGCGGCGAGGCCTGCAGCTGCAGATGCCCGAAGAGGTCCACGAGGAGCACGGATACGGCCTGCGCGGAAGGGTCGGGTCCCACGAGGTGCGGGTCGGCAAGGCCGCGTGGATCGTCGGCGACGTGCAGCCCGCGTGGGTGCGCCAAGTGCGCCGGCGCGCGGACCTGGACGGTTCGCTGACCGTCTTTGTAGCGGTCGACGGTGAACCGGCTGGCGCATTCCTTCTCGAGGACCCGATCCGTCCCGACGCGCCGCGGATGGTTCGCGCGCTCCGCGAGGTGGGGATCAATCGGGTCATCTTGGTCACGGGAGACCGGGGCGATATCGCGGACGCGGTCGGGCGAATCGTGGGGGTCGACACCGTACTGGCCGAATGCGACCCAGCCGACAAGCTCGCGGCGATCGAACTTGAGGAGGAGCACGGTCCGACGATCATGGTGGGTGACGGCGTCAACGATGCCCCCGCCCTGGCGGCGGCGGGGGTCGGCGTGGCCCTGGCCGCGCGCGGTGCGACCGCTTCGTCGGAAGCTGCCGATGTGGTGTTGACCGTCGACAGGCTCGATGCTCTAGCGGATGCGATTCTCATTGCGCGTCGGTCCAAGCGCATCGCCCTGCAGGCGGTCCTCGTCGGAATGGGCCTGTCTCTCGTGGCGATGGTCGCTGCGGCAGCCGGGCTGCTCCCGCCTGCGATCGGGGCAATCACGCAGGAGGTGATCGACGTGCTGGCGATCGGCATCGCCTTGCGGGCCGTCCTTCCCGGCAAAGTGCACACCATCGCCATGCCGCCTGCCGACATCGCTGTCGCCCGCGCGCTCAAGGTCGAACACGACGCCGTGCTCGCCGTCGTGGAGCGGATTCGCGCCGTGGCCGACACCCTCTCGACACGGGACTGCGACCTTGTGCCAGCGCACGCACTTCTCAACCGTCTCGAGGGCGAACTCCTCCCGCACGAGCGCGCCGACGAGGCGCAACTCGTGCCCCTCGTCGCCCGCGCGCTGGGAGGCTCCAACTCGACGGCGTCCATGAGCCGCACCCACGCTGAGATCGAGCACCAGGTCGGCAGGCTGCGCCGGTTGCTCACCGATCTGGACAACGACAACGTGCAGCCCGAGGACGTCGTCGAACTGCGGCGGGTGCTCTACGGGCTCTACGCGGTGCTCCGCTTGCACAACGCGCAGGAAGAGGAGGGCGCGTTCAGCCTCGTACCGGCGGGACCTGAAGGCGGAGCGGCCGCTGCATCGCAACGGGGTGTGTCCGAGTGATCGGCGGGTTCCCACCGCTCGTCTTGTAGCCACCGAGCGATCCCTAGCCCGGATCGAGAGGGCCGGATACTCGGATCCATCGAGAAGCTCCTGGCATTCGTCCGCATCCTGCAGCGACCGCCGTGATCCCCAACGGGCGCCAGCAGCGGGAATGGATTCAGGCGCGGGAGCAAGACTCTTGCTCCCGGTGCTCCCACCGCCGGCGCAGCCCGTTCCCGAGAGAGCCGATCAGCATGAGGGCCGAGCCGATGACGAACAGCGACACCGCGACCGCGTAGTACTGATCGAAGGCCTTGAAAGACAGCACCGAGCCCACGACGAACAGGAGATTCCCGGCAATGCCGAAGGCGGCATGGACGTGCTCATAGTCCAGGACGAGCGTGCGGATCAAGATGTGATCCCTCCCAGGGTGCTGGCGGTGGTGGTGGCGGAGCCCCGCAACATGCGGCTCGCCGCCAATCTGAACGCGAACGTACGATCTCGCCTACGAGCCATGACTGTCCGTCCGTGGCTCAGGCGGCTCTGAGGCCGACCGGCGGGGGCGTCAGTGCTGTAGACGGCGATCTCGGAGGACGGATCGAGTCCTCGGTCTCCCACCACGTCTTTCAGCACCTCGGTACCGACAACCCTCGCGTCGCTCGTCCGCACCATGGATACTGGACAGTGGATCGGTCCCGCGATCCGCTCGATGAGGAGCACTTCACTATGACCGAGCACGAGTTCTCCGACCTTCGCGCCGTGTTCGTCAATTGCACGCTGAAGCCCTCGCCGGAGCTCTCGCACACCGCCGGACTGATGGCCGTGAGCACGGCGATCATGCGCAAGAACGGCGTCACCATCGATGAGATCCGCGCCGTCGACTACGAGCGCGCGCCCGGTGTCTACCCGGACATGACCGAGCACGGCGCGGAGCGCGACGACTGGCCGGAGCTGGCGCCGCGAATCCTGGGGGCCGACATTGTGGTGATCGGCACTCCCATCTGGCTCGGCGAGAAGTCGAGCGTGTGCAACCGAGTGACCGAGCGGCTCGATTCGTTGTCGGGGATGCTCAACGACGCGGGCCAGTACCTGTATTACGGCAGGGTCGGCGGGGTCGTCATCACCGGCAACGAGGACGGGGCGAAGCATGTCGCGATGAACGTTCTGTACTCGCTTCAGCACCTTGGGTACACGATCCCACCCCAGGCAGATGCCGGATGGATGGGGCCGGCAGGTCCGGGTCCCTCCTACCTGGATGAGGGATCCGGCGGGCCGCAGAACGACTTCACGCAGCGCAACACCACCTTCATGACCTGGAATCTCATGCACCTGGCGGCGGCGCTCAAACGCGGAGGGGGTTTCCCGGCCCACGGCAACCAGCGCAGCGAGTGGGATGCGGGTGCCCGGTTCGATCACCCGAATCCCGAGTATCGATAGCAAGGGGTGCAGGTGCTGGAGCCGCCGTCGGCCTGATGATGTCGTGAGGCGGGCGGCGGGTCGACGTCGACTCCCGTGCGGTGCGCGGCCTTCTCCCGGGGTTATGCGGCGAGACGGGCGCGGACGGCCGCCGCGAGAGTCGTGCGGTCGGGGAGTCCCGAGAGACCGGAAGACGTCGCATAGGTCCGACACGCAACGGCGGCAGGTGCGCCGGGGACCGCCAAGAGGTCGATGCCGTCGAAGAAGAAGCTCGGCGAACCGATGAATCCGCGTGCCTGGGCGTGTTCCTGGTCGTCGATGACCTCGACGGCCACGATGAGATGCCCGTAGCCCTCCTCTGCCAAGATCTCGGCGAGCAGGTTCGCGGCGGGCGTGGCGTGCGGGCAATCCGGCACGGCGAGAACTGTGACGTCCATGCTGTCCTTTGTCGAGTGGGAAGACGATGCCCCATCTTCTCTCACCTTTCGCACTGCCGCCTCATGTTGTGAGAATCGCGGCCGGTGCCGCCGTCGGACGGCGAGGATCTGTGAGGCGGACGCGACCAATTCACGGATGCTGGCGTGTCCCGTGTATTCGGTCGGGAAGGGCCAGCCGGCGGCCTCGATCGTCCCTTTCACGCCGTCTGCTCGGCTGCCCGTGATGTCCTAATTCTCCGATGCGGATCGCGCGGAAGCGTTCCTTGCGTAGAACGTGAGCAGTGTCTGGGCGACCACTCCGTCCGTGATGATGTGCGAGTCGGCAAGCGGGTATTTGGTGCCCGGGGTGAAGCCCTCAAGGTGCTCCGCGAGTTCGTCTTCGCTCACGTCCTCAAAACCCATGGTCCAGTCCGGGAACAGCTTGCCGGGGATCTCTTCATCCAAGAGGATCCTGAAGTTACTGTGCCGTGGGTCTTGAGAAATGATCCCGATCAGCCTCGTGAGGGCCTTGGCGTCGCCTTCGAGGACCTGAAGGAAACTGTTGTTGCAATACAGCAGCATCCCGGTGACGCCCAGCCGCTCATTGTTGTATCGAGCGACCTCCAGAAGTTTGACCAGATCTCCAGGCGCGACATCGTAGGCGGCCTGGCTGGAATAGATGACGCGCTTCATGAGCACTCCTACCTGGAAGAGCCAAACAAGGCGGTCCGCGCCTTATCCGCCGGGTGGATGCACCCGGTGCGCGGCATAGCCGCCCGTTTACCGGCCGACTGCGTGGACAATCTGCAGTCGGCATCTGACCAATCGAACGCCGTCATCGTTGTGTGAAGAAAGCGAGTCGACGATAGCGAGAGACACTCCTTTGCAACCTTGATTTTCATCGTACTGCGACCAGCCGATGGCGCCGTGACGAACGACCCCCGAGCATCGGGTTCGGCACCGGCGAGGGGTGGGTCGATTCGCCAGCCGGTGCCTGGCACTGCAGTCCGGCTTCGCTCAACCCGGGCGTGGCAAACAATAATTCTGACGCCACGGAAGTGTTGCAGACGCCACATCATGTTGCTCAAATTGGCCCGTGCCGTGCCATCCCTCCCGTGACGGTAGACTGGTCTGCGATCGAGCGGAAGGCATCATGGGTTTCAACCACAAGCAGATCGGCGAGGTGGCCGAGCGCACCGGGCTGTCCCTGCGCACCATTCGCTACTACGAGGAAGTCGGACTCGTCACGCCGTCAAGCCGGTCTCAAGGGGGCTTCAGGCAGTACACCGAGGTGGATGTGGCGCGACTGGAGTTGGTCAAGCGGATGAAACCGCTCGACTTCAGCCTTGAGGAGATGCGCGAGTTGCTGACCGCGCTCGATGCCCTCGAGTCAGACGCTACGCATGTCGACGACCGTGAGGCGCTCCTCGAGCGACTCACCAAGTTTCGGCTTACTGCCGAGGAGCGATGCGTGAGCCTGCGGGCCCAGCTCGAGTCCGCCGAGAGTTTCGCAAGCAGCCTCCGCCGGGAGATCCGGCAGCAGTCGCGGGTGGCCGCCCAAGCGCAGTGACCGCGCCGACGCAGGCCACGACAGCGGTTGAGAAGCAGAGCGCTCGTCGGCGAAGCATCGCCGTGATCTCCCACCCGGATGCCGGTAAGTCCACACTGACCGAGGCGCTGGCTTTGCACGCCCACGTGATCAGTGAAACTGGGGCCGTCCACGGCAAGCACGGACGCGCCGGAGTGGTCTCGGATTGGCTCGAGATGGAGCAGAAGCGTGGCATCTCGATCACCTCCGCCGCGCTCCAGTTCTCCTTCGAGGACGTCGTCATCAACCTTCTGGACACGCCCGGCCACGCGGACTTCTCCGAGGACACGTTTCGCGTGTTGACCGCGGTCGATGCCGCGGTGATGCTCCTGGACGCCGCCAAGGGCCTGGAGCCGCAGACTCTGAAGCTGCTCGAGGTGTGCCGACTCCGCGGTGTCCCGGTCATCACCTTTGTCAACAAGTGGGACCGGCCCGGCCGCGAGGCCCTGGCGCTGTGCGACGAGCTTGAACAGCGGGTCAATCTCCGTGCCACCCCCGTGACCTGGCCGATCGGGGAGGCAGGCGATCTTCGCGGGCTCCTGGACGCCCGCACCAAGGACGTCACGCTGTACCAGCGGACAGCGGGTGGCGCGGCGCTGGCCGAGGAGCAGCACCTCAGCGTGGATGCGGCCCGGAAACACGTAGGCGCCGAGCTCGACGAAGCGTGCGACTCCCTCGAGCTGCTTGAGCCCCTCGATCTCGATTCCTTCCACGCCGGTACCACGACGCCCCTGCTCTTCGGTGCGGCGCTGTCCAACATCGGCGTGCGCCAACTCCTCGACATCATCGCGGAGTTCGCGCCGCCACCGTCGGCCCGCGTTGGCGCGGATGGAAGGGAGCGCGCGATCGGCGCACCCTTCAGCGGCTTCGTGTTCAAGATGCAGGCCGGAATGGACACGAAACATCGCGACCACGTCGCATTCGTCCGGGTCTGCTCGGGGGAGTTCCGACGCGGTATGACCGTGACCCACGCGACCTCTGGTCGACCCTTCGCGACCAAGTACGCACTTTCGCTCTTCGGCCGCGCACGAGAGGTCATCGAAACCGCCTACCCTGGCGACATTGTCGGCTTGGTCAACGCGAGCAACCTGGCGGTCGGCGACACGCTCTACGCTGAACCCGGCCCCGCGATCACGTTCCCGCCGATGCCGGCCTTCGCACCCGAGCACTTCGTCACCGCGCGGGTCGCCGATCCCGGCCGCTCCAAGCAGTTCCGGCGAGGGATCGCTCAACTGCAGCAAGAGGGCGTCGTGCAGGTCTTCAGATCCGAATCCCGCGGCGACGCCTCACCCATTCTGGCCGCAGTGGGACCGCTGCAGTTCGAGGTCGCCACCTTCCGCATGGAACACGAATTCCACGCTCCGATTCGCATGGACCACCTGGACTACTCCTTGGCCCGGCCGGCTACCGACGCCGATGCGCGGCTGCTCGCAGGCCGCCACGGCGTCGAGATGGCGGGGAGGTCAGACGGCGCATTGCACGCTCTCGTCCGGGACATCTGGCGGCTGAAGTCGCTGCATCGCGAGACCCCAGACCTCGTGCTCGAGCCGCTGCCTGCCAGCTAGCGTCGGTCCATGTCTCGCGCCTCCCGAATCAGTCGCTCAGCGTGGGTCGCGGTGGGGTTCGCACTAGCTATCCTCGGCGTGTCGGGCTGCAGCAGTGCGGGGCCGAACGGCGACCCCACCTCCGTGCCGAAAGCGTCGGCCGCCGCATCGGTGCCCGCCACGGCACCTCTCGTCGGAACGCACGCGCTGCTGTGTGGGGGGCGGCGGTTGGGCCTGTGCGGGTGAGAACAGTGCCCCGAGTGGTGTCTGATGTCACCGCCTTGGTTACATATGTGTCGCGGCATCGTTTACACCCCAGGCCTGGTCACGATGGTTTATGGCAGATGCAGACAAGAACCGGGTCATCGTGTTGGCGGTCGTCGAGGGCGG
>Ga0209347_1000486_pt1 | contig 99648 bp, 94 predicted proteins | sample AutmiccommuBRH23_FD_187382 | JGI IMG/M metagenome (GOLD analysis project Ga0209347, IMG submission 187382) | Deep subsurface microbial communities from Mt. Terri, Switzerland - Autotrophic microbial communities BRH/23 (SPAdes) (version 2) | ecosystem: Environmental > Aquatic > Deep subsurface >...
GCCGGAGAAGATCCGCACGATCACATAGAAGGTCGGCGTAAAGATCAGGCCGAACAGCGTCACGCCGAGCATGCCGAAGAACACCGCCGTGCCGATCGACTGACGCATCTCGGCCCCCGCGCCTTCGGCGACGGCAAGCGGCAGCACGCCGAGGATAAAGGCGAGCGACGTCATCAGAATGGGCCGAAGACGCGTGCGGGCGGCGGTGACGGCGGCGTCAAATTTCGTTTGGCCGGCGTCTTCCGCCTGCTTGGCGAATTCGACGATGAGAATGGCGTTCTTGGCCGCCAGCCCGATCAGCACCACGAGCCCGATCTCCACCAAAATGTTGCGATCGAGGCCCCTCGAGACGACGCCAAGCATCGCCGCAAGAATGCACATGGGCACGATGAGGATCACCGAAATCGGCAGCAGCAGGCTTTCGTAAAGCGCGGCGAGCAGCAAAAACACGAAGACCACCGCGAGGCCGAAGGCGATGGCGGCGGTGTTGCCCGCAAGCTTTTCCTGCAGCGCGATTTCGGTCCATTCGAAGCTAAATCCCTGCGGCAGCTTCTCCGCCGCCAGCTTCTCGACCGCCGCGATTCCCTGTCCGGAGGAGACGCCATGGGCGAGATTAAGCTGCACTTCGGCCGCCGGGTAAAGGTTGTATCGCGGCACGCGAAACGCCCCGGTCGTGTCCCGGAACGTCGCGACGGCGCCGATCGGGGCCATCGCGCCGGAGGCGCTGCGCGTCTTCAGATTGGCGATGTCGCGCAGCGTCAGGCGAAAGGGATCGTCCGCCTGCGCCATGACGCGGTACGTGCGTCCCAGCACGTTGAAGTCATTGACGAAGGTTGAGCCGAGATAGACCGACAGCGTCTCGAAGACGCGCGAAATCGGCACGCCGATGAGCTCGGCTTTCGTGCGGTCGACGTCGGCGAAGATTTGCGGCGTGCGCGTGCTGAACAGCGTGAACGCCTGGGTGAAATCTCCCGACTGCCCTGCAGCGCCCGCAAGCGCCCAAGCCGCGCCCTCAAGCGCCGGAAGACCGCGCCCGGCGCGGTCCTGCACATAGCCCTTAAGGCCGCCGCCGGTGCCGATGCCGGGAACCGAAGCCGGCGCCAGCACGAAGACGAATGCGTCGTTCAGCTTGGACAGCTGGCCGTAAAGGTCGGTTTGAATTTGCGCCGCGGTCAGTCCCTTCCTTGCGCGCTCGTCGAACGCCTCCAGCGTGACGAAGATGACGCCGGTGTTCGGCGCATTGGTGAATGTCGCGCCGTCGAAGCCCGTGAAAACGACAGCGTCCTTTACGCCCGCCCGTTTCAAGATGATGTCGGTCGCTTCGCGCATGACTTTGTCGGTGCGATCAAGCGTCGCGCCGGGCGGCAATTGGAAGGCGGCGATCAAATACCCACGGTCGAGTTGCGGAATGAGCCCCGTTGGCGTTCGACGCAACAAGTCGAAGGCGAAGAAGATGAGGATCGCATAGACGGCGAGCATGACGACGCCAAGCCTTACGAAACGGGCCGTCGCCGCGCCATATGTCGTCGACAGCCGGTCGAAACCGGCGTTGAAGGCGTCGAAGAAGCGGCGCAGCGGCGCATGCGCCAAGCTCAGCCGGCGATCGGGCTTCTCGTCCAAATCGTGCGGCTTCAACAACACCGCCGCCAGCGCCGGCGACAAGGTGAGCGAAACGAATGCCGAGATCAGCGTGGCGCTGGCGATGGTGATGGCGAACTGCTTGTAGAAGGCGCCCTGCAAGCCGCTGATGAAAGCGGTGGGGATGAAAACGCCGCACAGGACGAGCGCAATGGCGATCAGCGCCCCGCCGACCTCGTCCATGGTCTTGTGCGCGGCCTCCTTGGGCGAAAGGCCTTGGGCGAGATAGCGCTCGACATTTTCCACGACGACGATCGCGTCATCGACGACAATGCCGATCGCGAGCACAAGGCCGAAAAGCGACAGCGTGTTGAAGCTGAGCCCCGCGGCCTTCATCACCGCAAAGCTGCCAATGAGCGAAACCGGGATCGCCGCCACCGGAATGATCGCCGCGCGCCACGTCTGCAGGAACAGGATGACGACGAGCACGACGAGGGCGATCGCCTCGAGCAGCGTATGAACGACCTCGTCGACCGACTGCTGAATGAATTCGGTAGGATTGTAGACGACCGCGTAATCGACGCCCGCGGGAAAATTCTTCTTGAGCCGCTCCATCTCCTGCTTGACGGCTTCGGCCGTCTGCAGCGCGTTCGAGCCCGGGCGCTGAAAAATGCCGAGCGCGGTGGCGACGTCGTGGTTGAGATAGGCGTTGAGCGTGTAGTCCTGCGCGCCGAATTCGATCCGCGCCACATCGCGCAGATGAATTTGGCCGTCGGCGTCGGCGCGGATGACAATGTCGCCAAACTGTTCCGGCGTGCTGAGCCGCCCGAGAGTCTGCACCGAAAGCTGGAAGGCGCCCGCCGAGGCAGCGGGCGGCTGATTGACCGCGCCGGCGGCGACTTGCAGATTGGCGGCGCGCAGCGCGGCGATAACGTCGCCCGCCGTGAGATCGCGCGCCTCGACTTTCGCCGGGTCGAGCCAGACGCGCATCGAATAGTCTCTCGCGCCAAACAGGCGCGCGTCGCCGACGCCGTCGATGCGGGCGATCGCATCCTTCACGTAGAGGGTAGCGTAATTTGAAATATACTGCTGGTCGCGCGAGCCGTCCGGCGACAGCAGATGGACGACCATCATCAGATCCGGCGAGGCTTTCTTGACGATGACGCCAAAGCGCGTCACTTCCTCCGGCAGGCGCGGATTGGCGATGGCGACGCGGTTCTGAACGAGTACCTGGGCGAGATCGATATTGACGCCCGGCTTGAACACCACGTCGATCGACACGCGTCCGTCGCCCGTCGATTGCGAGGTGATGTAGAGCATGTCGTCGACGCCATTGACCTCCTGCTCGATCGGCGAGGCCACGGTCTCGGCGATCACATCCGCCGATGCGCCGGGATATGTCGCGCTGATGTTGACCGTCGGCGGCGCGATCTCCGGATATTCCGAGACGGGAAGCGCGCCTTGGGCGATTGCCCCGGCCAGCATCAGAAGCACGGAGAGCACCGCCGCAAAGATCGGCCGCTCGATGAAGAAATGCGATATGCGCATAGCGTTCCTGATCTCGACGTCTATTTGTCGCTGAGCGCGACCGGCGCTTCCTTGATCTCGCCGTCCTTGGGCTGCACGGTCGCGCCCGGTCGAACCATCGGGTTCGCGAGACCGCCGATGACGATCCGATCCTTTGCGTCGAGGCCGGACTCGATCACGCGCAGGCCTCTGTGAATGGGACCGAGAGTCACGGATTTGGCGACGATCTTGTTGTCATTGGCGACGACAAGCACGGTTTTGCTCGTCTGATCGGAGACGACGGCGGCGTCGGGAATGAGCAGCGCGGAGACGTCGCCGCCGAACAGGCGCAGGCGCCCGAAGGTGCCGGGCGTCAGAAAGTAGTCCTTATTGTCGAAGATGGCTCGGCCGCGGATCGTGCCGGACCGACGATTGATTTGGTTGTCGAGAAAGTCCATGACGCCGCTGCGGCGCCACTCTGTCTCGTCGGCAAGCCGCACCGAAACGGGATTTTTAAAGTCCCGCGCCATTTTCTTGTGACTCTCCGACGCGCGCGCATAGCGGATGTAGTCCGCTTCCGACGCGTCGAAGACGAAGTGGATGGGATCGAGCGTGACGATGGTCGTCAGTAAGGTCGCGTCCGCCTGTCCGCCCTGAACCAGATTGCCAGGATCGACGCGGCGGTCGGATACGCGGCCGGAAATCGGCGCGCGCACCTGCGTCCATTCCAGATTGAGCTCGGCATTGCGAAGAGCGGCTTCGGCGCTCATGACCTGCGCCCTGGCGATGTCATTATTCGCCTTGCGCTGATCGACGTCGCGCGCCGTGATGGTGCGACCCTGCGTCATCTCTCGCGCCCGCGCGTAATCGCGGGTCGACGCCACGGCTTGGGCTTGCGCCCGCGTAAGTTCCGCGCGCGCGCTGTCGACCGCGATCTGATAAGGGCGCTGATCGATGACGAAGAGAACGTCGCCGGCCTTGACGAACTGCCCGTCGGTGAAATTGACTTTCTCCAGAGCGCCGGAGACGCGGGCGCGCACCTCCACCTGTTTTAAGGCCTCGAAACGACCTGTGTATTCATCCCAGCGCGCAATCGTCTGGGTGAGCGGGCGAGAGACCACCACTTCGGGGACCGGTCCTTGCGCGCGCGCCTCCGCTGGGTTGGCGATAAGCAGCAGGGCCGCGAACGCTTGAAGCATTGCGCCAACGCCTTTTCGCCTGTGACCGTCGCCGCCGCGCGCCGCCACAAAAGCAATGAGAGTCATCTCACCTCCAGCTCCACACCATTCAAACGATCATTCTTGACCGGCGCATTACGCAAGTGAAGGAAGCTCCGCGCCTTTAGATAAGACGCCGCCGCAGGACCCGCGCTCGCTCGTGCAAGCGCCCTACAAGGCGCTCTGCGGCAGCGATCGGATTATATGACACGCTGGCCGCAGTGAATACGACGGCTCTGCCCCTTAAGGGAGCCGAGCGCGCGCTGCTGCGGCACGGCGCCGACGCCGCCAGATGATCCGCCGCGATCCTACCCGCTTGGCCGACCGCCGCGCTCTTTCTGATCTTCCCGCGCTGTAACCTTATCCGTGACGGCGACGAATAGCGTGCCGGGTTCCGACAGGAGCTCGACACCGCTCGCTTCGCGGGCGGACCTGCAAGGAGATTGAAAATGAAAGCCAACATTGTTTCTGGCGCCTCGGTGGCGGCCGCCGCCGTCGCCCTGATTCTTAGCGGCGCGGCGACGACGCCGGCGCTCGCAAAAAAAATGAGCAAGACTGTCCATTGCAGCGGCATCAATTCATGCAAGGGGAAGAGCTCCTGCAAAACCGCGAACAACGCCTGTAAGGGCATGAACTCCTGCAAGGGTCAGGGCTGGGTGCCTGAAAAATCCGCAAAGGCTTGCGAAGCGAAGGGCGGCACGATCGTCGACATCTGAGCCAAGCGGCGCGGACGGACCATGTTCCGCGCCGCCCTCCCGCGTTTCCGGACGGCCAGGAGCCACGCAAGATCACCGGCGATGAGCGTGAAGCGAGGCGATCCATTCATCGCGCAAGGTCCAGTGCAGCAGCGCCCGGCCGAACAGCGCGGCGATTCCCGTCAGCAGGACGACCGAGCCGAACTGCCAGATGCACACCGACACTGCGGCGTCCTGTCGGAAGGACAGACGCAACGCCCCAGCCGCCAAGGCCGTCGACGCCAGCGCCGCCAGTCCCGTCGTCGTCACCGGCGCGAGCGGCGCGCCGCGCTTGACCATGGAAAGAATTAATAACGCCGCCGGCATGCTGATCGCGAGGATTGTCGGCAGGCAGTCAACATCCGAATGCGACAACAGACCGGAAACGCCGAAGGCCTCGATATCCCGCCAGCATCCCACCGCGAAGGCTCCCGCCCATATCAAAAAGAAAAATGCGGCGGCGAACCGCTCCCAGATCGGGCGCGCCGGACAGCCGGCGCTGAAGGCGCCCGCCGCGGCGACGATGCTTGTCAGGAAGGCGGCGGCCAGTTCCGTCGCAAATCGGGGCTCGGCGATCTTGACGAGCAAATCCGGCCGCAAGCCCATGAACGCCACCACGACCGCGACATAGCAAAGCGAGGCCGCGAACCAAACAAGCGCGCGCCAGACGGGATGGGCGAGCGGACGGAGCGGCGCGCAATTCTTGCTGAGCGTTCGAATCAGATCCTCGTTCAACATTCTCCTAGCCATCCCGCTCCAGCGCCTGCCGCATCGCTTTGATCGCCCGATGGATTCCGACTTTGAGCGAACCGACGCTCTTTCCGGTGACCTGCGCCGCTTCATCCAGCGAAAGCCCCTGGATCTTGGTCAGTTCGACCGCGCGGCGCTGGCCTGCCGGCAGAACCGCCAACGCCCGGCGAATGGCCGCCTGATCGTCGCTCGCCTCCTGTTCGGACTTCGTGGAATCGCCGATAAAGGTTTCAGGCAAAACGTCGACCGTCGTTTCATTGGCGCCGCGCGCGTAACGGCTGCGCGCAGCGTCCGCGACCCGGCGCGCGGCGATGGTCATCAGCCAGGGCGTGAAAGGCCGCCGACGATCATAGGTTTGGCGTACGGTGTGAATCGACACCAAAATTTCCTGAACCACGTCTTCCGTATCCGGCGCCTTCGGCCATCTGCGCAAGACGAATCGGCGCAGAACGGGAAAGAGTTCGGACAAAAGCGCGCCATAGGCCGCCTGATCGCCGTCCTGAGCCGACGCCATCAACGCCCGCCAGCGGCGTTCCCGATCGTTCGACGTATCGCCCAATTCGCCTATCCGCCGCGAACCTGCGCCGCGCGGCCCGCCGCGCCACGGTCCGATATCGACCCACGCCGTCGCGCGCGCCGTTCAAGCAGCCGTCTTAATTGATCCGGCGCCTGCGCGCCATCGTCGCCGACGCGCCTTTTGGCTGTTCCAAGTTACGCCTTTGGCTGTAACCTTTCCTGCGCTGACGACGAATTGACAGCCGAGGCCGCGAGCGCGCGGTCTCGATATGGGCTCTGAAACACAAGAGTTTTCAATCCATTGTCCTTTGTCAACGAACCGACGAAACCAGAGGGAGATCACAATGTCAGACAAGAAGCTTTGCGCCGCTTTCGCTCTCGCCGGGGCTTTCGCGGCCGCCGTCGCGACGGCGGAAACGGCAAAGGCGGCGAGCGACCAAGAAAAGTGTTTTGGCGTCTCCTTGAAAGGCAAGAATGATTGCGCGGCGGGGCCGGGAACAAGCTGCGCGGGAACGTCGAAGACGGATTATCAGGGCGACGCCTGGAAATATGTTCCCAAGGGCTCCTGCACCTCCATCGTGACGCCCAAGGGCAAGGGCAGCCTCGAGCCTATCGCGCACTGACGGCGCGCATGGGACCATCCGCAGCCGACCCTCGCCCTATGCGCGCGGTTTCCGCATTGCCCGCGCGCGCCGGGGTCGGTTTCAAGAGCGCGCATTTCGCCGACATCGTGGAAGCCACGCCCGATGTCGGCTTCATCGAAATCCACGCCGAAAATTATATGGGCGCCGGCGGCGCGCCGCACGCGCAGTTGGGGCGGCTACGCCGGGATTTGCCGCTTTCGATCCATGGCGTCGGCCTATCGATCGGCGGGGCCGAACCGCTCGATCGCGCGCATCTTCGCCGCGTGAAGACGCTTGTCGAACGCTACGAGCCCGCCGTCTTTTCCGAGCATCTTGCCTGGTCACGGCTGGGATCGCGTTTTCTGAACGACTTGCTGCCCCTGCCCTATACCGAGACGACATTAAACCTTGTCGTCGCGCATGTGGATGAAATTCAGGAGGCGCTCGGCAGACGCATCCTTCTCGAAAACCCCGCAAGCTATCTGCGGCTTTGCTCCTCGGAATACGCCGAGAGCGCGTTCCTGAGCGAGGTCGCGCGCCGCACGGGGTGCCGGCTGCTGCTCGACGTGAACAACGCTTATGTCAGCGCGACGAATCTCGCCTTTTCGGCGGAGGCATATATCGACGCCTTCCCGATGTCCGACGTCGAAGAGATACATCTCGCCGGATATGCCGAGGATCACGACGAAGTCGGCGCGCCCCTGCTGATCGACGCGCATTGCGCGCCCGTTTCGCACGCGGTCTGGCGTCTCTATGAGCGCGCCCTGGCGCGACGCGGCCCGGTCGCGACGCTGATCGAATGGGACAATGACATCCCGCCCTGGCCGACGCTCTTGGCGCAAGCCCGGCGCGCAGACGCCATCCTCGAAAGGCGGACGCGATCGGCCGCCAAAGACAGCTCCAGATCGAGAGCGCTTCATGACGACATCGGCTGACTTCGATCAAGGCGACTTCGTCCGCGCGCTTCGCGACTCCGAATTGCCGCCGCCGAATGGGCTTGAATTATGCCATGGCGTTCCGCCCGAGCGACGCTTCGCCATCTATCGCAACAACCTGTGCGTCGGGCTGATCGACGCCCTCTCGGAACGCTTTCCGGTTTGCCGGCGGTTGGTGGGCGACGAATTTTTCCGCGCCATGGCGCGCTGCCATATGCGCGACGTCCTTCCACGCACCCCGACGCTTTTCGAATATGGCGACGAATTTGCGACATTCGTCTCAACGTTCGAACCGGCGCAGGAGCTTCCTTATCTGTCGGATGTCGCGCGGCTCGAATATGCCGTCGGCCTGGCCTATCACGCGGCGGATGTCGCGCCGGCGCCACTGGAATCGATGCGCGCCCTTCCCCTCGATCGATTGGAAGGCGCAACGGCGACTCTGCATCCTTCGACCTATGTCATCGCGTCGAAATATCCGATCGTTTCGATCTGGCGTCGGCACATGTCGGAGAAAGAGGCGACGCCGCTCGAATTGAGCCAGGGGGAAGACGCGCTGATCGTTCGTCCCGCGCTGGAGATTGGCGTCTCAACGCTTCCGTTGGGCGGAGCGGCTTTCGTGGAGGCGCTGAAAAATGGAAGCACGTTCGGGGACGCCATGAATGCGGCGGCGGGCGCGACGATGGATTTCAACCTCGCTGCGTGCTTGAGCGCGCTTCTCGGCGCCGAAGCCTTCGTTTCGATCAACATTCCGCCTTGAAGGCACGACGCATATATTCGCCGCGGGCGCCGCGTGATTAAGGGAGCTTGAGCGCTATGAATCTCATAAAAACGATTGTGGCCGCGTTGAATGCGATTCCCTATTCGCTCATCGCGCTCTTTTTACGGATTGTCGCCGCACATCCATTCTTTGTCTCCGGCCAGACAAAAATCGACGGACCCACCCTCGGCGGCGAAATTTTCGGCGTGGATCTGTCGTTTCAGCTCCCGACGGCGGTGCGCAGCGCGACATTCGCGCTGTTCGCCGACGAATACAAAGCGCCGTTCATGCCCCCCGCGGTCGCGGCCTATGTAACAAGCGGCCTCGAATTCGTGCTGCCGCTGCTGCTTTTCATTGGGCTTTTGACGCGGGTGTCGGCGCTCGGACTGATGTTGATGACGCTGGTCATTCAGATTTTCATCTATCCCGACGCATGGTGGACGGTCCATGCCTATTGGATGGCGATTCTCATCGTCCTGTTCGCGCGCGGACCGGGCGTAATCTCGCTGGACCATCTGCTGTTTACGCGGTGGTCGAGTAAGAGCGAGCGCGCGCTGCGGTAGACGCTCAATCCGTAAAGGCGGCCTTATACTTGCGCCCGATCACATTCGTCCCGTTAGGGCCGATCGCGATCATGGCTCCTCCACATAGAACACGGATCCCGTCTGCTGGGGCGCCGTGTGTGCGTGGGCCATGCCCATTCCAACTAAGATGAACATGGCCGAGCCGATGAAGACTCCGATGATTTTGCTGGTCAGGTTCGACATAACGTCCTCCATGCGTGACGAAGGAGACGCTATCCGCTACGGCGCCATATTAATGTGCGGCTCCGCACGTCGTCGCGGCGGCGGAGCCCGCGACTGAAACTTTCTGATGAAGCAATTCTCCGACTCCGCGCAAGACGATGACGTATAGCGATGCGTGGAGTCCCGATTCTTACGCGCGATGCGCGCTCGTCTTTACCGATCGGCGGCGCAAAGGGTAGTCGGCGCTGTCATAGAGGGGACGAATTTCGCGGCCAAAGAAGTGCAGATCATCGACTTCCAGCGAGCAACTGGTCAGCGCCTTCGGCGGCAGCTCCTCTACCGCGAAGCGGATGGCCTCGGAGGCATGCGCGAAACGCCGAAAACTTAGCGATTTGTCGTGGGAATTTGTTCCCTTGCTAAAAAACAGGGCGGCTTCGTTTCGATAGTCGTTCGCGTCCATCGTCGCCTCCAGGGCCTATTGCATAAGATCGTCCCGCGCGACGAGTTCGAGCGCGGATTCGACGGCGACTCTCTCCTGACCATCGCGATCTCGCTTCATCCGATACTGCAGGCCGGCGCCGGCGTCGGGCAGATGGCGGGTGACGCAGAATGACTCCATTCCCGTCGCTGCGCCGAATTTCTGGATCACGCGAACGCCGATTGGGAATTTATGTGATGGGACGGCGGTCAGCCGATACGTCGGGCGCCGCAGGCGCCGGCTGGTTTCATTGTCATTCGTCATCTGAAGGCGCTCCTCGATTGATCGGTCGCCACGGCATTTTCAGCGATCGGCGCGCGCCGTGCGCTCAAAATTCATCGACGTCGTTTCGCTTCGGCTTCGCGCGCCTGAAGCTTTTCAACGGTCAGCCAGGACGAGTCTTTGACGGCCCCCGCATTGCTCTCAGGAGCTTTGTCCTTCTTCGGCTTTTTCGTTTCGCGATTGCCGCGGCGTTGGCCTTTAGCCATGTGATGCCCCTCATGTGAATGGGCTTCGCGCTCGACGTCCCTTGCTGCGCCGCCTTGCGCGGAAGCTGGGAAAATCATTCCTCCAAAGAGGAATTCATCGCTCCCGGCGGCGCGTTCGCGACTCGCGCGCGGACCGCCGAGGGCGAAGACGCCGATTAGGCGGCGACGTTCAGCTGATCGGCCGAAGACTTGCCGCTGCGGCTGTCGATGGCGATTTCGTAGTTGATCTTCTGGCCTTCCGCGAGGCCAGAAAGGCCCGCGCGCTCAACCGCGCTGATGTGGACGAAGACGTCCGGGCCGCCCGACTCCGGCTGGATGAAGCCAAAGCCTTTTTGCGCGTTAAACCATTTGACGATACCGGTCTGCATGACATGTCCTTTCAAGAACAGGCTTTCCCGCCCCACAAGATTGCTGGGCGTGAAGGAAAATCGAAGTTCTGGAGAGGAAGTCAGGAGCCGACGCGCCTTAGGCAGCGGAAGCAAGATCGTTCGGCCGAAACTCGATGGTTTATACTTAGCGCAAATAGGCGCAATTGCAAGCTGTGGGAAGCCGCGCAAAGAGTTGATCATCGCGCCTCGACCGATTTTGCCGCCTGCTCCGCTGCGGAAATACAACGCTCCGATCCTGCTGAGATCAAGGAAGTTTCGAACCTCGCCTTTCCGACGAAAATATAGACGAAAGAAATTGCTTTCCTGCGTCACGACGCCATTTCCTGACCACGCCGGCTTCGGGCAAAGAAAATCGCAGCGAAGGAGACGGGCGATGAATGAAGCAGCAACTCTCCGATTTGCGTCGTCAGCGTGGTGGGCGGAACATCCGCGAACCGATCTGGTCGTCGTGCACGCGATCCTTTCGCTCGCCACCGTTGATCGGACGCCGGAGCAGATCTGGTCGTCGCCGACGCGCGAAGAGTGGCGCCAGGTCGCCGAACTCGCCGCCGAATATTCCGACCCCGGCGATTTCGCCTTAGCCGGCGATCAAATGGCGTGGCGCATTCTATCGCGAACATTTCGAGGAGGCGGGGCGCCCTTCTCGCTCTGAGAGCGTCCTTCGTCGCTCCCCTTGCGCGCCCCAAAGAACGGGCTGCCGGCGCGAGCTTCGGGCTCCGGTGAAAAAGGCGAAGCGCGCCGATGGCTTGACCATCGGGCAGGCTGAGCCGCTTTATCGATTGGCGCGCCCGAGAGGATTCGAACCTCTGACCTCTGCCTTCGGAGGGCAACGCTCTATCCAGCTGAGCTACGGGCGCAGGCGCGCTGCTTGTCTACAGGAAGCGCGCCCGCGCCGCAACGCCGTCCGCGCGAAGGAGACGAACGCCCGGGCGCCATGATAAGGCGAAGGCCGCAACCTTGAGGGACCGGCTTGACCCTTCTCGATCCATGGCTGGAGCGCCTGCGGCGCGCGCGCGACAGGCGTCTCTCCGATCCGAAATTCCAGCGCTGGGCGCTAAAAAATCCCTTTACGCGGCGCTTCGCCCGGCGGGGCGCGCGCGCCGGGCTCGATCTGACCGCCGGCTTCGTCTACACGCAGGTTCTCGTCGCCTGCGCGCAACTGCGGCTTTTCGATGTGCTGCGCGACGGCCCGTTGAGCCTCGACGCGCTCGCGACGAAGCTGGCGCTCTCCGAATCCGCGACGCGGCGGCTGCTCGAAGCGGCGGCTTCGCTCGGGCTGGCGGAGCGGCGCGGCGCGGGATATGGACTAGGGCTGCTCGGCGCCGCCTTCGCCGGCAATCGCGCGGCCCTCTCCATCGTCGAACACCAGCCGCTGCTTTACGCCGATCTCATCGATCCGGTGGCGCTGCTGCGCCGGGAGACGCGCGGCAGGCTCGCCGATTACTGGCCCTATTCGGACGGGGACGCGCCCGAAAAGCTCTCGGCGCAACAGGTCGCGCCCTATAGCGCGCTGATGGCGGCGACGCAGCCGATGGTCGCGCAGGAGGCGCTGGACGCCTACGACATGTCGCGTCACCGGCGCCTCTTGGACATCGGCGGCGGCGAAGGCGTGTTTCTCGCCGCCGCCGGAGCCCGCGCCCCGCATTTGCGGCTCGCGCTGTTCGATCTTCCCGCCGTGGCGGCGCGCGCAAACCCGCGGCTTGAAGAGGCGGGCCTGCTCGCGCGAACCGACATTCACGGCGGCGACTTCCTCAACGATCCTCTGCCGGAGGGCGCAGACGTCGCGACCCTCATTCGCATCGTGCATGACCATGACGACTCTTCGGCGCTGAAGCTCCTGCGCAATGTGCGCAAGGCGCTCGCCCCCGGCGCGACGCTGCTCATCATCGAAGGCATGTCCGGCGTCAAAGACGCCGAGCCGCTCGACGCCTATTACGGCTTCTACACGCTGGCCATGGGACGCGGCGAGCCGCGCCGCGTCGAGGACATCGAGGCGTTGCTGCGCGAAGCGGGATTCGGCAAATTCCGGCTCCTGCGCAATGCGTTGCCGGCGCTTGCGAGCATTCTCGTCGCCAAGGCGGTGTGAGCCCAGGTCGTCATTGCGAGGAGCGCAGCGACGAAGCAATCCAGGGGCCGCTTCACGACTCTGGATTGCTTCGCTTCGATTGCAATGACGGGATAACATCAAGGATTATGAAAAGCCCGGCTGTCTATATTGTCGCGAGCAGGCGCAATGGCACGCTATACACCGGCGTCACTTCAAACCTGTCGCATCGAATCTGGCAGCATCGAGAGGCGGCTCTACCCGGTTTCACAGAGCGTTACGGCTGCAAGAACCTCGTCTGGTATGAATTCTACGACACGATGCTAAACGCAATCGCGCGAGAGAAACAGATCAAAGCCGGATCGCGCAAAAAGAAACTTTCGCTGATCGAGACGATGAATCCCGAATGGCGCGATCTCTATGAACAGTTGCTGTGACGGGCAAGCTGCCATTGCGAGGAGGCAAAGCCGACGAAACAATCCAAGAGGGCGCGGAAGGCTGGATTGCTTCGCTTCGCTCGCAATGACGGCATTGCAGCCCGTCATTGCGAGGAGCTCAGCGACGAAGCAATGAAGCTCGACTCAATGCGCCCGTCGCCACGCGATCAACCCCGCCGTCGATCCGTCCAGTCCATGCGTCGATGCGCTCGGATTCTCCACAATCGGCGTCAGGCGCTGCGCCAGCTCCTTGCCGAGTTCGACGCCCCATTGGTCGAAGGGATTGATGTCCCAAATCACCGACTGAACGAAGACCTTGTGCTCGTAGAGCGCGACCAGACGTCCGAGCGTGCGCGGATCGAGCCGGCGATAGAGCAGCACGCTTGTCGGACGATCGCCCGGAAAGGTCTTGTGCGGCGCAAGCCGCTCGACCTCCTCTTCGCTCAGCCCCTGCCCGCGCAGTTGCGCCTTCGCTTCCTCAAGAGTCCTGCCGCGCATAAAGGCTTCGGCCTGCGCGAGGCAGTTCGCGAACAGCAATTGATGATGCTGATCGGCTGCGGCGGTCGGCTCGGCCGCGACGAGGAAGTCGATCGGGATGACGTCCGTTCCCTGATGCAGCAACTGAAAGAACGCGTGCTGGCCGTTGGTGCCAGGCTCGCCGAAAATCACCGGCCCGGTTTCATAATCGACAGGCGCGCCTTCGCGCGTCACCGACTTGCCGTTCGACTCCATGTCGAGCTGCTGCAAATAGGCGGGAAACCGCGCAAGCCGCTGATCATACGGAATGACCGCATGCGCGCCGCATCCCATCACATTTCTGTGCCAGACGCCGAGCAGTCCCATCAGCACGGGAATATTCTGTTCGAGCGGCGCCTCGCGAAAGTGCTCATCGAGCTCGTGGCCGCCCTGCAGAAACTCCAGAAAATGCTCCGGCCCGACCGCGATGGCGAGCGCCAGGCCGATCGACGACCACAGCGAATAGCGCCCGCCGACCCAATCCCAGAACCCAAAGACGCGCGCCGGATCGATGCCGAATTCGGCGACCTTGTCGAGCTTGGTCGAGACGGCGGCGAAATGCGCCTTCACCGCCGCTTCGCCGAGCGCGGCGACGATTCGGGCGCGCGCGCTTCTGGCGTTCGCCATCGTTTCCTGCGTCGTGAAGGTTTTCGACGAGATGATGAACAGCGTGCGCGACAGGTCGAGATCTTGCACCGTGTCGGCGAGATCGGCGCCGTCGACATTGGCGACGAAATGCATGCGCGGACCCTCGCCGCCGAAGGGTGAGAGCGCGCGCGCGGCCATCGCCGGGCCGAGGTCCGAACCCCCGATGCCGATGTTGACGACGTCGCTGAACGGCGCGCCCGCCGCACCGCGGACCTCGCCCGAGCGCACGGCGCGCGCGAACGTGAAGACCTTATCGCGCTCGGCTTCGATAGCCGGCCGCATGTTTTCGCCCCCGACAAGAAGCGGGCGCGTCGAAAGATCGCGCAGCGCCATATGCATGGCGGCGCGCTTTTCGGTGTTGTTGACCGGTTCGCCGGAGAACAGCGCCTCGCGCCTCGCTTCGAGATCGCGCGCCTTCGCCAGCCAAGTCAGCAGCGCGATCGTCTTGCGCGTCACTCTGTGCTTGGAGAAGTCGAAGAGCAGATCGTCGAGCTTGACGCTGAAATCTTTGAAGCGGTCCGCATCCTCCGCAAACAGATCGAGCGTCCGCGTTCGCTGCAAAGCTGAGGCGTGGAATTTCAATGCGTCAAAAGCGACGGCGACGGCGTCCGACATTGGTTTCTCGACGAGCAAGCCCGGAGCATCCTTAGCGATTTTGGAGCCGATTTGTAAGGCGCAGGAGCGCCAGGGCTTGCCGTGCGACGGCAGGACTCCAATTTTTTACTGTATTATGACAGAAGGATGTGAAATCGATATCGGTTCAATGACGCTTTTCTGACACTCAAGGTGACGATGGACGCGATTCATTTCCTCGACGTGCGCGATGGCGGCCCTGTCGCTCATGCTCGGGCGCGGGTCGACGCTGCGGCCGCGCTCCGTAAGACCTGTCTCGGCATGGTCGCGCCGATGGGCCGCGTATGCCTCCCACCGATTGATCGGATTGCATCAAATTGGCTAAAGCGCTCAGCCTCTGCTTATCGGTGGGAGCTCGAGCGCATCGTCGCCATTCTCGGCTTTCCCGGGGCGATGACGCTGAACATGTCCTACCTCTTCGCCTGCACGACCCAGGCGTATGAGGATGAATACGGTCTGCCGCGCCTGCGGCGCACGCTCGACTGGCCGTTTCAGGGCCTCGGCAAGGGCGTCGAGATCGCCTGGCAGTCCGGCCCCGCCGGCGAATTTTACAACGCCACCTGGCCGGGGGCCGTCGGCGTTCTCAGCGCCATGGCGCCGGGCCGTTTCTGCGCGGCGATCAATCAAGCGCCCATGAAGCGGCGCACCCAGGGCGCGCTCGGCTTCGCCTATGACGCCGCGCTCAATCTGCGCGACGCCTTCGCCAGCGAAGGCGGCTGGCCGCCGGACCATCTGCTGCGCTATGCGTTTGAAAACTGCGCTACTTTCGAGGAAGCGGTCGATTGCATCGCCAGCGCGCCGCTGGCGCGGCCGACGCTCTTCACCTTGGCGGGGGTGCGGCGCGGCGAGATGGCCCTGATCGAACGCACCGAGGACGAGGCGCGGGTGCTGCGCGGACCGGTCATCGTCGTCAATGATTGGCAGGAGCCGCAGGCCGGCTGGCAAGCCCGTATGAGCTATGAGAACAACGTCAGCCGCAAGGCGGCGATGCAGGCCGTCGCGCCGGACGCGCCGCGCTTTTCATGGGTGCAGGAGCCCGTGCTCAACCGCCTGACGCGCCTCGCGGTGGAAATGTGCTCGGTCGGCGCCGGCGACTTCGCCGCGCGCGGCTACGAGTGCCCCTATGTGAAGGGCCACCCCGCCCCGGTGACGCAGGACTTCTTTCTGCACGCGGCCACGCCCACGGCGCTGGCCGCCTAATCCGGCTTCGGCGCGCTCGCCCGTCGCAGCCGGTCGTTGATCGCTTCGCCCAATCCCCGCTCCGGCACATGCGCCACGGCGACATTGGCGATGTCGCGCGCGTCGAACTCCCGCAAATGCGCGAAAAGATTGGCCGCCGCCTCGACGAGGTCGCCCGACGGCGAAAGATCGAGCACCAGAGTTCCGGGTTTGGCGCGCGGGGCGAGCCTGCTGCCGAAATCGAGCGCCGCCTCGCCCTCTTCGAGTTCATGCGCCTCCAGACGCAGCCGGGCGGCCGGCGCGTAATGGGTCGGCGTCATGCCCGGCGCGAGGATCTCGGCTTGCGCAGGGGCTGAAAGCTTCCCGCCCAGGATTTTCTCGATCGCCTCGCGCGCGATGGCGCCGGGTCGCAGCAGAACCGGCGAAGCTTCGCAAAAGGACACGATCGTCGACTCCAGCCCCGCCGGTGTCCGGCCGCCGTCCAGGATCATGTCGACCTTGCCGGAAAGATCCTCGGCGACATGCGCGGCGGTCACCGGACTGACATGGCCGGAGCGGTTGGCCGAAGGCGCCGCGATCGGCCGGCCGAGCGCCGCGATCAGCGCTTGCGCGACAGGGTGCGCGGGAACCCGCACCGCGACGCTCGGCAGGCCGGCTCGGGCGAGATCGCAAACCGATCCGCCCGGCGCGAGCGGCGCGACGATGGTCAGCGGCCCCGGCCAGAAGGCCGCGGCCAGACGCAGCGCGGCCTCAGGCAGCGCCGCCTCGCGGCGCGCGGCGTCGAGATCGGCGACATGCGCGATCAGCGGGTTGAAGGACGGGCGGTCCTTGGCGTCGTAGATTCGCGCCACCGCCCATGCCTGGGTAGCGTCGGCGCCGAGGCCGTAGACGGTTTCGGTCGGGAACGCGACCAGCCCGCCTTCGCGCTGGATCGCCGCGGCGCTGGCGATCGCCGCGGGGTCGGCCGTCAAAACCGTCGTCACACGTTGCGGCCGCGGTAGGGCGGCGTGGGGATCGCCATATGCGCCTCGCGCAGCGCCTTCGACCAGCGGTCCCGCAACTCGCGAAAATAGGGGTCGTTGGAGGCGATCCTCGTCGCCACTTCCGTCTGCAGCGCGTCGCGACGCAGCAGCGCGATATCGATCGGCAGGCCAACCGACAGATTGGAACGCATGGTCGAATCCATCGATATGAGCCCGATCTTCAGCGCGTCGTAAATGTCGGTGTCGAAGGTGACGGCGCGGTCGAGAATCGGCTTGCCATATTTGTGTTCGCCAATTTGCAGATAGTTGGTGTCCTGCGTGCATTCGATGCTGTTGCCGGCCGTGTAGATCATGAAGAGGCGCAGCGGGCCGCCGGCGATCTGGCCGCCAAGCAGCAGGGACACGTCGAAGTTGACGCCCTGCGCCGCAGGCTCATCCTCGACGTCGCCGATTTCGGCGCGCGCCAAGCGCACCGCCCGCCCCACGAGCTGCGCGGCATGCAGCATGTTGGGCGTATTCATCAGGCTTTCGACGACGCCGCTTTCGGGATGCTCGATGCCGTCGCTAACCCGATTTACGGCGCCCTGAGTCACCGAAAGATTGCCCGACGCGGCGATCATCAGCACGCGCTCGCCCGCCCGCTCGAAAAGATGCAGCTTGCGGAAAGTCGAAATATTGTCGAGCCCGGCGTTGGTGCGCGTATCGGCGATCATCACCAGTCCTTCGCGCACGAGTATGCCGCAACAATAGGTCATGTGACTCCGCAGCTTTTCGCGCCAACGGCCTCAGGACTACAGGTTTCGGGCCGTGAAGCACAAGTGCGACGGCGACACAGCTTTCGAAAAATCAGCCGTCGCGTTCGGCCTTGTAGGGAAGCTCGGCCACATGCTCGGCGGCCCATTCCGCCACGGCAGCGCGCTCGCGCGACAAATAGGCCGAAACCGCCTCGGCGAGCCGCGCGTCGGCGAAGTGATGCGCCGAATGGGTGATGACCGGCCGATAGCCGCGCGCGATCTTGTGCTCGCCCTGGGCGCCCGCCTCGACGCGCCTGTAGCCGCGCTCAATCGCGAATTCGATCGCCTGATAGTAGCACACCTCGAAATGCAAGAAGGGCCGCGCTTCGAGCGCGCCCCAATTGCGTCCGTAAATCGCGTCGTCGCCGAGGAAATTTATCGCGCCGGCGATATGTTTGCCGTCGCGGCGCGCCATCACCAGCAGAATCCGATCCGCCATGGTCGCGCCGATCTCGTCGAAGAAGGCGCGCGTCAGATAGGGCCGGCCCCATTTGCGCGCGCCCGTGTCCATATAGAAGGCGAAGAAGGAGTCCCAATGCGACGGGCGAATGTCGCCGCCCGTCAGCAGGTCGATCTCAATATCCTCGGCCAGCGCATCGCGCCTTTCGCGCTTGATCGCCTTGCGCTTGCGCGCGGAAAGGCTCGCCAGAAAATCGTCAAAGTCGCGGTAGCCCTGGTTGAGGAAATGGAATTGCTCGCCGGCGCGAGACGTAAATTCGGCCTCGCCCAGCGCATCGCACTCCTCCTGGGTGCAGAAGGTCACGTGAATCGAGGAAGCGCCGCTCGCCTCGCGCAAACCCTTGAGCCCGACGAGAAGCGCCTCGCGCGCGCCCTCCGGCGCGTCGCGCGCGACCAGGAGCCGCCGGCCGGCGACGGGCGTGAAAGGCACGGCGACCTGAACCTTGGGATAATAGCGGCCGCCCGCCATCTCATAGGCCTGCGCCCAATTCTGATCGAAGACATATTCGCCCAGACTATGGGTCTTGATATAGGCCGGCGCGCAGGCGACAAGGCGGCCGTCGGAATCTTCGACCAGCGCATGGGCGGGGGTCCAGCCCGCGCCGGCGCCCACGGATTTCGACCGTTCGAGCGCGGAGAGGAACGCATGCGAGACAAAAGGATCATATCGCTCGCCGCCATCCCGCGAAACAGGCGCGCCAAGCGGATTGGCGCAGGCGTTCCAAGCCTCGGCCGTGACCGATCCGAGCGTTCCGGCGAAGCGAACGGTGAATTTTCGGGCTGTCATGCGTCCAGAGAAGTCGCCGCGTTTGACGCGTCTTCTAGCATAGAGCGCGCCAGACTCTAATTTGGCCTCAAATGTGACTTCGGGAAGTTTCTGGCATGCGCATAGACGGCCGCGATTATCGAACCATCTGGCCCGACGCCGACCGGCGCCGCGTTCATGTGATCGACCAGACTCTTCTGCCACATCGTTTCGAAACGGCGACGCTCGCCGATTGCGAAGACGCCGCCCGCGCCATCGGCGAGATGAAGGTGCGCGGCGCGCCGCTCATCGGCGTGACGGGCGCCTATGGGCTGGCGCTCGCCGCCTGGCGCGACGCGCGCGACGCGGCGATCGAAGCGGCATATGCGCTTTTGCTCGCGACGCGGCCGACGGCCGTCAATCTGCGCTGGGCGCTCGACCGTGTGCGCGCGCTGCTTCTCGCCGCCCCGGTCTCCACCCGCATCGACCTCGCCTATGCGGAGGCGGCGAAAATCGCCGAAGAGGATATCGCCGCCTGCGAAGCGATCGGCGAGTTCGGCGCCCAGCTGATCCGCAAGGCCGCGCGCGGCGACCGGCCGGTGAACATCCTTACCCATTGTAACGCCGGCTGGCTTTGCGCGGTCGATTGGGGCACCGCGCTCGCGCCGATCTATAAGGCGGCGCGCGCCGGCGTTCCGATCCATGTCTGGGTCGACGAAACCCGCCCGCGCAATCAGGGCGCGAGCCTCACGGCCTTCGAGCTTCTGGGCGAAGGCGTTCCCCACACGGTCGTCGCCGACAACGCCGGCGGCCATCTGATGCAGCATGGGCTTGTCGATCTTATCATCGTCGGCAGCGACCGCACGACGCGCGCCGGCGACGTGTGCAACAAGATCGGCACCTATCTCAAGGCGCTCGCCGCGCATGACAATGACGCGCCATTCTATGTCGCGCTGCCGTCTTCGACCGTCGACTGGCGCATCGCCGACGGCGTGAAGGACATTCCGATCGAGGAGCGCAGCCCGCGCGAAGTGACCCATATCAGCGGGCGCGGCCGCGACGGGGCCTCGATCGAGGTGCAGCTCACGCCGGATGGTTCTCCGGCGCGCAATTTCGGCTTCGACGTGACGCCGGCGCGACTCGTCACCGGCCTCATCACCGAGCGCGGCGTCTGCGCCGCGACGGAAGAGGGGTTGAAGGGGCTGTTCCCCGAGCAGGCGGGTTAAGCGTCGATCCAGATGGGCTCGTCTTGGGCTCGCAATGACTTACTCACGCCGTCTCGCGCGTTCCGTAAGTTTTGAAGCGCTCCACCGTCCGCATGATCTCATCGTCGGACAGAATCACGGAGCCGCCGGCGAGCGCGCCGAGATAGAAGACTTGCGCAAGCGCTTCAAGCTCCACGGCGCGCCACAGGGTTCTGCGCATGGTCGCGCCAGTGACGATCGCGCCGTGATTGGCGAGGAGCACGCCGTCGCGATCGGCGAGTCCGGCGACGACGAGCCGCGACAGCTCCGCCGTGCCGTAAGGCGCATAATCGACGCAGCGCACGGTCGGGCCGCCGAAGGCGGCGATCATGTAGTGCACGGCGGGAATGTCGCGACGCAGCGTCGCGACCGTCGTCGCATAGGGCGAATGCATATGGGCGATGGCGTTCACGTCCGGACGGGCGCGACAGATGTCGAGGTGGAAGCGCCACTCGCTCGACGGCGGCAGCGGACCGTCGAAAGCCCCCTCGCCTTCGAGCGGCATGCGCGCGATCAGATCGGCGGAAAGCTCGTGGCTGGGAACGCCGCTCGGCGTGACCAGCACGGCCGCGCCGACCCGCACGGACAGATTGCCGGCAGAGCCGTGATTGAGCCCCAGCCGCTCCATCTCCTGCGCCGCGCCGACGATCGCCGCGCGCGCGTCGCGTTCGTTCATGCAGAAGACTTATAGGCGCGGCGCGGACCTTGACAAGCGGACGGCGGCGGGAGCGGAGCGAAGACGCGCACGCGAGAACGCCGTTGAAGGCGGGCGCCGCGATATTGCGCGCGCTCGGGTTGCGGTATACGAGGAGCGTCCCCGTCTCGGGGCCGGTAGCTCAATGGTTAGAGCCGGCCGCTCATAACGGTCTGGTTGCAGGTTCGAGTCCTGCCCGGCCCACCATTGTCGAGACCAGCCGGGGCGGCGTATTGCGAGGATGTCTGACGTTCCGCGCGCTTGAATTCGCCCTCTGGAAGAGCCGGGCGCGCAAGCTCATAAAACTCATGCTTATGTTATGCCTGCCTGGGCAGGCTCGGCGACTGTGCCGGAAAATGACAATCTTATTCCTTGTGAAGATTTTCGCATGTGCGACAACGCATAGTTTGCGTACCGGGAAAAAGTTACATTGAAAAATGTAAAGAGGGGGCGTGTGATTGCCTCCCTAAATTAGAGTCTATCCTAGACTCTATTAACACAGCGAAGATATCGCTTAAGAGCCTGCTTCTTACCAAACGGGGAGGAAAGCTATGCTACGCAAAATATCATTTGCTCTCGCGATCATAGGCGCGCTGGGACTTCCGTCCGCTGCGCTCTCGCGCGGCGGCGGTCATGGCGGCGGCGGTCATGGCGGCGGCGGTCACGGCGGCGGCGGCGGTCACCATGGCGGCGGCGGCGGTCACGGCGGCGGCGGTCACCATGGCGGCTGGGGCGGCCACGGCGGCGGCTGGGGCGGCCACGGCGGCGGCTGGGGCGGCCACGGCGGCGGCTGGGGAGGTCACGGCCATGGCGGCTGGGGTCACGGCGGCTGGGGCGGTCACGGGCGCGGCTGGGGCGGTCACGGGCGCGGCTGGGGACGTGGGCGCTATTGGGGAGGTCGCTGGTATCCCTATGGCGTAGGTCGATGCTGGAGATGGACCCCCGCCGGTTGGGTCTGGGTCTGCTATTAGCAGCGGATTCTGACGTTCCATCTCAGAATGTTCGTCCCGCCAGGGCTAAGGACTGACATTGGAACGACAACATAGGGGCGCGGGTCTCTCGCGGAACACGAAATCCCGCGCCCAAAAAAACATCTCAAAAATTGACCGCTGTGCAATCCACCTCCGCACAGCGGTCTATTTTGTGTCTAAAGCCGCGGGACGCTCCGTCAGGTCAATACGCGCCGAAGCCGCCACGCCCGGTCGAAGCGACAGATCGGCATTCTCGAACTCAACCACCACGTCGACCGTCGCGCCCGCTTGCGGCGAGGCGGGCCGGCGCACCTCGGTCACCCTTCCCGCAAACGTCCGGCCAGGGACGGACGCGCTCGTCAGCAGCGCATTGGCGCCCGGCGCGATCGTCAGGGCGCCCTCTTCCTCGACCTTGGCGTGAAGGCGAACGGTCTTCGCGTCGCCGAAAATGAACAGCGGCGCGCCGGCTTCGACGCGCGCGCCGACCGTCGCCGTCCGCTCCATGACGAAGCCAGCGAAAGGCGCGGCAATCTCGGCGCTGGCGCGAGCCGCCTCGGCCTTGGCGAGCGACTCGCGGAGCCGTGCGACTTCGGCCTCGGCGCGCTCCACCCGCGCTTGCGCGCGCGCCGCCGCGCGACGCGCCGCCCTAAGCGACGTGGGGCTCGCGGCGCGACGGCCCGAACGCGCTTCTCGTTGTTGGAGTCGCGCTTGCGCCCTTGCCTGCACGCCCCGGCGCCGCGTCAATTGCCGCTCGGCGGCCGCCAGCGCGCTTTGCGCACGCGCATGCGCCTCGTCGAAAGAACGCGGATCAAGCGTCGCGCATGTCTCGCCCTTCTCCACTTGCGCGCCGACGTCGCAAAGCAGGGTTGCGACGACGCCCGCCGCGGGAGCCGTGATCGGCGTCTGCGAAACCGGGGCGATCACGCCGCTGACGTCGATCGTTCGGACGGTCGGCGCGCGCTCGATCGACGCTTCTTCGCGTGTGAGACTGACGCGCGTGTGAAGATAGAACGCGCCGCTCGCCACAATGATCAGCAGCCCCAATAGACCGGCGACGACAGGCCGGACCCAGTGGCCGGGCTCCACCACAGCGGCTGCGCCCGTCGCTCGCGCCGCCGGACCGCCGCGCGGCGCGGGCGCCCTCGCAGGCGAACGAAAAAGCGCCTTCTCGACCTCGACGAGCAGAAACAGCACGCCGCTCGCGCCCGCGATATGCCACCAAATCTCAGGGTCGAGCGGCGTGGTGTTGAATAGCGCCTGCATAAAGGGCGCGTAAGTGAACAGCGCCTGCAGCATGACGACGATGGCGACGGAAATCAGCACCGCGCGGCTGCCGAACAGACCCTTCGACGAGAGCGACGACTCGGACAGAAAACGCGCGTTGAAAAGATACGCGATCTCGCAGGCGACGAGCGTGTTGACCGCGACCGTTCGCGCGCTGTCGAGCCCCATGCCGCGCGCCTTCTCCAATTCGTAGAGACCGAATGTTGCGATCAGCATCAGCAAAGAAACGAAAACGATGCGCCAGATGAAATATGGGGACAGAATCGGTTCGCCCGAAGAACGCGGCGGACGCAGCATGACGCCCTTGGTCGGCGGCTCGAACGCGAGCGCGAGGCCGAGCGTCACCGCGGTGACCAGATTGATCCACAGGATCTGCACCGGAGTCACCGGCAGGGTCTCGCCCATGGCGATCGCCGCGATCACCGTGAGGCCCTCGCCGCCATTGGTCGGCAAGATATAGAGGATCGTCTTCTTCAAATTCTCGTAGACGACCCGCCCCTCATGCACCGCATCTACGATCGACGCGAAATTGTCGTCGGCAAGCACCATTTCCGCGGCCTCCTTGGCCGCTTCGGTGCCTTTGACGCCCATGGCGATGCCGATGTCGGCGCGCTTTAATGCAGGCGCGTCGTTGACGCCGTCGCCGGTCATCGCGACGACTTCGCCGCGCTTCTGCAGCGCCTGAACGAGTCGCAGCTTATGTTCGGGACTGGTGCGCGCGAACACCGTGGTGCCGCTCGCCGCCTCGCCGAGCGCCTCGTCGCCGATCGCGTCGAGGTCGCGTCCGGTGAGCACGGAGTCCGGACGGTTGAGTCCGAGTTCGCGGGCGATGGCGATCGCCGTCGCGGCGTGGTCGCCGGTGATCATTTTGACGGACATGCCGGCAGTCGCGCATGAGCGGATCGCCTCGACGGCCTCGGGGCGCGGCGGGTCAATCAGGCCGATGAGACCGACAAAGACGAGCCCGCTTTCAACGTCGCCGAACGCCAGTTGCTGCTGTCCCTCTTCGGCTTTCTTGGAGGCGACCGCCAAGACCCGCTGCCCGCGCGTGGCCATCTCAATGATGCGGTCGAGCCAGCAGGCGTCGTCGAGCGGACGTTGCTCTCCGCGCACGTCCTGCTCCCAGAAGCACATTTCGAGCAGCCGTTCGGGCGCGCCCTTGACGAAAATGTAGCCAGCGCCGTCATGGTCGTGATGCAGCGTCGCCATAAAGCGGTGCTGCGACTCAAAAGGAATCTCGTCCGTGCGCGGCAGCTCCAGCGCCAGCTTTTCCAGATTGACGCCGCCTTTGACGGCGGCGGCGAGCAAGGCGCCTTCGGTCGGATCGCCCTCGACGCTCCAGACGCCTTCCTTCTCGCGCAGCACGGCGTCGTTGCAGAGCGCAAGCGGCCGCAGAGCCGCGGCCAGGTGAACGTCGTCGCGCACCACGACATCCTTGCCATTGCGCAGGAAGCCGCCGTGCGGATCATATCCCGATCCGGTGGTGTCGTAGGTCCCGCCGGAGATGACGATCGAGCGCACGATCAATTCATTGCGCGTCAGCGTGCCGGTCTTGTCCGAGCAGATCGTGCTCACCGCGCCGAGCGTCTCGACCGCCGGCAGTTGGCGGATGATCGCCTTGCGCCGCGCCATACGCTCCACGCCGATCGCCAGCGTAATGGTGATGATCGCCGGCAATCCTTCCGGGATCGCCGAAACCGCGAGCCCGACCGCGGCCATGAACATTTCGCCGGCGTCGAATTTCCAAACCAGGGAGCCAAAAGCGAATACGGCGGCGCAGACGACCAGAATGACGACCGTGAGCCAGCGCGCGAATTCATCCATTCGCTGCAATAAGGGAGTGGTTAGCGTCTCCACCTCGGACAGCATGGCGTTGATGCGCCCGATCTCGGTCGCGGCGCCCGTGGCGACGACGACGCCCGTTCCCTGACCATAGGTCACGACGGTCCCCGAATAGGCCATCGGAGCCCGATCTCCGAGCGGCACATCCGCCATGACCGGCGCCGGGTCCTTGTCGACCGGCAGCGACTCGCCGGTGAGCGCCGACTCCTGCACTTTCAGAGATTTGACTCGGATGAGACGGATGTCAGCCGGAACTTTGTCGCCCGATTGGACATAGACGATGTCGCCAGGCGCGACGTCGGTCGCGTCGATGACGACGCGCTGCCCGTCTCGAATGACCGTCGCGTGCAGCGACAGCATGTTGCGGACGGCCTCCATGGCCTCTTCGGCCTTGCCCTCCTGAATGAACCCGATGACGGCGTTGATGACGACGACCGCGACGATGACGGCGGTGTCGATCCAATGCTGCATCAGCGCCGTCACCACCGCGGCCGCGAGCAGCACATAGATGAGCACATTGTGGAATTGCAGCGCGAAGCTCATGAGCGCGCTGCGCCGTCTGCCTGTTGGAAGGCGATTGGGGCCATGGACGGCCAGTCGCCTTTCGGCTTCGGCCTTGCTCAAGCCCAAACGCGTAACGGCGAGGCGCTCAAGCGCCGCGTCGGCTCCAATCGCCCAATATTCCTGACCTGCCGAAGGCTGCATGCGTCATCCTTCTCCTCGCGGCCTCGCGACGATGGCCGCCGGCCGCAGCGATCAACATGACTCACGGACGGCCGAACCGGCCGCCATTATACATAATGGATTATCTTTGCGGGTTTATGGATTATCTGTGCGGGTTTGACGGGCCGCGCTCTCGGCGGCGAGCGCCGCTGAGCGGGCTAGAAAGCGTCGTTGGCGATGGAGCGCACGCAAACGTCGCCGACCGTCTCATCGATCCGCTTCAACCCGATCCAGGCGTCGATCGCGGTCGAGTCGAACCCGGCTTCGCAATGATCGCCGATGCGCATGAGCGGACGACGGATCAGCAGCGGGTCGACGATCATCATCACCAGCGCTTCCTGCGGCGTAACCGCATCTGGATTGATCTCGCCGGACTTGATTCGGGGCGACGAGCCGTTGAACCACTCCCGCACTGGCTTGGCGCCGAAATAGGGACGCAAGCTCGATGTGCTCCAAGGCTCGGTCAATAGGTTGCGCGCATCGACCTCGTGTCCCGAGGCGCGAAGCAGCGCCTTTTGCCGCGCGTTGCCGGCGCAGTCCGGCTTTTCGTAGAAGATGACATGAGCCATCCGCCATCCCTCAAAACGTTGCCGGCGCCAGTTGCTGACAAGACCTTAACGTCAATTTGTGCAGCGCGAAACGCCTACGAACGAACAAATTGCGGGCATCGCGTCCCGAACTTCGCCGATTCTGCGGGCACTGCAGATTAACGCGAGAGCGCCCAAACCATATTTACGCGCGCCGAAAGTCGTCGGGGTCCGGGACGCACAGGAATTTCGACGGCGGCGGAGGCCGCCGCCTTCGCCGCATAGGCGCGCGGCTGCGCATCGATGTGTTCGACGGGATGAATTTCAAGCACGCGCGCGAGCCGCAGTCCGGCCGCCTCCGCATAGATTTTCGCCTGCCGCTCGGCGTCCTTGACCGCTTCCCGCCGCAAGGCGTCCAGCCTTTGCTTAGACTGCGTGACCTCAAACTCCATGCCTTCGAAGCTGTTGACCCCCTTGTCGATCAGAACGCCGGCGATCTCTCCGGCTTTCGCGATTGGCCGCACCCGCGCGAGAAGTTGGTTGCTGGCGCGGAAAAACTTTTGCGATGATTTGAGCTTGCCAGTCTTGGGATCTCGTTCATCAACGGCCACCGGCGCGAGCGTTACGCCTTGCGTTTGCACGTCGGCCTCGGAAACGCCCAATTTCTTGAGTTCGGCAAGCACCCCCTCGACCGTCCGGGCGATTTCGGCGGCGGCCGCCGCGGCCGACGGGCGTTCGGTGACGACCCCGAAGCGCAGGATCGCAAGGTCTGGTTCTACGTCCTCGTAAGCCTCGCCAATGACTGAGAGATTTGGAACGCCATCCTTCAACGTGTCGGCGTTCCCGGGAGCCATCAACAGCGCCAGGCCGAGCGAAAGTGCGAAGAGCGAACGAATCATGGCATATCCTAGCAAAAGCAGCGCGCCAACGCGTTCAACCAAGCCGCAAAACCGCCGGGTGGCGGCGTTAGGCTGGAACACTGTACTGAAGCGCGGCGCGACCGTCGCCCAGCGTCCTCTCGAAAAGGCCTCATGCCCACGCTTTACCATCACCCGCTCTGCCCCCATTCGCGATTTATCCGGCTCGTCCTGTCCGAATACGGAATTGACGTTACGCTCATCGAAGAACGGGTGAGCGACCGTCGGCCTGAATTTCTCGCGCTTGATCCCGCCGGCCGCACCCCAGTCTTCGTCGACGACGACGGCCTTGTCGCGCCGGGCGCCAATCTGATCGCCGAATATATAGACGAGACCTATGGCCCCCAATACGGCGAGCTAAGACTCCTGCCGCAGGAAATGGCGGCGCGCATCGAAACGCGTCGGCTCGTCGACTGGTTCAACGTCAAATTTTTCGACGAGGTCACGAACTGGCTGATGACCGAGAAGGTCTACAAGCGGTTCACGCCCCCGGGCGGCGCGCCCGACATGGACGTCATTCGCGTGGCGCGCGCCAATATCCGCCACCATATGCGCTACATCGGCTATCTCACCCATGCGCGCAACTGGCTTGCGGGCGACCATTTGACCTATGCCGATTTCGCCGCGGCCGCGCATATATCGTGCGCCGACTATCTCGGCGACGCGCCATGGGAAGAGGACGAAGCGGCCAAGCACTGGTATCAGCGGATCAAGTCGCGCCCCGCGTTTCGACCGCTTCTCACCTATCGAGCGCCTGGGCTCACGCCCGGCCGCTTTTACGCGGAGCTGGACTTCTGAGCATCGTCAGGTCACCGGCCCACACCGACACGGGAGCTCAGGCGCCGCTTGACAAACTCGAATGGGAGTGGAGCAAGTAACCGCTCGCTACGGGACCATCGTATGAGCGCACCCAACGAGCGCGAGAACGAAACAGCGCGGTCGAAGCCAGCCGCAGGCGGCGAACCATTGCCCGGACTGCAGCATCGGATCCGGCAGCAGGAAATATTGGCGGAGCTTGGCGTCTCGGCCTTGCAAGGCGCTTCGCTCGATCAGCTGCTGACGGACACCGTTCGGCTGACGGCGCAAGGACTCGATGCGGATTTCTGCAAGGTGCTGGAGCTGCTTCCCGCCGAGAACCAGTTTCTCGTGCGCGCCGGGGTGGGCTGGAGTCGCGGCGTGGTCGGCGTCGCGAAAATTGGCGCGGACCTCGAATCGCCTGCGGGATATGCGCTGCGCAGCGGCCAGCCGGTCATCTCTAATCATCTCGAAAAGGAGACGCGATTCAGGACTCCCGAATTGCTGCGTCGGCATGGCGTTCGCCGGGCGATGAACGTGATCCTGCAGGGTGACGGAAAGCCCTATGGCGTATTGGAGGTCGATAGCCGCTCGCCGGCCGATTTCAGGGAGCAGGACATCGCTTTCTTGCAGGGCGCCGCGAATCTTCTTGGCATGGCGATCGAACGCGAGCGCGAAGAGACCAAGCTTAAAGCGGCGCTCGCGCGCAACGAAACGCTGCTCAAAGAAATGAATCACCGCGTAAAGAACAGCCTTACCATCGTCGGAAGCATGCTCCGCCTGCAAGCGCAGGACTCCGACGACGAGCGGGTGTCCGAGCTTCTCAATGAGGCGTCGCACCGCGTTGACGCCATTGCAAAAGCGCATGATCAGCTGTCGCAGGGCTCTGACGTCGACCGCATGGACATTGGCGGATACATCCTAGCGCTGTGTCGTGATTTGGATGAAAGCGTCGCGCGGTGCGACGTGCGCACCGAAGTCGAAGACGGCATCATTATTCCGACCGACCGGGCCGTCTCGGCCGCGTTGATCGTGAATGAGCTGATCGCCAATGCGGCGAAATACGCTTATGAAAGCCGGTCGGGAATTATTTCGGTGAGAGTCGTGCGCGGCGCCGGAAAGAATTTCATCGTTTCCGTGCGCGACGAGGGCGCGGGCATGCCTGATGACCTCGACCCGCGCGATCGCAAGGGGCTCGGCATGCGGATCATTGCGTCGTTTGCGCGCCAGTTGAACGCCACCATTGAATTGAGAAAGCACGCTCCAGGCGCCGAATTTATCGTCTCGATCCCTCTGCAAGCGCCTGCCTGACATGCACGCGCCTGCCTCGGCCGCTGCGCCGCAAGGTCATGACGATCGACGGCGATCGGGACCCTCCGGCGCGGCGCCGACGCTCAATGACGAGATCCGCGCCCATGCATTCGAGCTTGGCTTTGACGTCTGCCGCTTCGCGCCGGCGGACTTGGCTCCCGAGCACGGCGAACGGCTGCGCGCCTGGCTGCAGCAAGGCGCTCACGGCGACATGGCCTGGATGCGCGAGACGGCCGAGCGCCGCGCCGCGCCGCGCGCGCTCTGGCCCGAGGCGGCAAGCCTCGTCATGCTCGGCCTGAATTATGGACCCGAAGAAGATCCGCTGGCTTCCCTCACGAGACCGGACTGCGCGACGATTTCCGTCTATGCGCGCAACCGCGACTATCACGACGTCGTCAAAGGGCGACTGAAACAACTCGGCGGCTTCATGCTCGCGCGCGCCGGGGCCGGCGACGCCAAGGTCTTCGTCGACACCGCGCCGGTCATGGAGAAGCCGCTCGCGCAATTGGCCGGCGTCGGCTGGCAAGGCAAGCACACCAATCTCGTCTCGCGCGATTTCGGCTCCTGGCTCTTCTTGGGCGCGATCTTCACGGATCTCAGCCTCGATCCCGATCCGCCCGAACGCGACCATTGCGGCTCATGCCGCAAATGTCTCGACATTTGCCCGACGGCCGCCTTTCCCGCGCCTTACCGACTCGATGCGCGGCGCTGCATTTCCTATCTCACGATCGAGCACAAGGGCCCGATCCCGCTGGAGTTTCGCGCCAAGATCGGCAATCGCATCTATGGCTGCGACGATTGTCTCGCCGTCTGTCCGTGGAACAAATACGCGAGCGCGGGACGCGAGGCGAAGCTCGCCGCGCGCGCCGAATTCGCCGCCCCGCCGCTTGCGCGACTGGCGCGGCTGGACGACCCGGCGTTTCGAGCGCTGTTCGCCGGCTCGCCCATCAAACGCGTCGGGCGCGACCGCTTCTTGCGCAATGTCCTGATCGCGATGGGCAATTCTGGCCGTCCGGAGCTTGCCGCCGAGGCCGAGCGGCTGATCGACGACGCCGCGCCCATCGTTCGCGGCGCCGCCGTTTGGGCGCTCGGACGGCTGGCGCGCGCGCGCGTCGCCGCGCTCCGGCTCCAGAGACTGGCGGCGGAGACGGACGAGACGGTTCGTCAGGAATGGCGCCAGGCTGCCTAGATCGTAGGCAAAACCGCCACAGTCGGCCAAAATTTGAATCTTTCCCTGCTTTACTGCGTTGCGGCAGGCCACTCGCCCCCCATTTCGTTCTAATCTCGCGAAAATAATTCCTCTCGAGCGCCTATCTCCATGTCTGTCCTGTCGCGCCGCAATACCGACGAACCCGCAGAGGAGGCCTCCCGCCTTCTGTTGCGGATCGGCGTGTTCTTGCTGTTCGTGATTTCGCTTATTGCGCCGATTTTGGCGCGTCAGACAGTCTATGTGCTGCTGCCGATCGGCGCGGCGCTGCTGCTCGCCGCCGCGACGCTCACGCCGCAAGAAGGCGCGGCGCGCTCGCTGCGCGCGACTCTGCGCTCGCCGCCATTTTTCGCGGCGTTGCTGCTCGCCGCCTGGGCCGCCCTTTCATTGTTCTGGACGCCCTTCGAAGGACCCGCGGAACGCTTCGCCAAAATCTCGGCGACGCTGGCGCTCGTCGCGCTCGCCATGGGATTTCTGCCGCTTCGCACCAAAACGTCCAATCTCAATCTGTTGCCGATCGGCGTCGCCACGGCGACCATCGCGCTTGCGGCAGTGACCTTGCTGCTGAAGCCGCACTATACGCTCGACGACATTCTCGATGTTGGACCGCTGGGCCGGGCCGGGCTGGCGCTGACCCTGCTGGTATGGCCGGCGATGGGCGCCCTTGCCGTGCGCGGCCGGTGGTATTCGGCGGCGGCGCTCGCCGTCGCCACGGCGATCGCCTGTTATCTCTCCCGCGCCCCGAACGGCATGCCGGCGCTCGCCGTGGGAGCGGCGGTCTTCGCCGCCGCCTTCGGCCGCGCCAGATTGATGTCCGTCATTCTTGCGGCGCTGATGGCCGCGATCCTCCTGCTTGCGCCGCTCGCCGCCTATGGCGCGCATGTGATCTGGTCGGAGCGTCCGCCTAGCTTCTTCAGGCATCTCGCCTTCTGGGGCCAGATGATCGAAGCCGACGGCTGGCGCACGCTGATCGGCCATGGATTTGGCTCGGCCACCTGGGGAGTGCTGGGCGGCTATCTGACGCCGGCCACCCCGCGCAGCCTGATTTTCAAGATCTGGTTCGACCTCGGCGCGCTCGGCGCGGCTGCGGCGGCGCTGGTCGCCGCCCGCACCAGCCTGTTCGTCGGCCAGTCGCGGCCGGCGCTCGCGCCCTTCCTCCTTGGCGGTCTCGGCGCGGGTTTCGCCATCTGCCTGTTCGGCCCCGCGGCCGAGCAGCTGTGGTGGCTGACGCTTGCGGGACTGGATGCGATCGCCTTCGCCCTGGTCATGCGCGGGCAGTTCCGGAAACGTCGTCCGCGCCTGCCGATCCGCCGGCGCGTGGCCGCCGACGAGGGGGCATAGCCGTGGCGCTGGCGCCGACGCTCGTCGACAAGATGGAAACGATCGGGCTTGGAGAATCCGTCGCGACCGCGGCCTTCCTCGGCGGCGCGCCGGTCTTCGCGCTCGCCGACGGGACGCTGCATTTCGGCGACGGCGCGGAAGGACGCCGCATCCCGGCGCATCCGGACGCCGCCATCCTCGTCGCGGCGCAGGATGGGCGCCGGCTGATCACCGGCGGCGACGACGGAAGGGTCGTGGCCACTGACGCCGATGGCGGCGTCGAGGTCATCGGCGACGAAAAGGGCAAATGGATCGACGCCGTCGCCGCGCATGCCGGCGCCGTGGCCTGGACGGCCGGCAAGATGGCCCGCGCCCGCTCGAGCAAGGGCGAGGAGAAGTCGCTCGATCTGCAGTCGACCTCGCGCGGCCTCGCTTTCTTTCCCAAGGGCTACCGCCTCGCCATCGCGCATTATAACGGCGCGACGCTGTGGTTTCCCAACGCCGGCAAGCCGGAACCGCTCGCCTGGGCCGGCTCGCATCTCGACGCCACGATCTCTCCGGACGGGCGCTTTCTCGTCACCTCGATGCAGGAGAACGCGCTGCACGGCTGGCGCCTCGCCGACGGCAAGCACATGCGCATGGCCGGCTATCCGGGTAAAACGCGCAGCCTCTGCTGGTCGCATGACGGCAAGTGGCTGGCGACCTCGGGCGCCGACGCCTGCATCATCTGGCCCTTCTCCGGCAAGGATGGACCGATGGGCCAGGCGCCCCGCGAATGCGGCGTCCATTCGGCGATCGTGACGCGCGTCGCCTTCCATCCCGCGGCCCTGGTCGTCGCGATCGGCTATGACGACGGGCTCGTCATGTTTGTCCGCCTGTCGGACGGCTCGGAAATTCTCGTCCGCCGCGCCCCAGAGGACAATCGGCATGCGCGGATCACCGCGCTCGCCTGGGACGAGCGCGGCGCGCGGCTCGCCTTTGGCGCGGAAAACGGCGACGCGGGGGTGTTGACCCTGCCGAAGGGGTAGTCTTTCGCCACCGCTCGCTATATCCGGGAAACGGCTCAGCGCGATCCGCCGGTTCTGCGTGAGGTAATCCTCGTGGCACTGGCGCGACTCGGCGGCGAATAGCACATGGCCCCCAAAATCCCCCGCCTCCTCTCCATCGCCGGCTCCGATCCTTCGGGCGGCGCGGGCGTGCAGGCGGACCTGAAAACCTTCTCGGCCTTCGGCTGCTACGGCATGGCGGCGATCACGGCGCTCACCGCGCAGAACACGCGAGGCGTGATTGCCGCCTATCCTGTCGCGCCGGAGATCGTCGCGGCGCAGATCGAGGCGGTTCTGTCGGATATCCTCCCCGACGCGATCAAGATCGGCATGGCGGCGACGCCCGAAATCGCGCGGTCCGTCGCGGAGACGCTCGCCCGTTACGACGCGCGCCCCATTGTGCTCGATCCGGTGCTGGTTCCAACGCAAGGCGTCAGCCTCGCCTCCGCCGGGCTGGAGGCGACGCTGCTCGCGAGCCTGCTGCCTTTGGCGCGGCTCGTCACGCCCAACCTCTATGAGGCGAGCGCGCTGACGCAAACGCCCCTCGCCAGCAACGCCGAGGAGATGGCGGCGCAGGCGCGCCTTCTCTGCGAGGCCGGCGCCCGCGCCGTGCTGGTCAAGGGCGGCGATCTTGCGGGCGAACCCATCGACGTTCTCATCGACGCTGGCGAGACGCGCGTCTTTGCCGGCCGGCGCATCGCCACGCGCCACACGCATGGCACGGGCTGCGCGCTTTCCTCGGCGATCGCCTGCGAACTCGCCAAAGGCGCGCCGCTCATCGACGCGATCGCCGCCGCCAAAGCCTGGCTCGAAGGCGCTCTGGAAGCGGCGGACCAGCTGCGATTGAGCGAGGGCCGCGGCCCGCCGCATCATTTTTATGCCCTGTGGCGCTGAGCGCCCCCCTCCCCAGCCCTCCCCCGCTTCGCGGGAGAGGGAGCAGATTGCGCACGTCACCGCAGGTGATTGGTTTTCGAGCGAGAGGCGCAATGGCCCCGCTCCCCTTCTCCCGCTTTAGCGGGGGGAAGGCGCCGCCAAGCGCCGGAAGGGGGCGTCACATGCGAGCTAGCGGCTCTAGCCCGACAGCGCCGCCTTCACCGCGGCGCTCGCCTTGCCGAAATCCATGCGGCCGGTGTATTTCGCCTTTAGCGCGGCGACGACTTTGCCCATGTCCTTGATCGAACCCGCGCCGGTTTCGGCGATCGCCGCTTTCACCGCCTCGGCGACCTCGGCCTCGGAGAGCTGCTGCGGCAGATAGGCGGCAATCACGGCGATCTCGCCGCGCTCCTTGCCCGCGAGGTCTTCGCGCCCGGCTTTTTCATAAATTTCCAGCGATTCCTGCCGGCTCTTGATCATTTTCTGCAGCAGCGCCAGCACGTCGTCGGCGGACAGAGTCTTGCCCGTCCCGCGCGCCTCGATGTCCTTGTCCTTGAGCGCGGCGTTGACCATCCGCAGCGTGTCCACCTTGGCGCGCTCGCCCGCCTTCATCGCCGCCTTGAGGTCTTCCGCAATCTTCTCGCGCATCTAATGTCCTTGGGGTTTCCATTTCGGGGGCGGATGGACTACATCCACCGCTAATGCCGCCGCGTCATGCCCGTGCTTGTCGCGGGCATGACGCCGGACGGCGGCGCGTGGATGGCCGGGTCGAGCCCGGCCATGACGCGCGGAGGGCGTGCTGTCAAGCATGGCGACGCCGGAGGATTTGGGACGCGGATGACCCTCGATCAAGACAATGGCTGGAAGAAGCCCGTTCACACCGGCGTGCTGGTTCTCGCCAGCGGCGAAGTGATCGAAGGCTATGGGCTCGGCGCCGTCGGCGAAGCGGTCGGCGAAGTCTGCTTCAACACCGCCATGACCGGCTATCAGGAAATCCTCACGGACCCGTCCTACGCCGCGCAGATCGTTACCTTCACCTTTCCGCATATCGGAAATGTCGGAACGAATGAGGAAGACGTCGAAACCGTCGATCTTGACCAAAGCGCCGGCGCTGTCGGCGCGATCTTCGGCGCGCCGGTCACCGACCCCTCCAATTTCCGCGCCGAGCAAAAGTTGAGCGATTGGCTCGCGACGCGCGGCATCGTCGCGCTGTGCGGAATCGACACGCGGGCGCTGACGACGCTCATTCGCGAGCGCGGCATGCAGAACGCCGTCATCGCTTTCGCGCCGGACGGCAATTTCGACATTGCGGCGCTCAAAGCCAAGGCCGCCGCCTGGCCGGGCATCGACGGCATGGACCTCGTGCCGAGCGTCGGCGCGAAGACGCGCTACGACTGGCGCGAGACGACATGGCGCCTGGGCGGCGGCTATGGCGCGCGCAACGGCGCAGCCAAATTTCGCGTGGTCGCCATCGACTATGGCGTCAAGCGCAACATCCTGCGCCTTTTGGCGGAACAGGACTGCGAAGTGGTCGTCGCGCCCGCGACGGCGACGATCCAGGAGATTTTGGCGCTCAATCCCGACGGCGTCTTTCTCTCGAACGGCCCCGGCGATCCGGCCGAGACCGGCAAATACGCCGCGCCAGTGATCCGCGAGCTGCTCGAAGCGAAAATTCCGACCTTCGGCATATGCCTCGGTCATCAGATGATGGCGCTCGCCGTCGGCGCGAAGACAAAGAAAATGCCGCAGGGCCACCACGGCGCCAATCATCCGGTCAAGGATTTCACCACCGGCAAGGTCGAGATCGTGTCGATGAATCACGGCTTCGCGGTCGATCGCGACAGCCTGCCGGCAAACGCCGTCGAGACGCATCGCTCGCTCTTTGACGGCTCGAACTGCGGCATCGCCCTCACCGACCGCCCGGCCTTCTCGGTGCAGCACCACCCCGAGGCCTCGCCCGGCCCGCAAGACAGCCATTATCTTTTCCGCCGCTTCGTCGAGATGATGGAGAAGGCGCGGGCGGCGTAGTGCTGGTTTCGACTTCGGGTCGCCAGAAAGAGGCCTGCTTTCCGGGCCCGCCGATATGCTCAATCGGCCAACAGGCGCAGCTTGGCGCCAAGCGGGAGCAGCATGAGCGCGCTGCGCACAGTAAGATTCGCTGGAGTTTGGAGCGCGGCGCTTGCTTTCGCCGTCGCTGTCGCCTTTGCGATCCGACCATCGCTACGCCATGCGGTCGCCGCTCTGTTGAACGACCCATCGAACCTGCCAGCTCTCGCCGACGATGCGCGCATTCATTACGAACCCGACGCGCGGGCCTGCGCGCAAGCCGTCGCGCAAATCGCGCCGCGCGCGATCGCGCGCATCGAGGCCGCGCATGGTCTTCCCTTTGCGCAGCCCCCGGTGGTTGGCGTCTACGCCTCCTATGAAAATTACGGGCGCGCCAATGGCGTCGGCGATCCCGGCATCGCCGCCGTGACGCGCGCCGGCGCCGCGCTGTTGTCGCCGACTCTGTGCCGTAAGGAGCGAAATCGTCTCGAAGGCGTTCTCACGCATGAATTGTCGCATGTGCATCTTTCCGGCTGGCGGCCGCTTGGCGCGCCCCGGCCGCCGCAATGGTTCACCGAAGGGCTGGCGGTGATGGCCTCGAACGGCGGCGGCGCCGAAGGCGTCAGCGAAGACGAAGCGGCGCAGGCGATCCGCGACGGCTATCGCGTCGTGCTCGATGGACGACGCTGGATTGATTTCGCCGCGCTCGGCTTCGAGCGCGAGCCGCCCCGCGATCCGAAGCTCGATGCGCTCACTCAGCGCCAGCGGCTCGCCTATCGTCAGGCTGGCATGTTCATGGGTTGGCTGCGTCGGCGCGATCAGGACGCATTCCTGCGGCTGCTCCGCGCGCTTGAAGCGGGCAAGCCTTTCGACGGCGCCTTCCAATCCGCCTTTAGCGAAAGCGCGCCGCAGCTCTGGCGCCGCTTCGTTTCCGAACTCTCGCAGACATCGCGTTATGACGCACAGCGATAACCCCTAAGGGCTCACTTCAAAAACACATAGATGTCGACGTCGACGCTCGCGTCGTCGCCCTTAAAGTCGGTGAGATATTCCTCGATGATGAGGTCCTTGGCGTCGAGGCCCTTCTCGTCGAGATAGGCGGCGATGGCCTCATATGTCGCATCGATCTCATCATAGGGTCCGCGATGCTGAAATTTGAGCGCCTTGCCGGCCGGCGACGCGCCAATGCTGACGCCCTCGGGCAGCTTCGGCTTGCCTTCCGGCGCCGCCGAGAGCGGCGCCATCGCCTCGAAGGCGAAGCCGGTGTCGTCAGTTTTCGCGAAAACGGCGAACGGCCGGCCATTGACCGCAAGCCCGGCCTTTTCCACGGCGTCGTTCAACTTGGCGAGGGCGTCGGCGACCATCTTGGCGGCGTCCTCCCATTTCCCCTGCCCCTTGATCACGGCGGCCGGCCGCGCTTCGACGGCAACGGCCTGGCTCATGACCGCCTGCGCCGCCTCGTCGACTGCGTCGGGGCCGGGGCTGGCGGCGCCGGGAACGGCGGGCTTTACCTCGGTTGGCTTTCCCTCGCTTGGCTTGGCGTCGCTCATCTCACCCGGTTTCGCGTCTGTCGCCGCGTTCGGCGGGGGGACAGGCGGTTCGGGAGCGGCGGATTTATCCGCCTCCTCGACGCCGGCGCCGGGAAGCAGCGCGCGCTCGGAATAAATCGCGGCGCCCGCGACAAGAACTGTCAAGATCGCCAGCGCGCGCCAGTGGCGCCGCAGGCTGTCCAGCAAGCCCGGTTCTTCTTCCATCGTCGAGCGTCCCTACACGGCCATCAAGGCATTTTCGCACGGAAATGCGACGCGCGTCCGAGGGGGTCCGCAGTGGCGCTTCGGCGCAGCCTTCTCTATATACGAGCGCGTCTGCCAAAAAATAGGCGAAAATCTGCCCGATGGCGCATCCGCTCGACCACCTTCCAATTCTGCGCATGAACGGCGCGGGAAACGAGATTCTGGTTCTCGATTTGCGACAACACGCCCATGAGCTGGCGCCGCAGGAGGCCCGCGCCATCGCCAAGGCCCCCGGGCTTCGATTCGACCAGCTGATGGCGCTTTATGCGCCGCGCCAACAGGGCGATGATGCGTTTATGCGCATTTTCAACGTCGATGGTTCGCGCGCCGCCGCCTGCGGCAATGGCGCGCGCTGCGTCGCCTATGCGCTGGCGCGCGAAGGCAAGCAGGCGCTGCGTCTCGAAACGGACGCCGGCCTGATCGAGACGCGCCGTCAGACGGATACCGTATTCACTGTCGACATGGGCCGTCCGCGATTGGATTGGCGCGACATTCCCCTCGCCCACGCCGTGGCGGACACGCGCGAGGTCGCGCTCGATCCGCCCGTCGAGGGCGCGCCGGCGCATTTTTCCGCGGTGAGCATGGGCAATCCCCATGCCGTGTTCTTTGTCGGCGATGCCGCGCACATCGATCTCGAGCGGCTCGGTCCCTGCATCGAACGCCATCCGCTCTTTCCCGAGCGCGCCAATGTCTCCTTCGCGCAGATGCTATCGCAGGACGACATTTTGCTGCGCGTTTGGGAGCGCGGAACCGGCGTCACCCAGGCGTGCGGTTCGGCCGCCTGCGCGACCCTCGTCGCCGCCGCGCGCGCTGAGATTGGCGGGCGCGCGGCGCGCGTGCGCCTGCCGGGCGGCGATCTCCACATCGAGTGGCGGGCCGACGATCATGTGTTGATGACCGGCCCGGTCGAGTTCGAGTTCGAAACCAGGCTTGATCCTCAGATCTTTCAGAGCGTCGCCGCGTGAACGCGCCGTTGCGCAGCGCCGAAACCGTAACCTTCGGATGCAGGCTGAACGCCGTCGAATCCCAGGAACTCGCCCAAGCGCACGCCAGCGCGCGCGAGGCCGTCGTCGTCGTCAATACATGCGCCGTCACCAGCGAAGCGACGCGGCAGGCGCGCCAAGCCATTCGTCGCCTGCATCGCGAACGTCCCGACGCCGAGATCGTCGTCGCCGGCTGCGCGGCGCGCCTTGATCCCAAGAGCTTCGCCGGCATGGACGGGGTGACGCGCGTCGTCGCCGAACATGCGCCAAATCGCGCGCGCGCGGGCGTTGAGGGCACGCGCGGCCTGCTCGCCGTGCAGAACGGCTGCGACCACCGCTGCACCTTCTGCATCATTCCGTTCGGCCGCGGCGCGTCGCGTTCGGCGCCGCCATTGGAGGCTATCGCGCAGGCGCGCGCGCTCGTCGCCGACGGCAAGAAAGAGATCGTGCTGACCGGCGTCGATCTGACCAGCTATGGCGTCGATCTTGGCGAAGGCTGGACGCTTGGACGCCTTGTGCGGGAGCTGCTGCGGGAGCTTCCGGCGCTTGAACGCCTGCGTCTTTCTTCCGTCGATTGCATTGAAGTCGATGATGATCTTGTCGCCGCTTTTGCAGAAGAGGCGCGTCTGTGCCCGCATCTGCATCTCTCATTGCAATCGGGCGATGATCTGATCCTGAAGCGCATGAAGCGCCGCCATTGCCGCGCGGCGGCGATCGATCTCTGCCGCCGGCTTCGTCGGGAGCGCGCCGACATCGTCTTCGGGGCCGACTTCATCGTTGGCTTTCCAACCGAGACCGAAGACATGTTCGCGGCCACGCTCGACCTCGTCGACGCTTGCGGTCTCACGCATCTTCATGTCTTTCCCTTCTCGCCGCGTCCGGGAACGCCGGCGGCCCGCATGCCGCAGGTCGCGCCGCCGATCGCGAAAGCGCGCGCCGCGCGGTTGCGGGAAAGAGGCGACGCCGCGCTGCGCCGCCATCTCGACGCGCAGGTGGGCCGAAGCTTGCGCCTGCTGACCGAGCGCAGCGGAACCGCGCGCGCCGCAGATTTCACCCTTGCGCAAACGCCAGGAGTCGACGCGGGCCGAATGATCGACGCGCTATGCACGGGCTACGACGGGCGCGCGCTGACGACCCGCGTCACGGCTCTTGATAGGTAATCCGATAGATCACGCCGTTCTGATCGTCCGTGACGAGAAGCGAGCCATCCGCAAGCTCGGCGACGTCGACCGGCCGACCGAGATAGGCGCCGCCGCCAGCGTTCCAGCCTTCGGCGAAAGGAACGCTTTCATTCGTTCCCGCGAGCGTGACCATGACCCGCGCGCCGATCGGCGTGCTGCGGTCCCATGAACCGTGCTGCGCGTAAAACAACGCGCCGCGATATTTGCCGGGAAACATCGCGCCGCGATAAAACATGATCCCGAGATCGGCGGCGTGCGGCGCGGTCTCCACGACGGGGAAGACGACGTCCTTGGGGGGTTGGACGCCGGCATATTCATTGGTGCGCACATGTCCGCCGCCATACCAGGGAAAGCCGAAGTTCAATCCCGGCCTGTCGGCGCGATTGATTTCGCCCGGCGGCCGGTCGTCGCCCATGGAGTCGACCTGATTGTCGGTGAACCAGAGCGAGCCGTCCGCGTCGAACGCCATGCCGACGGAATTGCGAATGCCGGTCGCGAAGACTTCCCGCCCCGATCCGTCGAGATTCATCCGGATAACGCCGCCAATCCCGGTCTTCTCGTAGAGCGCGAGCTTTTCGCGCGGCGCGACATTGTGCGGTTGGCCGAGCGAGATGTACAGCTTGTCGTCGGGACCGACGCGGCATACGCGCGACGAGTGGCCGCGACTCTCTTCGCTGCGCGGGATGAGATCGCCGGCCTTCACCACGACCCTGGCGTTCGCCGCCGCCTCGCGCCATCTGTTTTCGGCGTCGTCGAAGCGGGTGACGCGGTTGCGCTCGACGAGAAAAAGCGCGCCACCCTTCGAAAAGCACAATCCGTGCGGCATGGTGAATTTCATCGAAGGCGCGAATTGCTCGACCGCGCTTGCCTTGCCCTTGCCGGGCGTCACCGCATAGGCGCGAGTTTCCGCGGAGCCGACGAAGATCGCCTTCCCCTCTCGCCCGACCGCGAGCGTGCGCGCATCGGGAACAATGGCGTAAAGCGAAATCGCAAAACCGGGCGGTAGCTTGATGCGCGTGAGAACGGATTGGATCTCCGAGCCATGCGATTCCTGCGCCAAGGCGTGCGACGGGTTTGCGCCGTAGCAGAGCGTCCACAACAACAAAACGCCGACTCGAATGCGCATCGCCACGCCTTTCACGACTTTGAAATGTAGCACAGTCGAAAAAAGGCGGAGCCCCGGCTGGCTCCGCCCCGATTGATGAATGAAGCGTCCGGCGGCGCCTGGACTACCTTAAGGTCGACCGATCCCGAGCCGTCGCCGTCGTCGAGTCTTCCCAATAGGGCGAAGAACCGTAGTTGCTGTGCAAACGGTCTTCCCAGTCGCGATCGTTCCAGTTTTCGTCGCCCGCATATTCGGGGGCATTCCGCAGCTGCTCTTCCGTCACATTGGCGATATAGCCGCCGAGGTCGGTGTCGTAACGGAAGGCCTTCCACGGTAAGGGGTGCTCGCCTTCGCCGATGCCGAGAAAGCCGCCGAACGTCATGATCGCATAGCGCACCATGCCGGAGACGCGATCAATCATCAGGTGATCGATTTCGCCAATCTTGTTGCCGGCTGCGTCATAGACATTCGTTCCTTCAACCTTATCGCTGGAAATAAGGTTGGCGTTTGGCTGTGCCATGCCCATAGTCACCTCCTGCAGCGCTGTGCTCGTCCGACGCCATTGTCGGATCGCCGCGCCTTTTGCAACGAACCCTCGTCGCCGCAGGTTGTTCCTCACAAAAAAGAAAAACCGTTGACCACATAAGCTTAGCGATGTCTTTCTTCTTCCGTAAAATGTCTTTAATGCAACGCTTGTCTGATCGCTCCAAATGAAAAGCTTTCGTCTTCAGGCGACCACAGTCGCCCTCCATCCCTACGCAAGTCCGCTTGCGGCGGGGCGTCATCGCACAAGTGATTCCCCGCGTCCGAAGTTGCACGAATGGGCCTCGCCCGGCAGGTAAACGCGCATGTCTCCCCAATTCGCCTTTGGCTGGGAAGTTTTCGAGATCATCTGGATTAATCTGCTGCTTTCGGGCGACAACGCGATTTTGATCGCGCTTGCGTGCCGACAGTTGCCAGTCCGTCAGCGTCGCTGGGGCGTATTTCTCGGCGCGCTCGGAGGCGTCATTCTGCGCATCGCGTTCACGCTCGTCATCGTCGAGCTTATGGCGATTCCCTATCTGAAAATTGTCGGCGCCATTTTGCTGCTCATCGTCGCCGTTAAACTGCTGATCGACGAAGCCGAGCATTCGGACGTCACGGCCAAACCCAACCTCTGGAGCGCGGTCGGCGCCATCATCATGGCCGACGCGGTAATGTCGCTCGACAATGTGATCGCCATCGCGGCGGCGGCGAAGGGCTCGACGAATCTGATCGTCTTCGGGCTTCTGGTTTCGGTGCCGATCGTGATGTTCGGCGCGGGCGCGCTGCTGAAAGCGCTGGAAAGATTTCCGGCGCTGGTCTGGGCGGGCGCAGGCCTTCTTGGCTGGGTCGCGGGCGACATGGCGGCCGCCGACCCGGCGTTGCCCACATTCGTGCATGTCGCGAACCACCACGCGCTCGAACTTGGGCTTTCGATCGCGGGCTGCGTCCTGGTGCTGGCCATCGCCTTGGCCATTGCGATTTACCGGCAGTGGCGCGAGGACCAGCGCGTCTCGCGGGACTAGCCGCGTCCCATGCCCTGTTTGGCGATCGGCTGCTGCGGATCCAGAGCCAGCGCGCGCTGATAGGATTCCTGCGCCTTAGGCCGATTGCCGCTCTTGTCATAAGCGACGCCGAGCCAGGCCCAGGCGAGCGCGCTCTTGCTGTCGACGTTAAGCGCGGCGTTGAAATCCTCGACGGCCTTGTCGTATTTGCCGAGCGCGACCAGGCTTTCGCCGCGCGCCAGATAGGGCGCGGCCGCAAACGGATCGCGATCGATCGCGTTGTCGAAATCCGTCACCGCACGCGTATGATCGCCGCGCTTTTGGTGAATGAGCCCCCGCGCGTGAAACGCCTGCGCGCTTTCGGGGTGAAGACGGATGGCCTGGTCGAGATCGGCAAGCGCTTGATCAAGGTTGCCCTGCGCGCGCAGCAGGTTGGCGCGGCCGATGTAGGCCGGCGCATGTTTGGGATCGACTTCGATCGCACGGTCGAAGTCGGCGCGCGCGGCGTCGCCTTGAGCCATCTGGCGAAGGGCGAGCGCCCGATTCGTATAGGCCGCGGCGTTATTGGGATCGAGCTTCACCGCCTGCGTGAAATCGCCGATCGCCTCCTGAAAGCGTCCGACGCGCGCATAGGCGACGCCGCGCGTGTTGTAGGCTTCGGCGCTCGAGGGATTGCGGCGAATCACTTCGCTGAGCGAATCGATATTGGCCGAGGCGGCCTTGGGATCAGTGTCGGCGATCTCGGCGATGCCGCGCCCCGGCGGGCGAATGCCGCTCGCGGTTTCACAGCCCGCCAATGCGATGATGGCGAGCGCCGCCGCGCTCCGCGTGATGGCTTGACAGGATAGGGACGAAGCTTGGCGACCCGGCGCCGCCGCACGGCAAAAGCCCATGCCTTCAGATCCTCCCCAGCGCAATGCGTCGTTCCGGTGTGTCTTCTCTGCGCAAATTCTATTAAAGCGCGTATAATCCGGCCGTAATTCGACGCTCGACGCGGATTATCGTCCGACCGTCTTGGCCTTTACCGGCAGCAGACCTTCGCGCTGAAGCTTCTTGCGCGCCAGCTTGCGCGCGCGTCGAACCGCCTCGGCCTTTTCGCGGGCGCGCTTCTCGGATGGCTTTTCGTAATGGCCGCGCAGTTTCATTTCGCGGAAGATGCCTTCGCGTTGCATCTTCTTTTTCAGAGCTTTGAGCGCCTGATCGACATTGTTGTCGCGAACGAGAACTTGCACGTATCCATCCTGTGTTTGGGCTCGCGGCGACGGCTCCGTCGGCAAGCGGTCGAAATAGGGAATAGGTATCCGGGCGCTGACGGAGCGCCTGACCCGTGCGGGAGCAGATAACAGAATCGTCCTGCCCTGTCCACGGACAATAGGCGCGAATGCGCATCAGAATTGACGTGTTGCGTCGCGCGACGGCCCGCGGGCTCGACGCGCGCGGGCGACTTGTTCCGTCGCGGCGTTATAATATAACATCAGCCATGTTCGATATGACGACCCAGGACCGCGCCCTGCTCCCCAACGCTGACGCCGATACGCCCGGCGCCGTTCAGCACGTTCGGCTCTCAGCTCTCGGAGCCTCCGCCGGCGCGCGTCTGATCGTCGTTGCGGTGCTTCTCGCGGGGCTCTGGGCAGGCGGCTATTGGGCGCTGCATTGACCGCCGCCGCTTGCGCGCCGGCGATTCGGCTCGTCAATCTTACGCTCGGCTATGAACGTCGTCCGGCCGTTCATCACCTCGACGGCGCGATCGCGCCTGGGGAAGGCCTCGCCGTCTGCGGCCCCAATGGCGCCGGCAAGTCGACCCTGCTCAAGGCGCTCGCCGGGCTGCTCAGGCCGCTCGGCGGCGATATCGATTTCGGCGGCCTGTCGCCGCGCGCCGTCGCCTATCTGCCGCAGATCGTCGACATCGACCGCGCCTTCCCGATCGATGTGCGCGATTTCGTGGCGATGGGCGCGCTGGCGCGCATCGGCCTTTTTGGCGCTCTGACCACGGCCGAGCGCTCCAGGGTCGCCGCCGCGATCGAAACGGTCGGCCTCGTCGGATTCGAGTCGCGAACGCTCGAAACCCTGTCCGGCGGACAGATGCAGCGGGCGCTGTTCGCGCGTCTGATCGTCCAGGATCAGCCGGTGATTCTCCTCGACGAGCCTTTCGGCGCAATCGACGAAGGCACGATAGGCGATCTGTTGGCCTTGATCGCCCGCTGGCGCGCCGAGGGGCGCACGGTCGTCGCCGTATTGCATGAGCTGGACATTGTCCGCCGCGCCTTCCCGCGCACGCTGCTGCTCGCCAGGGAGTGCATCTTCTGGGGCGACACGCCCGAGGCGCTTTGCCAACAGAATCTCCTGCGGGCGCGCGCCATGTCGCCAGCCTTCAGCGAGCGAGAATGCCTTCGCGACGACGCGCTTGGCGCCGAAGATCCTCCCCATGTTCACTGAGATCTTTGTCGCCCCATTCGCCGATTATGAATTCATGCGGCGGGCGCTTGTGGGCTCGCTCGCGCTCGCGCTGTCTGGCGCGCCGCTCGGCGTCTTTCTCATTCTTCGGCGCATGTCGCTCGCCGGCGACGCGCTGTCCCACGCGATCTTGCCGGGCGCCGCCGTCGGCTATCTCGTCGCCGGCTTATCCTTGCCGGCGATGACCATCGGCGGCCTCGTCGCCGGCCTCCTGGTGGCGCTCGCCGCCGGCGCTGCCTCAAGGTTCACGACGCTGCGGGAGGACGCCTCGCTCGCGGTCTTCTATCTTGTCTCGCTGGCGCTGGGCGTGACGCTGGTCTCGCTGCGCGGCTCCAACGTCGATCTTCTTCATGTGCTCTTCGGCTCGGTCGTCGGACTTGATGACGCCGCTCTCTTGCTGCTCCTCGGCGTCTCGAGCGTCACGCTCGTGCTGCTGGCGGCGTTCTACCGGGCGCTGGTGATGGACACGCTCGATCCTTTGTTCTTGCGCCAGACAAGCGCATTCGGCGAATTCACGCCTTTCCTGTTCCTGGCGCTGGTTGTGCTCAATCTCGTCGCCGGATTCCACGCGCTGGGCACGCTGATGGCCGTCGGCGTGATGATGCTTCCCGCCGCCGCGGCGCGATTGTGGACGCGCGATCTCGCCGTCGCCCTGCCGCTCGCCGCGGCGATCGGCGCGCTGTGCTGTTACGGCGGTCTGGTTTTCTCCAACGAGACCAGCGCGCCGACGGGACCCGCCATAATTCTCGCCGCGGGCGTCGTCTATTTTGTGTCGATGATTTTTGGCCGCGCCGGCGGCTTGCTGCGTTTAAGACGGCCCAGCCGGCATCTCGAAGGATAAGGCAATGTTCACACGCCGTTGCGCGCTCGCGCTTTGCCTCGCCGCGCTGGTCGCGCCAGCGAAGGCGGAGGCGCAAAAAATTCCGGTGGTCGCGAGCTTTTCGATCATTGGCGACTTTGTCCGCCAAGTCGGCGGAGACCGCGTGTCCGTCACCACAATCGTTGGTCCCGACGGCGACGCGCATGTTTATCAGCCCAGTCCCGCCGACGGCCGCAACATCGCGCGGGCGCGGCTCATTTTTGTGAACGGCCTCGGCTTCGAAGGCTGGCTCGACCGGCTGATCGCCGCGGCCAAGAGCAAAGGCGAGGTCTTCACCCTCGGAAACGCCATCCCCGCGCGTAACGACGAAGGTAGCGAAGATCCCCACGCGTGGCAGGATGTCGCGAACGCAAAAGTCTATGTCGAGGCCATTCGGGAAGCGCTGACCGCCGCCGATCCCGAGGGCGCCGAAACGTACAAGGCGAACGCCGATATCTATCTCGCCAAGCTTGACGCGCTCGACGCCGAAATCCTTCAGGCGATCTCCGCGCTCCCCAAGGAGCGTCGCCGGGTGGTGTCGACGCATGACGCCTTCGGCTATTTCGCCGCGCGCTACGGAATCGAATTCATCGCGCCGCAGGGCGTTTCAACCGAGGCGGAAGTCAGCGCCCGCGACGTCGCGAAGATCATCGACGCGGTCAGGGCGCATAAGGTGGGGGCGGTTTTCGTCGAGAACGTCGCCGATCCGCGCCTCGCCAAGCGGATCGCCAGCGAAACCGGCGCGCGCGTCGGCGGCGTGCTTTACTCCGACGCGCTCTCCGATCCCAAAGGCGATGGCGCGACCTATATCGACATGATGCGCCATAATGAAAGAGAATTGGCGAAGGCCTTGGCCCCGTAGGGACAAATGGCCTCGACGAATGACCGCTAAATTTTCGATGTTTCCCTGGTGAGAACGACGGCTCCAACCGGTCGTCCTGAGCTCCGGCGGGGCTCTCCACAACCCTGCCCATTGTCAAAATCCGGAAAGTCGGAAAGGTTGCATTCGGGCGTGGAGGCTATCGGGCCAATCCCGGTTTAGCTCCTTGCCTCACAGGAGGACGCATTATGAAACGCATCAATAGACTGTGTCTCGCCGTGACCGCGATCGTCTTTGCATGCGCCGTTTCGACGCCTCTATTGGCTGAGGCAAACCTTTTCGCTTCAGAAGTTGCGCAGGCCGGCTCTGCGGCCCCATCCGACCAATACGCCGAAACTGTCGCCTTTCTCTCTCAAGCTAGACCCTCGGATGCGTCTGGCCCAGCCATTTGGCTCGCCGCCTGCAAGCGTGACGGCAAAACATGCAAAGACAATGCCCAGTGCTGTTCCGGGAATTGTCAAAAAGGCACGGACATGCCGACCGGCACATGCATGCACGGCGATTAGGCCTTCCGGCGCCTCGCCGCAAACCGCTAGGGTGAAGAATAGGCGTATCTGAAGGCAAGCTGTGACGCCGGCGCGGCGAGCGCGCCGGCGCAGGCAGCCTCTCAATTGCGCCTGAAAAGTGAGCCTGGGACAATTACGCTTGCATAAAGATTCGAATGTCGATGGGGCCACCCCAGGCGACGAAAGCAGAAGCGCGCGGCGGCCTTCGAGCAATGTGAGAAGGCGCGCAGATAACAGCTCTGCTCTGGATTTTCCGTCGGTGGGAGGAAACCATGCTTCATATCAAGGCCTTGATCTTCGCTATCTCGCTCTTAACAATTTGCGCCGGCTATTCGTCTTTTTCAGCCAGCGCCGAACCCTCGTTCCCCTACGCCCAAGCGACCGCTGCGGACGAGCTTGCTGCGCATGCAGGAACGCCGAAAAAGTCATCGTTTCTCATTCCCGCCCCGTCGCTGCGGGATATGCGCCAATTACGGACGCTCGAAATGGTCGCGAGTTGCAAGCGGACAGGCGGACAATGCCATTCGGACCCGGACTGCTGCTCGCATAATTGTGAATACTATGGCAAGGACGCCAAAGGCTATGACGTCGGCAAATGCGTCTCTAGCGGCAGTCCGCATCAGCCCGACCCACGCTAAGAGCGCGTCACATTTGTCGTCTGGCGTATTTGCGCTTCGTTCAAAACGATTGTTTTGGTTCCGAAGAAGCCGCGGCCATCATTTCTCACGTCGACAATTTGGTCGCGCGGCTTTATGTCCTGAAACGCCGCCCTATGGCAAAATGACCCTACCGAAAGCGTGGGCGTCAGGCGGCGATTCGATGCCCTAGCCCCTCACCCAGCCCTCTCCTCGCAAGCGGGAGAGGGCGCGCGCGAGCCCGAGAATCAATGGAAGACAAAATCCCCGTCACCGTCATCACCGGCTATCTCGGCGCCGGCAAGACAACGCTCCTCAACCGCATTCTCACCGAGCAGCATGGCCGGCGCTACGCCGTCATCGTCAATGAATTCGGCGAGATCGGCATCGACAACGACCTTGTCGTCGGCGCCGACGAAGAAGTCTTCGAGATGAACAACGGCTGCATCTGCTGCACCGTGCGCGGCGATCTCATTCGCATTTTCGAGGGGCTGATGCGCCGGCGCGGCAAGTTCGACGCGATCATCGTCGAGACCACCGGACTCGCCAATCCGGCGCCCGTCGCGCAGACCTTCTTCATGGACGCGGACGTCAAGGAGCAGGCGCGGCTCGACGCGGTAGTGACGGTCGCCGACGCCAAATGGCTTGGCGAGCGTCTGAAGGACGCGCCGGAGGCGAAAAGTCAGATCGCTTTCGCTGACGTGATCGTGCTCAACAAGACCGATCTCGTTTCAGCCGATGAGCTCGCGGAAGTCGAAGGCCGCATCCGCGCGATCAATCCCTACGCCGCTATGCATCGCACGGTGAGGTCGGACGTGCCGCTCCAGGCGGTTTTGGAGCGCAACGCCTTCGACCTCGACCGAATCCTCGAAATCGAGCCGGCGTTCCTCGAAGCCGAGGAAGCGGACCATGACCATGACCACGCGCACGACGATCATGCGCATCACGATCATGATCATGAATGCAGCCCCGATTGCGGCCATGAGCATCATCACGAGCATGCCCATCATGACGCGCATGAGAACCATGAGGCGCCTCATGCCGCGCTGAAGCATTTCCATGACGACGAGATGCATTCCGTGTCGATCCGCCACCAAGGCGCGGTCGACCCTGAACGCTTCGTTCCCTGGCTTAATGATCTCATTCAGCGCGAAGGACCGGACATTCTTCGCAGCAAGGGAATCATCGCCTTCAAGGACGAGCCGCGCCGGTTCGTGTTCCAAGGCGTTCATCAGATCCTCGACGGCGATCTGCAGCGGGAATGGAAGGACGGCGAGACGCGCGAATCGCGGCTCGTGTTCATCGGCCGGAAGCTGAAGGAGCAGGAGATCCGCGACGGCTTCGCGCAGATTGTTCTCGCCGCGCCGCAGAAAGCGGCTCACTCATAGCCAGCGATCTCGCGTTCTTCGCCAAACACTGTTTTCGTGCGACGGGAGTCGCCGGTCTTGCGGCGAACGAGAAACCGCGGGCGGCGCGCGCGCAACGTGGTTTCGCCGCGCCGGCGCGCCGCAGCGGCGCCGGCGTCTTCGGCGGCGCCCTCCAGCGCACGCAGTTCGCCGTCCTTTTCGGCGAGGCGGGGCAGTCCCAGCCAGGCGGCCCAATATCGCCAGTCGGCGCCGACGGCGCCGCCGTCTCGGGTCTCGCCGAGAAGAACGTCGAGGTCCGGATCGCTATGCGCGAGCGAGAGAACATAGCGCGGCGTTCCGTCGGCGGCGGGCTCAACGTCGAGGGCGACGCCGCAATAGGCGCTGACCGGCACCGAGATGACCATGGAGACGCCGCGCATGCGACGGGCGATCAGCACCCCCTCCCGGGTCACGCGAATGCGCCGGGCGCCGCCATCTGCCCGTCGGTCGCGTTGAATAGAGACTTTCCCATCGATCCTGCGCGCGGTGTCGGCTTCAACCATCGGTCCCTCCTGAGGGCTTGAACTCTCTGTCGGCGCTCACCCTGCCCCAGGCTTCGCGTCGAGGGTGCTAAAAAGCCTGGTGAACAGCGCGTAAATCATTGCTTCTACGCATGATTTAGGCGATGAAGGTGAAGTCCATGGAAACGCATTCGTTCAAATTGTTCCTATTCTGGGCGGCGCGCCCGCTTGCGGCCGCCCGACGCCTCGCGTACTCCTCGACATGATGCGCCCCAGCCAAGCGGAACTCGCCGCTTTTCTTCCCCAACTCGAGAGCGTCGCGCGCAGAGCTGGCGACATCGCCATGTCCTATTTCCGCTCGGGAGAGAGGACGATCGCCGCCGTTTCCTACAAAGGCGGCGGATCGCCGGTGACCGAGGCGGATCTCGCCGTCGATCGCTTTCTGTTCCACGAGATGGCGCGGCTCGTCCCGGAGGCGGCGTGGCTCTCCGAAGAGACCGTCGACACCGCCGATCGGCTGACGCGCGACGCCTTGATCGTCGTCGACCCGATCGATGGAACGCTGGCGTTTACCAGAGGCGACGAGCGCTGGTCGGTTTCCATCGCGCTGGTCGTTCGCGGCCGTCCGGTGGCGGGGATCGTGCATGCGCCCGCGCTCGGAGAGACCTATGTCGGCGCCAGCGGGCTGGGGGCTTTCTTGAACGGCTCCCCGCTGCGCGCGCCGCAGCGCGCCAATATCGCCGGCGCGGCGCTGGTCGCCCCGCGGACGATGCAGGACCGGCTGGCCGCGTCCCCAGGGGGATTCGTGATGGCCCCGCGCACGCCGTCGCTCGCGCTGCGGCTTGCCGACATTGCCTCCGGCCGGCATGATATCGTCGTCGCCGCCCCCAATGCGCGCGACTGGGACATCGCCGCGGCGGACGTGCTCCTTGCAGAATCAGGCGCCCTTTTGAGCGAGCCGGAAGGCGTCGCGCTCACCTATAATCGCGCCTCGCTTGCCCGCGACATGCTCATCGCGGCGCCGAAATCGCTGTTTGACGAAAGCCTCGCGCTGGCGCGGGGGGTCTTGGAAGGAAAATTATGAACAAGATGACCCAAGCAACCTCGGCAAAGAAAGAGAAACAGCTGTTGCATCTTGTATTTGGGGGCGAGTTGGAGACCCTTGACGGCGTCGCCTTCCGCGATCCGAGCAAGCTCGACATCGTCGGCATTTATCCCGACAACGACAGCGCGCTGGCGGCGTGGAAAGCGAAAGCCCAGTCCACGGTGGACAATGCGCACATGCGATATTTCGTGGTGCACCTTTATCGGCTGCTCGATCCGGACGTCGAGGCGCTTTAATCGCTTTCCAAAATTTGCCGGTTTTGCCAACAATAGATTGTGATTCCGGTTGCCTCTGCATGCGGAGAAGACGCGTCACGCGCCCCAAGGACCGCATCCTTCGTAGACAGGAAACATGTCGCTTCTGAAAGTGTACCGGCTGGCGACGATTGCGGCGACGCCCTTCGCCAGCGCCGTGCTGAATTGGCGCGCGCATTATGGCAAGGAAGATCCGGCCCGGTTGGCGGAACGTATGGGCGAATCCGATCGCCCCCGCCCCAGCGGACGACTCGTCTGGCTGCATGGCGCGAGCCTGGGCGAAAGCCTGTCGCTGCTGCCGCTGATCGACCGCTTCATTCAGCGCGGGCTCGAAGTGCTGGTCACAAGCGGCACCGTCTCGTCGGCGCGCGTGCTCAGCGCGCGATTGCCGGCCGGCGCATTCCATCAATATGCGCCGCTCGACGCGCCGAAATTCGTCGAACGTTTTCTCGATCATTGGAGTCCCGACATCGCCGTCTTCGCCGAGTCGGAGCTTTGGCCCAATGTCGTGGCCGCCGTGCGCGCGCGCGGCGCGCCGCTCGTTCTCGCCAACGCCCGCATCTCCCGCAAATCGGCCGAGCGCTGGCGCGCCATTCCGGGCGCGGCGAAATCCGTCTTTGGCGCGATCGATCTCTGCCTTGCGCAGGATTCGGATAATGCCGCCCGCTTCCTGGCGCTCGGCGCGCGTTGCGTGCGCATCGCCGGCAATCTCAAATTCGACGTGCCGCCGCCGCCGGCCGATTCCGCAAGACTTGCCGAATTCAACGGGGCGATCGGCGCGCGGCCCGCTTGGGCCGCGGTCTCGACCCATCCTGGCGAAGAAGACCTCGTGCTCGACGCGCATGTCGATATGGCCGCGCAAACGCCGTCGCTGCTGACGATCATTGCGCCGCGGCGCCGGGAGCGCGGCGTCGAGATCGTCGAAGCCGCGCGCGCGCGCGGACTGACCGCCGCCTTGCGGTCGCAGCAGAGCGAGCCCGGCCGCGACGTCAACGTCTATGTCGTCGACAGCGTCGGCGAACTCGGCCTGATTTTCCGGAGCGTCGGCGTCGTGCTGATGGGCAAGTCGCTGCTGCCGGGCGGCGGACAAAACCCGATCGAGCCGGCGAAGCTCGGCTGCGCCATCCTCTACGGCCCCCATGTCGAAAACTTCACCGAAGTCTATGGCGAGCTCGCCGCCGCCAAAGCGGCCGCGCGCGTGTCAGACGCCGCCTCTTTGGCGCGGGCCGCGCAGTTTCTGCTCTCCGAACCCGCGCGCATGCGCAAGATGGGACGCGCCGGCGCGGAAACCGTGGAGCGACTGGGCGGCGCCTCGCGCGGCATCATGACCGCGGTCGAGCCCTATCTCGCGCAAATGGCCGTCGCCCAGCGATGAGCGCCGCGCGCGCATTCGCCTTCTAAATGCGCGCCCCCGCCTATTGGCGTGACGATGGCGCGATGGCGCGGCTGCTGTCGCCCCTCGGCGCGTTCTATGGCGGCATGGTTCGCGGGCGGCTCGCGCGCGCGGCGCCGCGCGCCAATTTGCCGACCATCGTCGTCGGCGGACTGACCGCGGGCGGCGACGGCAAGACGCCTCTCGCCATCGCGCTCGCGCAGCGCCTTACGGCGGCGGGCGAACGCCCGGCCCTGCTGACCCGCGGCTATCGCCGCAGGCGCGGCGTAACGTCCTCCTTCGTCGTGGACCTGACGCGTCACGGCGCCGACGACGTCGGCGACGAAGCGCTGCTGCTGGCGCGCGTCGCGCAAACGATCGTCGGCGCGGATCGAATCGCCAGCGCGTCGCTGGCGCGGCGCCTTGGCGCGACAATCGTCATTCTCGACGACGGCTTCCACAGCCGGCGCATCGCGCCCGACCTGACGGTCATCGCCGTCGACTCGGACTATGGCGCCGGCAACGGCCGCTGCATGCCCGCCGGACCCTTGCGCGCGCCCCTCGACGCGCAGCTTGCGGCCGCGGACATTCTCGTCGTCATCGGCGACGGCGGGCGCGGGCGCGACATCGCCGCCGGCGCGAACAAGCCCGTCGTCCGTGCGCATCTCGCGCCGGACAGTCGCGCAGCCGAGGCGATGCGCGGCGCGCGGGTCGTCGCCTTCGCCGCCATCGGCCGGCCGGAGAAGTTTTTCAGCTTGCTGGAGACGTGCGGCGCCGAGATCGCGGCGCGGGCGTCATTCGGCGATCACCGCCGATTCACGCCGAAGGATTACGCGGCGCTTTCGAAGCTGCGGCAGACGCACAGCGCCCGGCTAGTCACGACGGAAAAGGACGCGGCGCGAATGGGCGACCAGCTTGCGACGCTCGGCGCCGATACGCTCCCCGTCACCCTGGCCTTCGACGACGACGTCATTCTCGACGACGCGCTACGCGGGCTGCGCGGCGCTTAAAGAAGCGCGCCCTTAATCGGGCTTCTTGACGCCAAGACGCATCAGCTTGGCGTGCGGCCCGCTGTACGCCTCCTGCAGATCAACGTTCCAGTAGCGCAGATCCTCGAGCGGGATGGGCTCGCCGGTCACGGCGCAACGCACATAGGCGCCCGGCTTGCGCACGCGATATTCGCCGTCGAGATATTCGACGACGGCCTCGTCGGCGGGCTGGGGCTGGCGGTCATAGCGATTCATGCGCGTTCTCAAGCCGTAGCGCCGGAGGAAGGGGCGTCGCGCCAAGCGGCCCAGCGTCGGGATCAACGACCTCATGGGCGTATCCGACGCTCCCTTTCGGCAAAATCCAGTTTCAAAAAAATCATAGCATTCGAAGGCGCAAATGGGAAAGCGGCGCCGAGGATGGCTCAGGCTGCGCCAATCCGCCGCCTGTTTGCCGGCTGGACTCGCTGCAAAGGACATGATTGGGCATATTGGCCGCATCGCTTAGGCGACGCCCATTTTTTCTCGTTCGCTTAGAGACCGCTGCCGTGCTGCTCATCGACGATTTTCTGGACGAAGACCAGTGCGCCCGCTTCCGCCAGCGCATTCTCAACGCGCCCTTCGTTTCGGGATCGTCCACGGCCGGGGGGATGGCGGCGAACGTCAAGAGAAATCTGCAGCTCGACGACCGCAAGGCAGGCAAGATCCTCGACGAGATCAAGTCGCTCATTCTTGCGCATCCGGGCGTCGATCTGTTCGCGATGCCGGAGAAGCTCGTCGGCGTGATCGTCAATCGTTACGACGAGGGCATGGAATACGGCAATCATTCCGACTCGCCGATCATGGAAGGCGTGCGCTGCGATTTGTCCTTCACGCTCTTTCTGGAGGACCATAGCAATTACGACGGCGGCGAACTCGTGCTCGAGCAAGAGCATGGGCTCCTCAAGGTCAAGCCGAAAATCGGCAGCATCTTCGTCTACTCGACCGGCCTGATGCACCGCGTGACCAAGGTGACGCGCGGCAGCCGGCTGGCCTGCGTCGGCTGGATCAAGAGCCGCATCCGCGACGAAGGCCGGCGGAAAGTTCTACGCGACCTCAACGCCGTTCTCGGCGCCTATATGGAAAAGAACGGCCATGACGCCGTCGCCGATCTGCAGCTGAAAATTATCGGCGACCTGATCCGCATGTGGCATGAGTGATATGGATTTCGGCTGATCCGTTCGCTTGGACGGCGTCATTCCCGGCAGACCGAAGGCCTGACAGGGAATCCAGAGCCAATTCAGGAAAGCTGTTCTTGCTCCGGATTCCCGATCGCGCGCGTTGCGCGCGGGAATGACAATCCGAGCCGTTCGAAGGGATTTCGTGTGAAGTCCTGCCCCTGGGCAGTTCCCGCAAACGTAGATCAAAATGAAAATCCCGCCGGGAGAACCCGGCGGGATTGCTTGAGAGTCAGACAGGAGAGACTTTTACCACCAGACTTCCGCGCGGGTGAGGAACGAGTTGGTGTTGTTGCGGGCAAGCCAAGGCTGGTTATACGGCGCGACATTGTCCAGGACGCGGCCGTAGTTGAACAGGAAACGATAGCCCTTTTCCGGATACCAGTTCAGGCCCAGCGTGATCTTGTTGACGCGACCGCCAGTGACCCCGACCGAGTTGGCGGCGAGCAGAGCCGGAAACAAGGCTGCCGGAGCGGTGCCGGGAACAAGGCCAAGCGCGCCATAGGCGGGAAGATAGCTCCAGGAGCCTTGCGCGCCGTTGTCGAGGTTGATCGAACTCCAACGCGCCGCGACTTCCCAGGCCCCGTAGCCGCCCTTGCTGATCGGATTGAGGATCTTGGGCTGCGTCGAGAAGGTGTAGGGCGTGTTGATGTTGTGGTCGATGTCCGTATAGGCCGTGATGCGCGTTTCGCCCGTCAGGAACAGCTGAGCCTGCACATAAAAGCCGTCAAAAGCTGCGGTGCTTTGGAGACCCTGTCCCGCAGCGAGCCGCGCCGCCTGAAGCGCGGGCACGCCCGTCAGGGCGGACGGGGTGATCAGCAGGCCAGCCGAGTTGTAGGAGTTGCGGTTGTAGTATTGCTGAGAATATTCGGCCTGAATGCTGAAAGGCCCGTGAATGCCCACGAACTCGACGTTGAACTGGGTGGAGTTTTTCAGACAGTTACTCTGAACGATCGAGCCGCCCAACCCAGGGTAAGACGCCCAAATTGAACCCGCGAGATTGAACGGTCCGCCTGGATTGCACGACATATCCGGCGTGCCGAGCAGGCGCGTGTTGAGCGCGTTGGCTTCGTTGCGCACGCCGCGTCCGACGAGCAATTCGTCGTTCGAAGCGCCGCTCGCGCCATTGTTTTGGTAATAGCGGCCCGTGGCGCCGATGTGAATCAGATCCTCTTCGGTGCGAATCGGCAGGAAGACCGCGCGGCCGTCAACCTCCCAATACTGGCCCAGCCGATTGTTGGTCGGACGAATGGCGCTGTCTTGCGGGCTGGTGCTGTAGAGGCCGGCCTTGACGCCCCAATTGTGACCGCCGCTGGAGATCGACGCGCCCAAATGTCGTCTTGGCGTGTTGAAGGCGTCCGACATCATCGAACGCTCGATGAAGGTGATGCCGGAGTTCGAAGTGCTCATCGCCTCGAGACCGAGCGGCCGCAACTGGTTGGCCAGCTGGATGACGACGGGATAGTCGTAGGGAAGGCCGATGGTGGTCAGGAGCGGGTATTTGAAGGCCAGCCAGGCGTCGCGAACGTTCGCGGAACTTGAGCCGCCGCTGCTTCCGCCGAATTCGAACTGCGTCCGGTAATACCAATATTTGAACGCCTTGCCGGCGACGTCGAGACGCGCGCGGCGCAGCAGCACATTGCTCGCGTCGCCGCTGCCCGGGTCGCTCTGCCAGCCGCCGTCGGCATGGACGCGGCCGCCGATATGGATCGAGAAGGCCTTGTCTTCGGTCTCGACGAACAGGCCGTTCTTGAAGCTGACGAAGACCGGGGGCGGCGGGGGATGGCCCGGCGGGCCCTTCGTCACCGCCGCGCTGGCGGCGTTGGCGACATTGGTCGCGTGCCGCGTTTCCGCGCGCTGTTTGGCGACCTGATTCTCAAGCTGTATCAACCGCGCCTTCAACGCGCGGATTTCGGACGCGGTGTCGGCCGCGGCCGGAGCGGCCGAAGCCGTCGCATATAAGCCGAACGCCGCGATGGCGAGCGCGCGTTGTCCAACTCCAAGTTTCATAGGTTTGGTCCCCCGGTTAACTTCCGGGCGACACTCAAGCCGACGCTGAATGACAGAGCCGTGACAAGTTTCGCGCGGACCGCCATGTGACATTGCAAGGCGCAACGTCTGTGGCGCCAACGCCACAGTTGGAGCCCCCGATCGTTGTTTTTTGTGGTTTTTCCGCCACAGCGAGATTCTTTTTGCAGTGCGGTCGCCACAAAATTGCGGCTTTTTCGACGCCGTTTATTCGCCGCGGAAGATCGGTTGCCCTCTTCTTTCCGAGTCGGCGATTGGAATCACGCGTCACGCGTAACCCGGCGCGCGCAGCCGCACGACGCTCACCCCGCCGCCGCGACGCTCGACGCAGATTTTCGTCGCGATCCGCTGCTGCAGCGAGTCGACGTGGCTGATGACTCCGACCCGCCTGCCCTGTCCTTGCAGCGTCTCCAGCGCGTCGATGGCCACGTCGAGGGTGGCCGAATCCAGCGCGCCGAACCCCTCGTCGATGAACAAGGTGTCGACGAAGGAATTGCGCCCTTCAAGCCCGGCCAGCGCCAAAGCAAGGGCGAGCGACGCCAGGAAGCGCTCCCCGCCGGAGAGCGAACGCGTCGACCGGCGCTCGTCGCCCAGCTCGCGATCGACGATTTGGAGGCCGAGCGACCCGGCGTCGCCCGAGCGCTCCAACGCGTAACGCGGCGCCAGCAGCGCCAGCCGAAGATTGGCGAGCGCGACCAGATGCTCGAGGGTCGCGGCCTGCGCGAAGCGGCGAAACCTGTCGCCGCTCGCCGACCCGATCGCGTCATTGATCTCGCTCCAGATTTTGGCGTTTGCCCGCGCGCGTTCGAACTCTTCCGCGAGCGCCGCCGCGCGCCCCCGCGCCTCGTCATCCTTCGCCCGTCGCTCGCGCAGCGCGCCCAGCCGCGCCGACAATTCGTCGAGGCGCTGCGCCGCTTCCTTCTCCTGAGCGGCAAGTTGCTCGGCCTCGATTCCGACCGGGGCGGCGGCCGACGCCTCATCGAGATCGGTCTGCCGCGCCCTGACGGCCGCCTCAGCCCCGGCGCAGGCGGCATCGGCGGCTTGGATAATCCGACGCAGCTCCGCCTGCTCTTCGCGCGACATCGCAAGCAGCGGCGCCGCGCTTGCCGCGTCGAAATTCGCGGCCTCAAGCGCCGTTGCGAAAGCCGCGCGCGCTTGTTCGGCGCTGGCGGCCACGGTCTCCAACGCGCTCGAACAATGGGCGTAACGCGCCTCGCAGGCGGCTCTCGACTGCTGGGCCTCAGCGAGACGCTCCCGCGCGGCGTCGCGCGCCGCCAGATTCGCCGTGTGACGACTCTCAAAACGCGCGCGATGCGCGGCCGTCGCTTCGCCGTCGAGAAGCCTCCCGCGATCTTCGCGCGCGGCGTCGAGACTTTTGGCGCGCGCCGCATGGTCCGCGGCGGCGTCGACCTCGCGGGCGCAGGCGCTTTGCGCTTCGGCGCCGAGGCGCTCCGCTTTCAGGCCGATCGCGGCGAGATTGGCGACGCCTTCATCCGATCGCGCCTGCGCGTCGCGGTAATGCGCCCCCGCCGCTTCCAGCCGGCGGCGCGCCGAGGCGGCGTCGCGGTCGAGGTCATCGGCCGAAAGATCGCAGAGCCGCAGATAGGGCGCGAGCGACCGATCGAGAGAACCTAGCCGCTCGACCAGTCCCGCGCCTTCCGCTTGCGCCCGCGCCCGTCCTTCGCGCGAAGCGTCCAGCGACGCGGCGAGCGCGGCGCGCTCCGCCTGCCGCGAGTCGAGCGCCTGACGCTTGGCGTCGTGCGCCTCACGCAGCCGATCCCGCTCCTCGCGCAGCCGCCGCGCGGCGAGAATCTTTTGCGCGAGCGCTTCGCGCTCGGACGCAACCTGCCGGGCCAATTTTTCCAGCCGCGGCGCGGCCGAATCGATCGAAGGCGGGGGCGCAAGCTCCGGCGCCAAATCTCGCGCGCAATCCGCGCGCAGCAATGACGCATATTCGGCCTCGGCGCGTTCGCGGCCTGATTGCGAGTCCGCCGCGCGACGCGATGCGTCGTCGTAGAGCGCTTGCGCCTGCGCCGCGCGCGCGCTCAACGCGACAATCTCTTCGTCCAATCCGCTGAGGGTTCGCCGCGCGTCGTCGCGACGCGCGCGCAGCGCGTCGATTAACGCGCTCGCCGCGTCACGGGTCTCGGTGAAAGGATGTTGGCGCGCGCCGCACACGGGGCATGGCGCGTCGTCATTCAACGCCGCGCGCAATCGCAGCGCATGGGGATCCGCCGCGGCGTCGGCCAGTTCGCCGAAGCGCTCGGCGTCGGCGCTTTGCGCCGCATGCTGCGCGCGCTGCGCGCGCAAATCCTCGAGACTGCGCCCAAGCGCCGCTTGTTCCTGGGCGTAACGGGCCATGTCCTGATGCGCGCCAGCCGCTACGGCGTCCGCCTCGTCATGGGCGCGCGCCCATCCGCGCAGCGCTTCGATCAGTTCGGCGCCGCGCGTCCGCGCGTCGGCGCGCGCCTGCGCCTGCGGTTCGTCGAGCGCCGCCAGCGCCGACGCGCGTTCTTGGATCTGCGCCGCGAGTTGTTCACAGGCCGATCTGTCCTGCGCGTCGCGCGCGTCAAACTCCGCAAGCGTCGCCGCGCCGCGCTCCAGATCGCCCGACGCCGCCGTGAGCGCGCCCTCACAGACCCGCTTGGCCTGCGAAAGTTCGGCGCGCTTTGCCAGCCATTCATCGATTTCTTCCCAGCGTTCGCTGAGCGCGCGCGCCGGCGCAAGCCGCGCGAGTTCGGCGCCCGCCGCCGCCGTCGCCCGCTGAGCCTGCACGAGTCGTTCGACTGTTTCGGCGCGTTCGGCGCGCTTCCCAGCCGCGCGCGATGCGGCGTCCTGCGCGACGGCGCGCGCCTTCTCTTCCTCCTGCGCCAAATTGGCGATACGCGCGTCCAGCGTCGCCGCCTCGCTCCAGACCGGCGCGAATCGCTCTATCTCGGCGCCGCTCGCCGCGCACGCCTCCGCGGCCGAGCGGGCATGACCCGCTTGAGCGGCGTATATGTCGCGCGCCGCGCCCGCCTGCGCCTTGGCCTCGAAGGCTTCGCGCGTCGCCGCTCTCTCCGCTTCCTCAGCGCGCCGAAGGTCGTCGCGCGGCGCGCGCAGCGACTCCACCTGTGTCAACGCCGCGAGCGTCTGGCGATGCGCCGATGCGGCCTCGAACGCCCTTAAGGCGTCCGCGCGCGCGGACAGCGCCTGCGCCAGCTTGGTTTGCGCCTGCGCCAAGACATCGAGCCGGCGCAGCGCGTCAAGCGCCTCGCCGCGGATGTCTGCGGCCTTTCCGCGTTCGGCCTCGGTCGCCGCGAGCTCCGCGTCGATCGCGGCGCGCGCCTCTTGCGACATCACGCCGATCTCGGCGCGACTGCGTTCGACCTGCGCGGCCAAATGCTGGGCCTCGCGCGCGCGTTCAAACGCGCGCTTCGACACAACGCCATAGATTTCGGCGCCGGTGATTTTCTCGAGAAGCTCGGCGCGCTCTTTCGCGTCCGCGCGCAAGAAGGCGTCAAATTCGCCCTGCGCCAAGAGCGCCGTGCGGCGAAACTGATCGAAGGTGAGATCCGTCAGTTCGACGATGCGGGCGTTGACGGGCTCTATGCCGCTCTCGAGCGTCGCGACGATTTCGCCGGCGTCGTCGATTCGCCACAGCGACCGTCCGCGCTTTTGCAAGGTTCCTGCGGCTTTGCCGCGCGCACGCTGCAGGTCGCAGCGCGCCCGATAGCGCAGCCCTTCCTTGCCGATGAAATCGACCTCGGCGTAGCCGCGTCCCGCGCCGCGGCGCAGAATGGCGCGTGGGTCGCCCGCGCCGATCGTCTCTCCCGAAGGGTCAGGCGCGCCTTCGCTCGCGCCCGCGGCGGCGACGCGCGGGAATTTGTCATAGAGCGCCAGACAGATCGCGTCGAGAATCGTCGATTTGCCGGCGCCGGTTTCTCCGGTGATGGCGAAGAGGCCCGCCGAACGCAGCGGCTCGCTGTCGAAGTCGATGGCGAAGCCCTCGGCGAGACTGGCGAGATTGGCGCCTCTGATCGCCAGAATGCGCACCGTCATTCCTCCTGCAAGAGGCGCTCGAAACAGTCGACATGATCATCGGTCGGAATGACGCCATGGGCTTGCTCGAAGGCTTCCCGGAACAAATCCGTGGGCTTGCGGTCCGCCAGGCGAAGCGGCGTCGGCTCCGGCAGCGGCGCGTTCGGGCGCTCGACGCTGGTCGAAACGACGCGCAACGGAAATTTTTCGCAAATGGCGTCGAGTTCGGCTTTCAATCCAACCGCCGGCCCGTCGACTCTGATCGCGAGATGCACGAACGGCCAGGCGTCGATCGGCGCCGACGCGACGAGACCCAGCGCCGCAAGCGCGGGTTCGAGCTCGGCGACGGACAGCGCGCCACGCGAAGGGGTCCGCAAATGGGGCACCGCGCGGATGAAGGGCGCATGTTCGACGGCGACGGCGCCGCAAGGGCCGATATCGACGATGCTGACGCCATGCGCATAGTCGAGCTCGGCCTTCGACATCGGAATGAGCGAACCGGAATAGCGGATCGTCTCGCGGCCGATCGATTGCGGACGATGCAGATGGCCAAGCGCGACATAGGCGACGTCAGCCGAAAATACGTCGGGCGGAACGGCATGTTCGCCGCCGACGACGATCCGACGTTCCGATCCTTCCGATTCGAGCGCGCCGGCGACATGGAGATGGCCGGTGACGATGAGCGGCGCCATGCCGATTTCGCGCCGCGCGCATTCGACCGCTTCCCGGTAGGCTTCGCGGATGGCGCTGGCGCCGCCTTCGGTCGTGGCGGGCAGATCCGCCGCCCGCGGATAAGGCAGCGCCAGCAAATGCGCGCCGATAGCGCCGCGCGCATCGCGGATGGGCGAAAGATGCGCGCGCGCGTCAAAAGCGCCGTCGCGGCGCGCGAAGGCGCCGACGGAGATGACGTCCGCGATCTCGAACAATGCGCGTGGCGCTTCGAGGCGCGCCGCCGGATCGTGATTGCCGGCGACAAGCGCGATGCGCGCATGAGGACAGGCGGCGCGCAAGTCGCGCAATGTCTCGTAAAGCAGCCGCTGAGCGTCGGCGGACGGATTGAGGCTGTCGAAAACGTCTCCCGCCACGACAATGGCGTCGACCGCGCGTTCCTTTGCGATGGCGACAAGCTGCGTCAATGCGGCGCGATGCTCGGATTCGCGCGACCAGCCCTGCAGAGTCGCGCCCAGATGCCAGTCGGCGGTATGGAGAAGCCGAATCATCCAAACAGTAGGCGCCAAGACGTCAGCCGCGGGCAAGCGATGTTGCGCGCCGCCGTTCCCGTCACACGGCGTTGCGATAGGCCTTTCGCGAAAACACCGTCAGCAGGATGATCCAGAGGTCGAGGCCGATCGACCAATTATCGATGTAGTAGAGATCATGCTCGATGCGCTGGCGGATCTTTTCGGGCGTATCGATCTCGCCGCGCAAGCCGTTGACCTGGGCCCAGCCGGTGATCCCCGGCTTGACGTTATGCCGGCGCGCATAGAGCGCAATCCGCCGCTCGAAGAGCTGGTCATGCGCGAGCGCATGCGGCCGCGGGCCCACAAGCGACATTTCGCCGCGCAGAACATTGATGAGCTGTGGCAGCTCGTCGATGTTGTAGCGACGAATGAACCGGCCGATGCGGGTGATGCGCGAGTCGTTCGCAGTCGCCTGCTTGACGTGGCGACCCTCCTCCATCGTCGTCATGGTACGGAATTTGAGGATGCGAAAGGTCTCGCGGTTGAAGCCATAGCGCCGCTGAAAGAACAGCGCCGGCCCCGGTGAATCGCGCTTGATCAGCAGCGCAACGCCGAGCAGCAGCGGCGAAAGCAGAATCAGCGCGAGCGCCGAAGCGGCGATGTCGAAGCCGCGCTTGGCCGCAACCTCCGCCAGACTGAGCGGATGACCGGCGAGGCTGAGGCTCGAGATCGCGCCGACCTTGTCGATATGCGCGTCCACAAAGCGGTCGAGCACGCGCTCGGGACCAAGTTGAATGCGCGCCGGCACGCGCAGGAACGCGGTGACGCACGAGTCAATCACGTCGGTGCGCGCCCAGGGGGCGAGAATGAACACGTCGTCGGGACGCAGCAGGCGGGCGGACGCGGCGGCCAGCGCCAAATCCTCGTCGAGCGTCGCCTCGCTGTCGCGCAGAACCACGCCTCCGACAATGTTCATGCCGTATTTCCACGGCTTGTAACGACGATTGAAGGCGTCGACGTCGTGCTCGAAACCGACGAGGAACAGCCGGCGCGCTGAAACGCCGCCACGCGCGGCGCTCAAGCCGACGACATGGGTCAAGGCGGCGCGCTCGGCATAAATCGACAAGAAGCCGACGACATAGACCAGCGCGAAAGCGGCGCGCGACGAATCGGCGCCCGTCCGCGTGAAGAAGCCCGCCGACACCGCGCAGAGAATCACCACGCTCCAAAGGCTCAAGGAGCGCCCGCCGTGGCCTCTCAGCTGCAAGTAGTTGGTGAAGCAGTATTCTTTACGCATGACGTTGGCGAAAACGAATGACGCAGCCGCGAACAGACAGAGCTGCAAATTCGCCGCGCTCTCCTCTCCCCTGCTAAAGACCCAGTCGAGTCCCTCGGAGCCATACGCCCAGAAATGATACAGCGCCTCCATGGAAACCGCGGCGATCATGATCGCGACGAAGTCGAGAAGACCGGCGAATATCGAGAAAGAACCTCGAACGAGCGCGGTGTTGCGGCGCGGCGCCGCGCCCACGGCCGCACTGTTGCGTCTGGAGCGTTTCGGCGCGCGCTCCGAGGCGCGAGAGAGAGAGAAACGGCCATTTAGCCGTCCAATTTCAATTTCTTGGGACAATGCCCATTCTCCGGGTGAAACAACGCGTCCCGATTTGACGCAAAGATGGGTTTTGGGGGACCGCGTTGCCATCTGCGTGCAAGGCGCGGGCCGCCAATACGCTGGCGTAACAGTCGAGCATAAATTTCCGCAATAAACTAAAGTCACATTCCCGATTGAATCCCACAATGTTCTCTTAAACTACCATCATCTAACGATTTTTTATTGTTGACATACGGTCGCTGCGCCGCGCAGCCGCCCGATCTTGGCGCCTTCACAACCCTGTCGTCGTGACTGTAAAATATGCGGCGTCGCAACGGGCTGGGCCTTGGCGCGGTCCATCAGCCCCTTCTCAATCTGAGAGGCAACTGGTGACCGTTTACTTTCGTCAACAGACCGTGTCCCCGCAGGCGTGCCCCGCGCTTGTGCTCAACGCCGACTACAGGCCGTTGAGCTACTATCCGCTCTCGCTGTGGGGCTGGCAGGACGCCATCAAGGCGGTGTTTCTCGACCGCGTGAACATCGTCTCGGAATATGACAAGACCGTCAAAAGCCCGAGCTTCGAAATGCGCCTGCCGTCGGTCGTGTCGCTCAAGGAATATGTGCGCCCGACGCGTCAGCCGGCATTCACGCGGTTCAACGTCTTCCTGCGCGATCGCTTCACCTGCCAATATTGCGGAGAACATGAGGAATTGACCTTCGACCACGTCATTCCTCGATCTAAGGGCGGCGCGACGACATGGGAAAACGTGGTGGCGGCGTGTTCGCCTTGCAATTTGCGCAAGGGCGATCGTCTTCCGCGCGAGGCGCATATGTCGCCTGCGCAGACGCCCTATCAGCCCAGCATCGCCGATCTGCACCGCAACGGCCGGCTGTTTCCGCCCAATTATCTGCACGAAAGCTGGATGGATTATCTTTATTGGGATTCGGTGCTCGAACCATAGGCCTGCGCGCCTGCGCGAGCCGGCGCCGATGATGCGCCGAATCGCCCTCGTGACTTTCGGTTTCGTCTTGGCGGTCGGCTTGGGCGCCATTTTTCTCGTCGTCTCGGCGCTCCTGGACCCGGCGACGCGGGACGCCGGCTTCGCGACGGCGATGTCGGTCATCGCCGCCTTTGTCGAAGACGATGTGCGAACCTCCGGACTCGACGATCCTCTGGCGACATTCGGCTTCATCGCCTGGGCGATCATGATCGCCACCTGCGCCGCGCCGCTCGCGGTCGCGGCGTTGATCGGCGAGATCTCCGGCGCCCGCTCGCTGATATGGTATTCGGGCGTCAGCGCGACGCTCGCCGGCGCCTCGCCGTGGATCGCGCGCGCCGCAATGGGCCTCGATCACGTCCGCGAAGCGAGCCCGCTTGAAATGCGAATCGCGCTGCTGTTTTTTCTCACCGGCGCGCTGACGGGGATGATTTACTGGTTCATCGCCGCGCGGTCGCGATCGTAAGAAAAGCGCGTAGCGGCGCTCTCCCTTCGACGCCATCGATCGACCGCGAGCGAAGAATGCCGCGCAGAACAGCATCGCGGGAAATCCTTGCGGCTGAAGGCGCTTGCGCGGCGCCGCGAAGCAAGCAGGATGAGCGCTAAGCGCTTAAGCGCGCGCAGTCATGCTTGGTCTTCATTTGGCGCCGCCTTGAGCAGATTGAGGCGCCTCGCGGATCATCGCCTGAAATGCCCGAAAATCCCCGGATTTTCTTGGACTCTGACGGCGTCAGGATTGACGCCCAAAGCCGGAAGTGCTCTTAACCGAACATGGCTGACTACCATTCTCTGATCGCCAGAGCGGTCGCCGCTATGCCGCAGTCGACGCCGGACGCGCGCCAGGCGGTCTATGAACGCGCCCGTAAGGCGCTGTTCAATCAGCTGCGCGGGATTCAGCCGCCGGTCGCCGAAGCTGACATTGCCGCCGAAGGCCGCGCGCTCGAAGAAGCGATCGAACGAGTCGAAGCGGAACTCGCCGCGCAGGACGCGCAAGCGGCCCAGCCGCCTGCCGCGACCCCTGCGTTGCACCGCGCGCAACAAATGATGAGCGCCGACCTCGACGAGCGGGGGTCGAACGAAGACGAAGACTCGCATTGGCGCGAGGCCTCGGTCTCGGCGCACGTCAGCGACGATGAGGCCCCGCCGCACGAACGGCTGCGGCCGCCCGCGCCGCTGCCGCCCGCGCCAAAGCCGCAGCGTTCCAAGCGCCTCATGTTTTCCATCGCCGGCGTTGTCGTCGCGCTCGTTGCGGTCGTCGGCGCCCTCGCCTGGCAGCTTCGCGAACAGCCCGAAGACTTGGAAAAGCTGAAACCGGAGGAGTCTGCCTCTAACGGTCCCGAAGCCGGCAAGATCAACGATCGCGTCGGCGACGATGGCGAGACCGCCAAAGCGCCGGCGCCGCAGGGCCCGGCCGTGCCTGTGGCGCAAAAGGCGGAAATGTGGGTCGGCTCCCTCGCCGAACCGACAAAGGTCGACAGGATCTACAACGGCTCCGCCGTGTGGCGGCTTGAGAACGTCGGCGGCGCCGGCGAACCTGTGGGGTCCGCAATCCGCGGCGACATCGACGTTCCCGACGCGGGTCTGAAGATGACTCTGCTGTTTCGCAAGAATACCGATGCGACGCTTTCCGCGTCGCATACGATCAACGTGTCATTCACGGTGGCGCCCGACAGTCCGATCGGCGGCGTCAAGGCGATCGGCCCCATCCAGATGCGCCGCTCCGATGCGCAATCGGGAGAAAAAGTCGCCGGCATCCCGGTGCCCATCACCGAAAATAACTTTCTCATCGGCCTGATGCGCGGCGACCACGAGGCGCGCAATATTCAGCTGTTGCGGTCGCTCATGGCCATGGACCTGCCGATGCAACTCGCCGACGGCCGCGCGGCGACGATCAACATGGAAAAAGGCGCATCCGGGGAGCGCGTCTTCGCCGACGCCATCGACGTCTGGGGCAAATAGTCCCCGAGCCGCGCGCCAAGAGCGAGGCGACGGCAGACGTGGATGACGCATCACACGACCAGCGTGAGCTTTTTCGCCGCGCGCGTCACGCCCGTGTAGAGCCACCGCGCCCGATGTTCGCGAAAAGCGAAAGATTCATCGAAAAGCGTCACGTCGTCCCACTGCGATCCCTGCGCCTTGTGGACGGTGAGCGCGTAGCCGAAGTCGAACTCGTCCGAGTCTTTGCGAAGCGCATAGGGTATGTCGCTTTCGGCGCCGAACAATTGCGGAAGAACCGCCACGCGCTGAAACTTGGGGCCTTCGCCCTCCTCCGGCGTCACCAGCATTCTCACCTTGCCGCGCCGCACGGCGCCGGCGCTCTTCACCGTAAACAGCGCGCCGTTCAGAAGTCCCTTCTTGCGATTGTTGCGCAAGCAGACGAGCTTCTCGCCCGACTGCGGCACCTCCCCCGTAAAGCCGCGCAGCTCGCGCAGGCGTCCATTATAGGCGCGCCGCGTCTTGTTTAGGCCGACGAGCACCTGGTCGGCGCCGGTCACGAATTCGGGATCGAGCGCGTCGCGGCCAATGACGCGCGTATCGCCGAAGACGCCGCGCTCGACGCCCTCGCCCGCGCGGATCGCCATCGACAGCCGGATGATCGGATTGTCCGCCGCCTGCCGATGCACCTCTTTCAGCATCACGTCAGGCTCGGCCTCGGTGAAGAAGCCCCCGCCCTTCACGGGCGGCAATTGCGCCGGATCGCCAAGCACCAGCACCTTCTTGCCGAAAGAGAGAAGATCGCGGCCGAGCTCCTCGTCGACCATCGAACATTCGTCGACGACGATGAGTTTGGCACGCGCCGCGGCGCTGTCCTCGTTCAAAACGAAGGACGGCTCCTCGGTCTCCGAGTCGGTCGCGCGGTAGATGAGACTATGAATTGTGCGCGCGTCCTTGCAGCCCTTGGAGCGCATGACCAGCGCCGCCTTGCCGGTGAAGGCCGCGAAAGCGACGTCCCCGTCCACATGTTCGGCGAGGTGGCGCGCGAGAGTCGATTTGCCTGTCCCCGCATATCCAAACAGCCGAAAGACCTGACGCGCGCCGGGCGTTTCGAGCCAGCGCGCGACGGCGATCAGCGCTTGATCTTGTTCAGGCGTCCAGACGGGCATGGGCCGAGGATCGAATCAATCCGTCACGATGGCGGAGGCGACGCCGGCGAACAAGCGCCAATATCGACTTGGTCAGGCGCTGAACCCCGCGATCAGCAGCGCGCCGCCGAGCGCGAAGGAGGCCAGCGCGAAGATCGGATAGCGCTTTTCGTAACCGATGCGCGTAAACAGATCGCGCACGGTCTGCGGCGCCAGAAACAGCGTCAGCAAGCCGCTGATCAGCGTCATCCAACCGACGAGCGAGACCAGCGCCGCGACCGGGTCGCTCCAGATATTGTGTCCGATCACAATGGCGAGACCGATGGCCAGCCGGATCATCCCGATAAAAGCGATGACGGCGGGATCGCGCGAAATGACCTCGATCATTCGCAGCGCCCCATCCTTGCGCACCAGCATCCAGGCCGACATGATCAGCATGTAAGCGCCGATCAGCTTCGCCAGGAAAAGCGTAACGGGCGTCATGAGGCCTCCTTGCCCAAACGCCTTCACACTGCCGAGGAATGGCGTGCTGGCGCAGCCTGCAGGTAGGCGTCAAAGGCGGCGGCGACAAGGCGAACGAAGGGTTTTCCGCGCTCGGTCACGACGAGGCGCCTGCCCTGCACGTCGATGACCCCGTCGTTTGCAAGCGCATCGAGCGACGCCTGCGCCGCGTCGAACACATCTTGCGCGTAGCCATGGCGCGCCGCCACGGCGCCAAAGTCGATTTCGAAGTCGCACATCAGCCGTTCGATCAGATCGCCCCGGGCGACGTCCTCGCGGGTGAAGACGACGCCGCGCGTCGTCGCAAAGCGTCCTGCGTCAATCGCGCGTCGCCAGCCGGCAAGATCGGTGGCGTTTCCAATATAGCCCTGCGGAAAACGGCCGATGGACGAAACGCCAAACGGCAGCAGCGCGTCGGCGGCGTCAATCGTGTAGCCCTGAAAATTGCGGCGCATGCGCTTTTCGCGGGCCGCGATCGCCAGCGGGTCGTCGGGGAGCCCGAAATGATCCAGCCCGATCGCCTCGAACCCTGCGCTTTCGAGCGTCTCGCGCACGGCGGCCGCCTGCGCCAGGCGCGCGCCCGCGCCCGGCAGGGCCGCGGCGTCGATCAGCTTCTGGTGGGACTTGAACCAGGGCACATGCGCATAGCCGAAGACCGCGAGTCTTTGCGGCGCGAGCGAGGCCGCGAGCGCGGCGGTGCGGGCGGCGTCCTCGACGCTCTGCTTCGGCAGCCCATACATCAGATCTAGATTGTTCGCCGTAATTCCGGCGTCGTGCAGCAGTCTTACGGCCCGCGCCACCGTCTCATAGGGCTGTATGCGCCCCGACGCCTCCTGCACATGCGCATTCAGATCCTGAACGCCGAGCGAGGCGCGCGAAACGCCCGAGGCGGCAAGCGCCTCGACGAGTTCGCCGTCAAGGATGCGGGGATCGAGTTCGATCGCATGCTCCGTTTGGGTCGAAAGATCGAAATGGTCTCGCAAAACCGAGACGATCGCCGTGAACCGCGACGCGCCGAGTATTCCAGGGGTGCCGCCGCCCCAATGGATGCTCGCGACCCGACGCGCGCGCGTCGCCTGTGCGGCAAGCGCGATTTCGCGCTGGAGCGTCTGCGCATAGGAGTCGAGCGGCGCGTCCTGACGAACGGCCTTGGTGTGACAGCCGCAATAGGCGCAGATCGCGGTGCAGAATGGGACGTGAAAATAGAGCGAGAGCGACGACCCGGATTTGAGGCTCGCAAGCCACGCCCGCGTCTCCCGGTCCCCAATCGACTTCGAGAAATGCGGCGCCGTGGGATAGCTCGTGTAGCGCGGCGCGGATCGCTCGGCCAAGGCCAGGGACGCTGAATCCATCCTACCCACTCCCTCGCCGCCGCGCGGCGCGGATTGAATTGATAGCGCGCGCCCGTCCTCCGCGCAAAAGCGTCGCCTGACGCACTTTGACGCGGGCGGCGGCGAAACGGCTTGGCCGCCGGGCGCGAAATAGGCAAAATGAGCCAACTTCACAAAGGCGGGGGGGCAAGGGCGCAAATGGCGAGAATATTCTGGCGACGGCTGCGATTACTGGAATTCTGCGTGATCGTCGTTTCCAGCGTCTTAGCGGCGGCGGCGTATGCAGCCGCAAGCTCCGCCAACGCGGCCGGACGCTACTCGATTCTCCGCGAAGGAGACAAAGACACAGGCTGTATGCTGACGCTCGACGCGCGCGCCCGCGGCCGCGCCGGACTAAAGGCGCAGCTCGCGCCGGCCTGCCGGGACAATGGCGTCGTGATTTTCGACCCGGTCGGCTGGGGGCTCGATCGAGGACGACTGGTGCTCACCGCCCGCAAAGGCCACAAGGCGCATTTCGACAAGGACGCCGACGGCGTTTGGCGACGCGACGCCAAGGAGGGCAAGGCGCTCGGCCTACGCCCGATCTAAACTTCCTCGCACGCGTCCACGGGCTTCAAGAAAGGAGCCTCCCGGATTGCTCCGGGAGGCTCTCCGCCGTCGCCGTGCGAGAGGGGCGGGGTGCCGGCGACGGAGAGCGGGGCCCAATCCTCGACTAATCGCAAACTCGTACCCGGCGGTCGTCGATGATCTCGCCTCGCTGTCCGATAACAGGCTGGCGCACGAAACCACATTGGCGGTAGCCGTAGTAAGCTTCGGCGTGATCGGCCCAGGAGCCGCGATACGGCTCGGGCGCAAGCCAGGCTTCGCGGCCGTCATCGTAAGGGTCATAGCCGCGACCAAAGCTCTCGCCGCTGTTGCCCGCCTGCGGCGCGTCGTCGTCGAAGTCAGGGCCCTGGTCCTGGCCGAAGTCCCGGCCGGGGCCCAAATACTGGTCGAAGTCCTGCGCGACGGCCGGGGAGGCGGCAAGCGCCAGCAGGACCGCGAATGCGAAAGCGTGGCGCGACATGCTGAACTCCGGCCCCTGAAGAGAACAGGCGTCTTCGTCGCCCGCCACATGACGCCTAACATCACGCGCGGCGCCTGAACCGGACATGGCCGCGCCGTTCATATCCCAGTCAGCTTTGCTGCGCCGCGGCGGCGTTCTAAATTGGCGCGGTCGGTTAAGGAGAGGCGCGTGAACCAGGAAACGCCCATTCGGTTGCTGATCGCCGAGGATCAGGCGGTTATGCGCAAGGCCGTCGCCGCGCTGCTTGCGCTCGAACCCGACATTGTGGTCGTGGCGACGGCCGCCGACGGCGATCAGGCCGTCAGAGCGGCGCGCGCGTTCCAGCCGGACGTCGTGCTCATGGATATGAAGATGCCGCGGATGGATGGCGTCGAGGCGACCCGGGCGATCATTGCCGAAAATCCCAACGCGCACATCATTGCGCTGACCACCTTCGACGACGACGCGCTTGTCTTCGACGCCTTTCTCGCCGGCGCCCAGGCCTATCTGCTCAAGGACGCGGAAGAGAGCGAAATTCTGGCTGCGATACGCGCCGGGGCGCGCGGCGAATCGCGCCTATCGCCGGGAATCGCACAGAAAATTCTTACAGAATTTCGCCGCATCAAAGGCGGCCCGGCGGCGCGCGACACCCATGGCGAAGAGGAGCCGCTGACCGAACGCGAGAAGGAGGTATTGGCGGGAGTGGCCGCGGGCAAGAGCAATCGCGCCATCGCCGACGAACTCGGGCTCGCGGAAGGCACCATCAAGAATCACGTCAGCGCGATTTTGGCGAAACTGCAGCTGCGCAGCCGCACGGAACTCGCCATTCGCGCGCTATCGCAACGCTGACGGCGCAGACCCGTCGCCACGGCTAAGCGCCGCGCCGCCAGACCGCGCAGCCGAGCTCGAAGAACATTGGCGCGACGCCCTCGCCCGTCTTCGCGCTGGTGTAGACGACGCTCAGGTCCTTCAAGCACGGCTGGGCGCGACCATTCTGCACGAGATCGATCTTGTTGACGATTGCGTAGGTCGGGCGTCCGGGGAAACGCGCCTCGAACTGCGAGACCAGATTGGCCATCTTGACCATCGTCGCCGGCCGCGTCGCGTCCGACACCACAATCGCGGCCGACGCGCCCGCAAGATAGACGGTTTCGAAAATTCGGCTGCCGAAATCGCCGTCGGTGTCCCACAGAACAAGACGCAGTCGGGCGTTGTCGCATTTCTCGCCGAGATCCACGTCATAGGTGAAAACGTCGACGCCGATCGTCGTTTTATATTCGGCGTCGAAGCGATCGAATACGAAGCGCTGCGCCAGCGACGTCTTTCCGACCCCGATATCGCCAAGCAACATCACCTTTGCCGAAAGCGGGGCCGCGCTGGTCATTTGACGTCGAACTCGTGCTCGAATGGAATCTCGAAACTGACCCGCCTGCCGCGGCTCTCGTCGACTTCGGCGTCGCCGATCGGATTAACCGCGCCGCGCGCAACAACCGCCAGCCGGGCGCGCGGCGCGCCGCGCGCGACCAGCAGCGCGACGACCTTTTCCGCGCGCTTGCGCGAAAGGGCGCGATTGAGCGCCGAAGATCCAGCCTCGTTGGCGTAGCCGACGACTCGTAGATTCGATCCTGTCGACTTCAGCAGTCCCGCCAGTTCGTCGAGCCGCGCTTCGGTCGCCGCCGGGTGCAGAATATCGTTCCGCGCGCCGAAGAAGACGGCGAAAGACTGAGCGAGACGACGCAGCTTCTCCTGCGCGCCGCCAGATGCGGCGTGCGCTTCCTTCAGTTCGGCGCGAAGCGCGTCGATCTCTCCCCGCGCCCGCTTCAACGTCTCGCGCGCGCGTTTCTCACGCGCTTTGAGAGCCGCCGTTTCCCGCGCGAGCGTGACGACCGACACCCCCTGCTCCACTCTGTACGGCGCCGCGACCGCCGCAATCGCGTCAACGAGCGCCTGAGGCCCCTCTTCATTGGCCGCCAGTCCGCGCAGGACGACGCGGCCCGCGTCATGATCGATGTCGAGTCGCAGCGGATATTGCGCCAGCTCGTCGTAGGTCGCTATGACGCTTTCGAAGGCGCTTCGAATTCGCGCCTCGCGCCAGGCGCGCATCGCGGGACCGGCGGCGGCCCCAATCGCCAGCGCGGCCACGATGAGACTCGCGCCGATCAGCGGCGCCTTGCTCTTGGGTTTCGTCGACGCCGGGGCGAGCGCCTCGGTCAAATGGCTGGCGATCGTTTCCGAGGTGCAGGACCGCTCGTCCTTCTCGTGGCGTTCGACGATCGACAAAAAAGCATCGTCGAGACGGCTCTCATGATGGCGGGGAAGCTCGCCGCCAAATTCCGCCGCGACGATGACGCGCGGCGAGGCGCGCAGAAATACGTTGCTCGAACCAAGATCGAGCATACGCAACTCGCCCTTCTCGTCCGCGTAAAGATCGGCGGCGAGTTCGGTGATGGCGGCGATCAGGCCGCTGTGCAGATCGACGTTGCCGCCGTCCTGTTCGCTCGGCGGCCAAGCGGCCAGCACCCGGCCGCTGCCGCGCTCCAGCAGCAGCGCGCGTTTGAGCCTGCCGGTTTCAACCTCGGCCAGGGCGACTTCCGCCATCGAGCGCCCGGTCACAAGCGCGCGCAGCCTGAGCCGCCAGGAGTGCGCGGACACCAGGGCGTCGATGCGCGCATTGAGCGTTTCGATCAGATCGCGGAAGGCGGCTGCGACGGCTGTCGTCACCAGCCGCCCCATCATGGGGTAGAGCGCCTCGACGATCATATCCTTGGAGCGATTGATCTCGGTGCGGATGGCGGTGACGACGAGCGGCGCGAGCGCCGTCGACAGCTCACGGTGGCGTTCCGCTTCGGCGCGGTTGACCGCCTCGACCAGAATCTCTCCGGTCGCCGCGCCGAGCTGCTCGGGGCCGCCGACATAGCCGTCGAGCCGATCGAGCCGATCGACGGCGGCGTCGAGTCGCGACCGCGCGTCCGCCCCCAAAGTTGCAATCGTCTGATCGAGGTTCTCCCCCGCGCCCGGCGTCGACATCTAAAGATCTCGTCTTTCTCGAAACGCGGCGCAGGCGGGCCAGCCGCGCGTCATAGGTCTGACGTTCGAACAGCGCGGCGGCGAGACGTATCATTTTTGTGCAAGTTGGTCATTGCCTTCCTTGAGACGTTTCAAAAAGGGACATATCCGTGATGTCTCGCAAGAGGCGCGACGTCCATCCTCCCAAGAAATCACTGCGCATCCCGCCTGCCGCCGAGAAGCGGCTGAAAGCGCCGCCCGTTAGCACGACATCTGCAGATTACCGAGACATTGCGCCAAGTTGCGTCAAATTGGAACGTGCGGTGGCCTGGAGTTCGATGCCTTAGATGCGCATTGCGACGAAAGTCATTGGGCAAGGTGACCTGCCGCACTTCTGAGCAATCAGGTTCCGACGCAAGTTCGCGCAATCCCTCGGCTCGCAAGCGGTCAGCCAAGGCTCCGCTTGGGCCCAAAACTAGGGATTAGAGCGCTTATGTCGATCGCCAATCCAAAAGAGATGCTGAAGCCTTATGTCGAGTCCGAAAATGGCGAGGAAGTCATGCATGAAGCGTCCTCGCAAGGAGACAGCCCGCGCGGCACCTTGACCCGCGAGGATATCGCTCTGGCGATCCATCGCCGGATGGAAGGGATGTCCCGTCGCGAAGCCAAGCGCATCACCGACTTGGTGATCGAGGAGATGGCGGCGACCCTGGCGTCGGGCGAGTCGCTGAAGTTGCACGACTTTGGTTCTTTCCTCGTGCGCACGAAGCGCGAGCGTGCAGGCCGCAATCCGCGGACTGGCGCGCCGGTGCCGATCGATGCGCGGCGGGTCATCACCTTCCGGGCCTCGCCCAATATGAAGGCCGCCATCAACGGCAAGACTTCCTTGACGAATGTCAAGAAACGCGCGCGCAGCCGATTGTTGCGCCAGCACCGCGGCCACGAGCCGGTGAGAGTGTCAGCCCTATGAATTCACGGTCGTCCGCGCTCCTCCCTGGAGCGGACATGGGGCCCGATGGTTCGCCGAACGCCCCGGCAAACTTTCGGGCCCCCTTTTATGGCAGAGCCGCGCGATTAAGCTTGCCGTTGACGTTGCGGGGCAAGGCGTCGAGAAAGACCACCGCGCGCGGACATTTGTAAGCCGCGAGATGCGCGCGGCAGTATTCGAGGATGGCCGTTTCATCCTGCGGCGCGCCGTCGCGCGTCACCACATAAGCCTTGATGATCGTCGCGCTTGCGTCGCGGCCCGGCCGCTCCGCCGCCGCCGCATCGACCACGCCGGCGCATTCGAGCAGCCGCTTCTCGACTTCCGCGGGAGAAACACGGTAGCCGCCTGCGTTCATGACTTCATCGATGCGGCCGTGGCGCCACATGTAGCCGTCGGCGTCGAACTCGACGAGATCGCCGGAGACGAACCACGCGCCGCGGAATGCCTCGCGCTCCTCTTCCGGACGGTTCCAGTAGCCGAGCATCATCCCCGGATCGTCGCGGCGTACGCCGAGAAGGCCGGTTTCGCCCGGCCGAAGCGGCGTCTCGCCGCCTTCTTGCGATAGGGCGGCGACCGCCCTGCCCGGCTGCGGCCGCCCCGGCGAATCCGGGCGCACCGGCGTCGTCGGTCCGCTCGAAACGAAAGTCGAAATCTCGCTCATGCCGAAGGCCTCGAAAATCTCTTTGCCGGTGCGAGCGCGCCAGTCGGCGAGCAGGCTCGACGGCAGCGCCGCGCCGGCGGAAAGCGCGTGCCGCAGGCTTGAAAGATTGGCGGTTTCGGGCGCGCCATATTTCAGGATCTGCCGAAAGACTCCCGGAACGGCGGCGAAGATCGTCGCGCGATGCGCCTCGATGAGCCGGGGCCAAGCGGCGGGGTCCGGACGCCCGTTGTAAAGCACGGCGGTCGCCCCCGCCGATAGCGGATCGACGACGCCGACGCCAAGCGTATAGGTCCAATTGATCGCGCCCGCGTGCAGCATCACGTCGCCGGGGCCAAGCCCGGTCCAATGGTCGCGCATCGGTCTGCGGCCCCATGCGGCGCGATGGGCGTGCAGCACGCCTTTGGGCCGGCTCGTCGTGCCGGAGGTATAGACGAGATAGGCGGGGTCGTCGGCGGCGGTGTCGGCATAGTCACAAATCGGGGCGCTCTCGCCGAGCCGCGCCAGCTCGGCGCCGCGCAGGATGTGAAAATCGCCGCTATGCGCCTCATTCTCGAAGGCCGCGCCGAGCGCCAGCGCTGACGCGCCGCAGTCGCGCGCCATGAATTCGGCCTCCTCCTGGGTCAGCTGGGAGGAGGCGAGCAGCGCCACATAGCCGGCGGCGATCGAGGCGAAATAGGCGAGCGCCGCATTCGCCTCATTGCCCATCCTGATCATCACCCGAGCGCCCTGCGGCAAGCCGAGATCGCGCAGGCCCGCCGCCAGCCGCCGGACCTTGAGATCGAGTTCGCCATGGCTCCAGCGTTGGGCGCCGGCGTCGCCGACAATGGTGAGCGCCGTCGCGCCCGGCCGCAGCCGCGCGTTTTCGGCGAGGCAATAACGGGCGAGATTGAAACGCGGCGGGACCGGGTCGAGAGCGGAATTATTCGAAGACACGCGGTCTTTTTGCATCGGGCGCCATGCCTCGGCAAGGCCGTCGTCCTGTGACAAATGTCGAAATGAACCATCGCCAATTTGGTCGTTGCGGCGTCGCCTTGATTGAGATTGACGATCGCAAGGCCGATGTGCTCGCCTTCGGCATGATCAGATATGTCGCGCTCTTGCGCGCGGTGAATGTCGGCGGAACCGGCAAACTGCCGATGAACGAATTAAAAACGATGTGCGTCGATGCGGGTTTCGATCATATCGAAACCGATATCGCGAGCGGAAACGTCGTCTTCGGCAGCAATGCCTCTGCTAAATCCGTAAAGTCGGAGCTGGAGGCGAGACTGCTCGCCTATGCCGGAAAACCTATCGCGGTGTTTGTGCGCACCGCCCATGAAATTCAGGCGGTTCTCAACCGAAATCCCTTCCCCGAAAAACCGGCCAATTTCACCGTCGCGATTTTTCTCGATGACCCGCCGCCGCCCGACGCACTCGATCGCGCCATAGGCAAGGCGGACGAGGAGATGCGTTTGGGATCACGCGAGATTTATGTTCACTATGGCGCGGGCATGGGCCGCTCCAAACTCAAAATCCCGGCTGCGATGCATGGCACGGCTCGCAACATGCGGACGATCGCAAAGCTCGTCGGCATGGCTCTCGAAATTTGAGAATGCGCCTGCACAGGTTGAAGAAGCGCGAAAGCAGGCGAACCAACCGCCCCATTCGCTCAAGCTCCGCATCTCGCGCGCGGAAAATCCAATCCGCCGACTTAACGCGCGGCTGAAATGCGACAGATCGCTGAAGCCCCAGCGATAGGCGATCTCGCCAATCGGCGCGCGAGCGTCGGAGCAGAGATCGTCCGACCGTCCTGGGCATGAGCTTCCGTCCCAAGCCTCGGTGAATCCCTTGGCTCGATCCGGCTGACGAGGATCGTCGGCCCCTCTAATCGAACAGGCTGGAGACGCTCTCTTCCCTTGCGGTTCGAGCGATCGCCTCGCCGATCAAATGCCCGATCGGAATGACCCTGATATTCGGCGCGGCCTCCACCGCCGCCGTCGCGCGGATCGTGTCCGTGACTACAAGCTGTTTCAGCTTGGAGTTGGCGATGCGCCCGGCCGCCGCGCCCGATAGCACCCCATGGGTGATGTAGGCGTAAACGGAGCCGGCTCCCGCCGCGAGCAGAGCTTCGGCGGCGTTGCAGAGCGTTCCGCCAGAATCGACGATATCGTCGATAAGAATGCAATTGTGGCCGGCGACGTCGCCGATGATGTTCATGACCTCGGACTCGCCGGCGCGCTCGCGGCGCTTGTCGACGATGGCGAGCGGCGCGTCGATGCGCTTCGCCAGCGCGCGCGCCCGAACGACGCCGCCGACGTCCGGCGAGACGACCATGACGTTCTTGAGTTCGAGGCGCGACTTGATGTCCACCACGATGACCGGCGCAGCGAAGAGATTGTCGGTCGGAATGTCGAAGAAGCCCTGAATCTGGCCGGCGTGCAGGTCCACCGTCAGCACGCGGTCGGCGCCGGCCCGCGTGATCAGATTGCTGACAAGCTTCGCCGAGATCGGCGTGCGCGGCCCTTGCTTACGATCCTGGCGCGCATAGCCGAAATAGGGAATGACCGCCGTGATGCGACGCGCGGAGGCGCGGCGCAGCGCGTCGATCATGATCAGCAGCTCCATCAGATGGTCGTTGGCCGGCGCCGAGGTCGACTGGATCACGAATGTGTCCTGCCCGCGCACATTCTCCAAAATTTCGACCCAGATCTCCTGATCGGCGAAGCGGCGAACCTGAGCGCGACAGAGCGCGACGCCGAGATGGGAGGCGATCGCCTCCGCCAGCGGCCTGTTGGAGTTGCCCGCCAGGATTTTCATCGCCGCCATTCAGTCCATCCCAGCCTCAAACGCCGCGGCGTCATAGCAGCGATGGCGGCGACGAACAATATGACGCCAGGATGGCGGCCTTAATCAAAAAAAACCGCCAGGATTGCCTCTTGCACGGGTAATGCTCTAAATGATGGCAGCGGCCTCACCGATGCGCGGCGGCCGGGCGTTTTGTTTGCGCCTTCATCCATCTCGCCCACTTGCGTAGAATACAGGCGTCGCTCCCTTCAATGAATAGCGTATCGGATCATGCGTCGCAGCCTTCCTCGCCGCGCGAGACGCGCGTCGTCGTCGCCATGTCTGGCGGCGTCGATTCAAGCGTGGTCGCCGCTTTGCTGAAGGAGCAGGGCTACGACGTCGTCGGCGTCACGATGCAGCTCTATGATCACGGCGAAGCCATGCACCGCAAGGGGGCCTGCTGCGCCGGGCGCGACATTCACGACGCCCGAAACGTCGCGGCGCGGCTCGGCATTCCCCACTTCGTCCTCGATTACGAGAGCCGGTTTCGCGAGAAGGTGATCGACGAATTCGCCGCGAGCTACGCCAGCGGCGAGACCCCCGTGCCCTGCGTCGCCTGCAATCAGTTCATCAAATTCGCCGACCTCATGGAAACCGCCAAGGACCTTGGAGCGCAGGCGCTCGCGACCGGACATTATATTTCAGCCCGGGACGACGGGCGGGGCGGGCGCGCGCTTTACCGCGCAAAGGATGCGGCGCGCGACCAGAGCTATTTCCTTTTCGCGACCACGCGCGAGCAATTGCGGATGCTGCGCTTTCCGCTCGGCGACTATACCAAGGCGGAAGTTCGCGACATGGCGCGCCGCTTCGGACTCGATGTCGCCGACAAGCCCGACAGCCAGGACATTTGCTTCGTGCCGTCGGGCCGCTACGCCGACGTGGTCGAGAAATTCGCTCCGGCTTCGGTGGTGCCGGGCGAGATCGTGCATCTCGACGGCCGTGTGCTCGGGCGCCACGCCGGCGTCATCCACTACACCATTGGGCAGCGCCGCGGCCTTGGGCTGGGCGCGAAGGTCGCAGGCCGCGACGCCGAGCCGCTTTACGTGCTGCGCCTTGACGCCGCCAAGGCGCAGGTCGTCGTCGGTCCGCGCGAGGCGTTGGAGACGCGCGCGGTGAAGCTGCGCGGCGTGAACTGGATCGGCGAGGGAACGCTCTCGTCTCTGCCGCCTGAGGGCGTCGACGTCGTGGCGCGCGTGCGCTCCACCCGGCCGCCCGTTCCCGCGCGGCTGATCGCCGGCGACGACGGCGGCGCGATGGTTGTCTTCGCCTCGAGCGAATCCGGCGTCTCGCCTGGACAAGCGTGCGTCGTCTACGACGCAGACGAAAACGAAGGGCGCGTGCTCGGCGGCGGATTCATCGCCGCGATCGAACCCGCCGCAATGACAATGGCCTCCAAGGCGCCGCCGCCGCGCGCCGCCGAAGTGCGAAGGGCGCCGCGATGAGCGAAGCAAGAAATTTTCTGCGCGAAGTGGAAACGCTGGATAACGGCAATGTGGAAGCCGCTTACGCGCGCTGGGCGCCGATCTACGATTTGACGTTTGACATTCTGCTGAAGCCCGGCCGTCGCGCCGCCGCGGCGGCCGCCTCGAAGGCGCGCGGCCCGGTTCTCGACGTCGGCGTCGGAACAGGGCTCGAACTGCCGATGTTTTCGCGCGGCTCCCAAGTCATCGGCGTCGACCTTTCGGAGCCAATGCTGCGCCGCGCGGCGCAGCGCGTGCGTCGCGAGCGTCTCGGCCATGTCGCCGGCCTGGTCAAAATGGACGCGACCCGCATGGCCTTCGCCGACGCGAGTTTCGCCTGCGTCGTCGCGCCTTACGTCTTGACGGTCGTCCCGGAGCCCGAGGCGATGCTCGACGAACTCGCCCGCGTGCTGCGCCCTGGCGGCGAGATTGTGCTTGTCAATCATGTGAGCGGCAAGGACGACGCCATAGCGTTGTTCGAGGCCTGGCTCGACCGCCATATGGCGCCCAAGCTCGGCTGGCGGCCCCAGTTTCCCTGGTCGATCATCGGCGACTGGATCGACCGCAACCGGCAGATGAAGCTCGTCGAGCGCCGCCCGCTCGCGCCATTCGGTCTTTTCACGCTGACGCGGATCGAGCGTCTCCACGTGGATAAAAAAGAACGCGAAAAATCCGCGCCTTTGGAATTGGCGCTCGCCTAGCGAATCTCTCAGACGCCACTGGCGCCCGGCCGTTCGTGACGCTACATTCCTCGAGCGGCGCTGCGGGGTGCGTGCAGGACTATTATTCCCCGGGGCCTTATCGATCCTTATGGGAGCTGTCCCTGGCCTCGCTCGTGGGCTTGGCCACACGGCGCCCACCTACGTTGTAGGTTCCCGGGATCGATGTCCCACGGCTTTTGTGGCCCGCACTCTCCTTCCCTGCTATTCCTCGCGCATGAGCGATGTGAAGGCCGAGCTGCGGCGCCGGGCGCTGGCGCGCCGCGATCTGGTGACGCCGAAGGAGGCGCATGAGGCGGCGGATTCGATCGCGCGCCAAGGCGTCGCACGCGTCGAGGCCTTGGCGCGCGACCTCTTCGACGCCCCCCCTGTCATTTCCGTTTACTGGCCGATCCGCAGCGAGCTGAACACGCGCCCGCTCATCGAGGCGCTCGTGGCGAAGAACTATCGCGTGACGCTGCCGGTGATGCACAAAATTCGCGCGCCGCTGGTCTTCCGCGCCTTCGCGCCGGGCGACGGTCTCGTCAAAGGGCCGTTCGGCCTGTCGGAGCCTTGTGAAGACAAGCCGGCCTATGATCCCGACATCGTGTTTTCGCCGCTCGCCGCCTTCGATCGGCGCGGCTTTCGGCTGGGCTATGGCGGCGGCATTTATGACGCGACCCTCTCGGGGCTTCGCGCCCGAAAGCCGGTCGTCGCCATCGGCGTCGCCTATGCCTTCCAGGAGGCGGATCGCGTGCCGGCCGAGCCGCACGACCAACTGCTCGATTTGGTGATGACCGAGCAAGAGACGATCCGCTCGTCCGGCCTTGCCGAGCGCGCGAGAACAGACCCGGCTTAGCCCGTTAAACAGGCATGCGGCGGCGTGACGTCCGAGGCGCCCTCACCGCGTCGGCGCGGACGGCAGATAGACCACCTCACCCGCGCGCAGCTTTTTCCGCTTCACCCCCGGATTGGCCTTGGCGATCTCCCGCCATTTGCTGGTCGAGCCGTAGAGGCGCTTGGCGATCGACTTGAAGGTGTCGCCCGCCCGGGCCGTGTAAGTTTCTGGCTCTTTCGCCGCCAAGGGCGCGGGAGGCGCCGCGGGCGCGCCGGCCGTAGCCTGCTGCACAGGCGTCGCCGCCTCGCCCTCAGCGCCTTCCACCTTCGGGGGCGCTTCCTCCGGCGCAGATTCGGCGACGGGTGGGGCGGCGTCCGCGGCCTGGCTCTCGGCGCTTTCCGCCTTCGGCGGCGCTTCCTCCGGCGCAGATTCGGCAGCCTGCGGCGCGGCGTCCGCGGGCTGGCTTTCGGCGCTGTCCGCCTTCGATGCCTCGTTTGGCGCGGCTGCATTGGTCGCCGGCGCCGGCTCTTGCGCGCTCGCCGTTTCGGTGGCGTCGGTTGGCTCGACCTGCGACTCCTGCTCCTCCGCGGTCGCCGCCTCGGAATCGACATTCGCCGCATGCGGCCCCACGGCGAGCAGGTAGACGATCGCAACGGCCGCGGCGGCGGCCGAAACTTCCGCAAAACCGCGACGCCGCTGCGGCGCAAACAGCGGCGGCCGCTCGCGGGTCTTCTCGGCTGTCGGCGCGGCGGGATCTTCGGTCTCGCGACCACGGAGCCAGACGAGCGCCTCGAAGAGGAAATACACGGCGAGCGCCGCCGTCGCCGGCGGCTTCCGGAACCAATCCGGCGCGAACATATACGCAACCACGCCCAGCTGAATCAGCGCCGACAGCCATGGCAGGCCGATCGCGCCGAGCGTCGCGCGCCGACGCGCCGCCATCGCGCCCGCGAGGATGAACAGCGCGAGATAGACCCAAAGCAGCGCGCCCTGGCCGTCGAACGCCCAGCCGAAGGCGGCCGCGCCCATCAGATAGATCAGACCCATGGCGGCGGCCGCAAAGGCCGCGTGAACGAGCCGAAGCGGACCCAACAGTCGGCTCAGATGAAAGAGCAAAGCCGCAGCGAGCGCCGCGATCAAGATCGCGGCCGGCAAGGAAGTTGAAAGTGAATTCATGCAACCGGGCTCCTGATGGGCCTCTGCGGCGCCCATTCGGTTTTGACTTCAATGCGCATGCGGATGTGACAGTTTCTTGAGAGACGCGCCCGCCAGCCGCGATTATCGCGATTTTTCTGAAACGCCCGCGCTCTCAAAGGTCGCCATGTCGCGATGGCAGGCGAGCGCGGATTTCATCAGGCCGATGGCGAGCGCCGCCCCCGAACCCTCCCCGAGCCGCATGTCGAGATCGAGCAGCGGGCGTTTGCCCAGGCGCGTCAGCACCTCGCGATGCGCGCCCTCCGCGGAGATATGTCCGGCGACGCAATGCGCAATGGTCTCGGGCGCGATGGCATGCAGGAGCGCGGCGGCGGCGCAGGCGACATAGCCGTCAAGCACCACGGGAATGCGATTCAGCCGCGCGGCGGCGATGGCGCCCATCATCGCCGCGATTTCCCGCCCGCCGAGCCGGCGCAGAATTTCCAAGGGATCGCCAAGATGCGGGCGATGCAGCGCCAGCGCGGCGTCGATCGCGGCGTTCTTGCGCGAAAGCCCGTCGTCGTCGAGGCCCGTGCCGCGTCCTGTCCAGCGCGCGGCCGGCCCGCCATAAAGCGCCGCATAGATCGCCGCCGCGCTCGTCGTATTGCCGATGCCCATCTCGCCGGGGGCTAGGAGATCGACGTCGCCCTGGATCGCCTCCATCCCATAGGCGAAGGTCGCCGCCGCTTCGCGCTCGTCCATCGCCGGCGCCTCGGTGAAGTCCGTCGTCGGGCGCTCCAGAGCGAGTTCGTAGACCTTGAGGCCCACGCCAAGCGATTTGCAGATCTGATTGATGGCTGCGCCGCCGCTGAGGAAATTCGCCACCATCTGCTGCGTGACGCTCGCCGGGAACGCCGAAACGCCCTGCGCCACGACGCCGTGATTGGCGGCGAAAACCGCCACCAGCGGGTGTTCGATCGTCGGCGCCGCCCTGCCCTGCCAAGCCGCGAGCCATTCGACGATCTCTTCGAGCCGCCCAAGCGCGCCCGGCGGCTTGGTCAGCGTTTTGTCGCGCGCGCGCGCCGCCGCCGCCGCCGCGCCATCGGGGCCAGGCAGAGCGCCCAACAGCATGCGGAGTTCTTCGAAGGGACGAACGTCTTTGGACATGCCGCCGGCTTTACCGGGTTCGGGCGGCATTGGCGAGCGCTGGCGTCGCCTGACGATCGTCCTCGCGAGCGAAGCGAAGCAATCCAGATCCCCGCGCATTTCTGGATTGCTTCGTCGGCTCCGCCGCCTCGCAATGACGGCGTGAGCGTCGCTTAGCGCGCTTCAACGCCGCTATGCGGGCCGCAACAACGCCTCACCGCGCATCGACTCGAAGGCCGCGAGCGCGCGCTTGCGCGCAAGAGCGTCATCGACGATCGGATGGGGATAGGTGTCGCCCAGCCGCACGCCCGCCGCGCGCAAGACATTCTCGGGCGCGGCCCAGGGGCGATGGATGTAACGCGCGTCGAGCCCAGCGAGTTCGGGCACGTAGCGGCGCACATAGGCGCCGTCTGGATCGAATTTTTTGCCCTGAAGCGCGGGATTGAAGATGCGGAAGTAAGGCGCGGCGTCGGCGCCGCAGCCGGCCACCCATTGCCAGTTGGCGCTATTATTGGCGAGATCGGCGTCGACCAGCGTCACCCAGAACCAGCGTTCTCCTTCCCGCCAGTCGATAAGCAAATGCTTCGTTAAAAAGCTCGCGGCGACCATACGCGCCCGATTGTGCATCCAGCCGGTGATCCAGAGTTCGCGCATCGCCGCGTCGACCAGCGGATAGCCGGTCTGACCCTTACGCCAGGCGTCGAGCGCCGTCTCGTCGTCGCAATAGGGAAAGCACTCGAAACTCCTATCCAGAGGCCGCTCCGGAAGGTCCCAATGGGCGATCAGCAAATGATGGCAGAACTCGCGCCAGCCAAGCTCGCGCAGATAGGCTTCGCCGCCGATGGTCCCAGGCTCGCTGATCGCGCGCCAGACTTCTCGCGGCGACAGTTCGCCGAAATGCAGATGCGGGGACAGCCGCGAGACGCCGACTCGCCCCATGAAGTCGCGTTCGACCTTGTAGTCGCCGACGTGATGGCGCGCAAAGTCCGCAAGTTCGGCGCGCGCGGCGGTTTCGCCGACGAGCCAGGCCTCGCGCATGCCGCCCGCCCAGTCCGGGTCCTGCGGCAATAACCGCCACGCGGTAAGATCGTCGCTCTTGGGAGCAAGCGGCGCAGTCTGCAGGCTCTTGGGCGCGGGCAACGGAAGTTCCGGCGGCGGCGAGGCGAGGCAGGCGCGCCAAAAAGGCGTGAACATGCGGAAACTCTCGCCCTGCTTGGTGCGAAGCTTCTCCGGTTCAAAGAGCAAAGAGTCGTGAAAACAATAGCTTTTGACGCCGTCCTCACGCAGTTGCGTCTCGAGTTCCGCATCGCGCCGGATCGCCCAGGGCTCGTACAGCTTGTTCCAGAAGACGGCGTCGGCGCCGGTTTCAGCGACGATCTGTTCGAAGACATATTGCGCCCGCCCGCGGCGCAACGTCAGCGGAACGCCGCGCTTGGCAAGAGTCTCGGACAGCGCCGCTAGAGAATGGTGCAGCCACCAGCGCGACGCCCCGCCGGCGCTCCACTCTCCGGGGCTTTCGTCGTCTAGAATGTAAAGCGCGACGAGCGGAGCGCCCGAGCGCGCCGCCGCCGTAAGAGCCGGATTGTCCGAAAGGCGCAAATCATTGCGAAACCAGACGATGGCCGGCGCGCTCATATTTCCAGACCCCGTTCGACTTGCAAAAGGCGACACCCCCTTCGTTCCCTTGTCAAAAGACCGGGGACCAAGTCGTAACCTCGCTGACGGCCAAGAGTTCCCGCCGCTGCGGCTGCGGAGGATCTAATCGCGTCCGCAGAGGCTTAACCGAGGCGTTTGGCGTGCTTATGCCCATAGAGGACGTAGATGGCGAGCCCGATGGCCGTCCAAATCAGAAGTCGCAGCCAGGTGTCGAGCGGAAGCGCCGCCATCAGCGCGAGACATGACAAAATCCCGGCGATCGGCAGCCAGGGAATGCCAGGCGCGCGGAACGGACGCCTGATTTCCGGATGCATCTTGCGCAACCTGATCACCGCGAGGCAGACAAGCGCGAAAGCCGCCAGCGTGCCGATGCTCACCATTTCGCCAAGGATGTCGAGCGGCAGCAGACCCGCCGCCAGCGCCACGACCACCCCGACGAGGATCTGGCTCACGGCGGGCGTACGCCACTGCGGGTGCAGCCGCGCGAAGACCGACGGAATCAGGCCGTCGTGGGCCATGGCGAAAAAGATGCGCGTCTGCCCGTAGAGCAGCACCAGAATCGCCGTCGTCAGTCCGGCCAGCGCGCCGAGCTTCACCGCCCAGGCAAGCCACGAGACGCCGGTGCGATCCATCACCAGCGCCATGGGATCGGGGACGCCGAGCTCCCTGTAGTTGACGACGCCGGTCGCCACCGCCGCCACCGCGATGTAGAGAATCGTGCAGATGATGAGCGAGCCGATGATGCCGATTGGCACGTCCCGCTGCGGATTGTGCGCCTCCTGCGCCGCCGTGGAGACGGAGTCAAAGCCGATATAGGCGAAGAACACGACCGAGGCGCCGCGCACCACGCCGCTCCAGCCGTAGACGCCGAACTCGCCGGCGCTTTCGGGAATGAGCGGCGACCAATTCGCCTGGTCGACATGCGCCGCGCCAAAGACGATCACCATCAGCACGACAGTCACCTTGATGGCGACGATGATGTTGTTGAAGAGCGTCGACTCGGACGTGCCGCGCACGAGCAGCAGGGTCAGCAGCAGCACGATCCCCGCGGCTGGAACGTTAAACAACCCATGCACGGCGCCGGGCGGCGCCCCATGCGCCGTCGGATCGGCGAAAAAGGCGGTGGTCAGCTCGGGCGGGATTTGAATGCCGAACCCTTGCATGACGCGGTTGAAATAGCCCGCCCAGCCGACGGCGACCGTGGCCGCGCCGGCCGCATATTCGAGCACCAGATTCCAGCCGATGATCCAGGCGAAAATTTCGCCGAGCGTCACATAAGTGTAGGTGTAGGTGCTTCCCGAGACCGGGATCAGCGCCGCGAGCTCCGCGTAGCACAGCGCGACAAAGGCGCAGGCGAGCCCCGACAGCATGAAGGAGATCATGACGCCGGGCCCGGCGTAATTCGCCGCCGCCGTGCCTGTCAGCACGAAAATGCCGGCGCCGATGATTCCGCCAACGCCCAGCGACATCAACGACGCCCAGCCAAGCGCGCGTTTCAGTCCGTCGCCGTCGGCCGCAGCGTGATCGGCGATGATCTTGTGAACGGATTTGCGATTGAGATAGCTCTTGCTGGCGGGTTGAGACAAGCGTCGCCCTTTCGCGCTGCGCGACGTGGCGAAAGCGCCGCGCCTTAGATCGCGCCGATTATCATTGCGGCGCAAAAACATACAAGCGGAAAGACCGCGGCGCGCCGCCGGGCGAGGCCACGGCTTACGCATTGCCGCGCCGCGCACGGCCCGCCTGCTTGCCTTGCTGCAGCCTTTGCTATAGCACGGCGCGAGCGCGGCGACGGCCGCGCCGTTTAAGGGGTTAAGCTCGAGAATGACGTCATGAGCCAGAAGCCCATCAACTATTTGCATCTGTCGACTCTCGTCGCCGTGGCGATCCTCGTCGGGACCGAGCTCGTTGGCGCCTCTTGGGCGGCCGGCTGGGCGCTCGGCGGGCTGTTCCAGCTCGATCCTCTCGTCAGCCGCGCGCTTGAAATCCTCTTCTCCCTCGCCGGGCTGATCGGTCTCTACTTCTTCATGCGGACCGCGATCCGCAATGAGCCGATTCGCGGCTGATCCGGTCCAGCGCCTTTATGTCTCGCGCCCCACGACAGGCTCGCGGCGGCCGCAAGTCCAAGCGCGCATCTCCCAAAAATCGCAATAAGGACGCCGAGATGGTCGAGAAGCAGGATCGTCGCTCCTTTCTCAAGGCGGCGGCGGCGACGAGCGCCTTGGGAGCCGTCGTCACGCCGCCCAGCGCGGCGGCGGCGACGAATGTGTCCAATCTCCGGCTCGGCGAGGCGCGGCCATTCTCCTTCGAGGCGCTGAAGCAAACGGCGCAGCGCCTCGTCAAGGAGCCCTTCCGTCAGCCGAATCTCCCCGCGCCCGAGATCACCTCGCAGATCGACTACGAGAAGTGGGGACAGATCACCTACAATACCGACCATGCGCTTTTCGCCGACACGAAAGAGCGTTTCCCCATAGAGTTTTTCCATCTCGGGATGTTCTTCAAGAAAGCCGTGCGCATGAACGTCGTCGAAAACGGCGCGGCGCGCGAAATTCTTTACGACACCAGCTCCTTCAACATGCCGGCGGATTCCATCGCCCGCCAACTCCCGCCGGGGGCCGGTTTCGCGGGATTCCGCATTCAGGAGGCGAAGGACGGCGCGCTTGACTGGAAGAAGAACGACTGGGTCGCGTTTCTCGGCGCGTCATATTTCCGGGCGATCGGCGAATTACGCCAATACGGGATGTCGGCGCGCGGCGTCGCGCTCGACACATGGCAGGCGGGATCGAACGAGGAATTCCCCGATTTCACTGAAATTTACATCGGGCCGGAGACCGCCGACGGCGTCGTCCTGCATGCGCTGCTCGAAGGGCCGTCGATCGTCGGCGCCTACCGCTTCCTGATGACGCGCGGCAAGGGCGTCGTCATGGACATCGACTGCTCCCTCTATTTGCGCGGCGCCTTCACGCGGTTTGGCGTCGCGCCGCTCACCTCGATGTTCTGGTTCTCGGAGACCATGAAGCCAACCGCGATCGATTGGCGGCCCGAAGTGCATGATTCCGACGGGCTGAGCATGTGGACCGGGTCCGGCGAACGCTTATGGCGGCCGTTGAACAATCCGAACCGGGTCATGGCGTCGGCGTTTGGCGACTCCAATCCCAAGGGCTTCGGCCTGATGCAACGCGACCGCAATTACGATCACTATCTCGACAACGTGTTCTACGATCGCCGTCCGAGCGTTTGGATCGAACCCAAAGGCGAATGGGGCAAGGGCGCAATTCAACTCATCGAAATCCCCACGGACGACGAGATCCACGACAACATCGTCGTCATTTGGGTCCCCGAGAAGCCCGCCGTTCCCGGCGCCTCCTTCGAATATTCCTATCGGCTGCATTGGCTCGCCGACGAGCCTTACCCGACCAAGCTGGCGCGTTGCGTGGCGACAAGGCTCGGCAATGGCGGCCAGCCCGGCAAGCCGCGGCCCAAGGGCGTGCGCAAGTTCATGGTGGAGTTTCTGGGAGAGCCGCTCGCCAAGCTGCCCTTCGGGGTGAAGCCCGAACCCGTGTTGTGGGCGTCGCGCGGAACCTTCTCCTATGTGTTCACCGAAGCGGTTTTCGACAATGTGCCGGGCCATTGGCGGGCGCAATTCGACCTGACCGTCGAAGGCTCGGATCCCGTGGAGATGCGCCTGTTCCTCAAGAACGGCGATGACGTGCTTTCGGAGAATTGGCTGTACCAGTATCACCCGTTCTAACGCGGGCGATTGACACCCTCGCCGTCTTAGGGCCAAGACTTCGGCGAGTTGCAAAGAGACCATCCACAGAAGGGCTTTCTGGCCTCGCTCGCAAGGCCTCTAGGGCTGCGGACCTTCATTCGCGAATGCGCCGGGAAATTGGACAATGACGAAGAGAATCACCAAATGTCGCGTTAGCGGCTCCACCAATCTCGTCTCGGTTCTGTCGCTCGGCGACCAGGCGCTCACGGGCGTTTTCCCGAGTTCACGCGAAACGCCGGTTACGGTCGGCCCTCTGGAGCTCGTCTGGTGTCCCGATTCTGGCCTGCTGCAGCTCGCGCACAGCTATGAGGCGAGCGAGATGTATGGCGAGAACTATGGTTATCGCTCGGGCCTCAATCAATCGATGGTGCGCCATCTGACCCAGAAGATCGCCCATCTCGAGCGTTTCGCCGATCTCAAGCCGGGCGACGCGGTGCTCGACATCGGCTCAAATGACGCCACGTCCCTCAAGGCCTATACGACCTCCGGCCTGACGCGCATCGGCATCGACCCTACCGGCGCCAAGTTTCGGCAGTACTATCCGGACGACATCAAGCTCGCGCCGGAGTTTTTCTCCTCGCGGGCGTTTGAAAAGCTCTCCCCCAAGCGGGCGAAGATCGTCACATCAATCGCAATGTTCTACGATCTTGACGATCCTGTCTGGTTCGCGCGCGAAGTCGCCAAAGCCCTTGCGCCTGACGGCGTATGGCATTTCGAGCAAAGCTACATGCCGTCGATGCTGCGGCTCACCTCCTATGACACGATCTGCCATGAGCACATCGAATATTACTCCCTCGGGGTCATCGAGAGGATTCTCGACGCCGCCGATCTCGAGGTTCTCGACGTGCAGATGAATGCGGTCAACGGCGGGAGTTTCGCCGTCACCGCCGGCCATCAGGACACGCAGCGCAAGCGCAATCTCGCAGTGATCGACTGGCTGCTGGCGCAAGAGGAGCGGATGGGGCTGAACACGCCGCGTCCCTACCGCGATTTCGAGGACCGGGTGTTCCGCCATCGCGAGGACCTGCGCCGCCTGCTGTGGGCGCTCAAGGACGACAACAAGCGCATCCTCGGCTACGGCGCCTCCACCAAGGGCAATGTGGTGCTGCAGTTCTGCGACATCGGCCCCGATCTTCTCGACGCCATCGCCGAGGTCAATCCCGACAAATTCGGCTGCTTCACGCCCGGCACACATATCCCGATCGTCTCCGAGGCGGAGGCGCGCGCCATGAAGCCCGATTATTTCCTCGTGCTGCCCTGGCACTTCAAGGACGGCATATTGGCGCGGGAGCAGGAATATCTCGCCAGCGGCGGCAAGATGATCTTCCCCTTCCCCGAGATCGAAATCGTCTGATCGACACGATGCGGCCGGCGGATGACTCGCCGGCCGATCTATTTCTTGAGGCTTTCCTTGAATTTCAGCTCGTGATGCGCGCTGAGTTCGGGTTGTCGCCGCCTGAAGCGCTCGGCTGACATCGTCGCATAAGCGAATTTCGCGCGCAGATTGGCGAGTGAAAAATCGCAATAGACCTTCTTCATCAGACTATCCATCAGCGCGCGGCTTTCGCCTGCCGGATTGACGAAGCACATGAATTTGCCAAGCTGCATCGCGAGCGGATGGAACTCGTGTCGGATCACGCGCCGCACGTGGAACGCCTCGACGCTGTCGTAACCGAAGAAGCGATCGGCGATATTGTAGAATCCGTCGATGGCGATGCGGTAGCGATTGACCAGGCCGCCGCCGGCGAAGGAGTCGTTGTCGGGGCGCCGGTCGAGCAGCGCGCCCGAGAGAACTTTGACGCTCAGGCCGCCGCCCATCAGTTCGAACAGGCGCGCCACATGTCCCCAGCAGCTGCCGACGAATTCTTCGTTGAGCGGCACGCGATTCCAGGTCGAGCGCTTCACGATGATGCCGCCGATGAAGCTGAAGAACGCTTCGGTATTGACCGCCTTGCTGAAATAGTCGCGGCGGCTGAGCGGATCTGAAAGCTCGAAAACGGCGTCGTCCTCGCAGGCGACGGTCGGATATTCGGTCCAACTGTCGTGGTAGGAATAATACTCCATGTGCTTGCACAAATAGAGATCATGTCCGCTTTGGATTTCGTAGAGCACGCGGCGCAACGCGCCCGGCCGCATGATGTCGTCGCCGCTGAACAGCCAGCAATAGTCGCCGGTGGCCGGCTCAACCGACTTCGCCATGTCGCGGTCGATGCCGCCTTTTTGAGGCTGGCGCACGTAGTTGATGTTTGGATGCTTGCGTTGGTAATCGGCTAGGATTTCGGCGGTGTTGTCCGTCGAAGCGCCGTCGAGAACGACGATCTCCACCTCGTCTCCGCCGTCCTGACCGAGGATTGAATCAAGCGTCTCCGGAATGAATTTCGCGAAATTATAGATGGGAATGCAAATGGAGAGGCTGACGGTCATTGACGCGCGGTCCCTTCGCGAGAGCAAAGAGGCCGCCCTCGCCGAGCTTCAGTCGCGCGGAAGATAGGCGGAAGCGGCAATCGAAGCAACGCGGCGATCCGCGCGCTCATTGCGCTGGCTCTAGAACCTTGGCGAGTTCCACCGCGTCGATCTGATATTGATCGCCGCGCGCCATTGCGACGAGCCGTGCGGCCGATTGTCGCCAGGTCGTGACCGTTGGAGGTTTGACGTCTCGCGTTTCTGCAAGCGCTTCGCGCACGCGCGCGGCGAGCGCCTGCGGGTCGAGCACATCGAAATAGACCGCCTGGTCGCCGCCGACTTCGCGAAACACCGGGATATCGCTCGCGATGACGGGCGCGCCGTAATGCGCCGCTTCGATCAGCGGCATGCCGAAGCCTTCGACGAAGGAGGGAAAAATCAACCCGGCCGCGCGCGGATAGAAATGCGCAAGATCGGCGTCGCTCGCATTGTCGAGCCAGAAAAGCCGGCGACCGAACTGCTGATGCTGTCGAATTCGGCGCTGTAACGCGCGCGTATTCCAGCCCGGCCGGCCGACAATGACGTAGCGCGCCTCGCATCCCTCCGACCAAAGACGTTCGAAGGCGTCCAAAGCTATAGGATAGCCCTTGCGCGGCTCCAGCGTGCCGACGCTCATGAAGAACGGCGCCGGCGCCGAAGCAATGTCCTGTGCGGCTTTCGAGGGCGCTTCCTGAGCGCCCGCGCGAAAATCGGCGCCAAGCGGCCACCAGCCGATCCGCATATTGGCGGGCGTCGCGAGACGCTTTTCGCGCACATAGGCGACGAGGTCGCGCGCGACGCTTTGCGAGATGCAAACGATGGCGTCGCACTGCAGCAGCACCTCTTCGAACCAGGGGGTGAACGGCGCGCTGTTCTTTAGGGCGGTGGCGGCCGGATAACGCAGCGGAATGAGATCATAGAGGCAGCCGACGACTTCGGCGCCCGCCTGATGCGCCGCGTTCAGGAGCGGCGGATATTCCTCGACGAAGCCCCATCCTGAATCGAGCAGCAGCAGCTTGTCGCCGGTCTGCAATTCGACCGCGTCGGGCAAATTCTCATGGGTGAAGTGGCCATGGAGCCTCCCCGCTTCGAGATAGACGGGAAGCGCTTCGCCGCTTTCGACACAGGCGCGCGCGATTTCGCGCACGACCCGCTGGACGCCGGAGTGGCCGCCAAAGCGGTGGGTCGCCGTCATATCGACCAGCAGGCGATCGCGGTCCGCAGGTCGCGGAATTTCGCCTTCGAGTCGCGTGCGCAGCGCTTGCGCCTTGGCGGCGTCGGGCGCGCGCCAGCGCCCGTCATGGAGCCGGCCCAGGCCAAGAAGACGAGAGAGCGTCCAGTAAAACTCCAAAGCCTTGGCGTAGACGAGGCGGATGCGCGGATCGACGTCGTACTGCTCGATATCGCTCAGTTCGCGATGCAATTCCTTGAGCAGATAGGCGTCGATTTTCTCCTTCATTGCGCTCTCCGGGCGCATGCCGCGCCGTCACCACGTTTTCCTTGCATTGCAAAGCGTTCGTACGGCAGGTTGCCGCCCATGACAAGGCTAACTGGCCAATGACGCTTCGCGCCTCCGACATCAGATTCGCCGTGGCGCCGATGATGGATTGGACGGATCGGCACTGCCGATACTTCCACCGTCTCTTGTCGCGCCGCGCGCGCCTGTATACGGAAATGCTGACGACGGGCGCGGTGATCCACGGCGACCGCGCGCGGCTGATGGCGTTCGATCCGTTCGAGCAGCCCGTCGCCCTGCAGCTCGGCGGGTCCGAGCCGGCGGCTCTGGCCAAGGCTGCAAGCTTCGTCGAGACATTCGGCTATCGGGAAGTCAATCTCAACGTCGGCTGCCCGTCGGATCGCGTGCAGAACGGCGCATTCGGCGCCTGCCTGATGCGCGAACCCGCGCTTGTGGGCGACTGCATCAAGGCGATGAAGGACGCCGTCGCCATTCCCGTCACGGTGAAATGCCGCATCGGCGTCGACGATCAGGAGCCGGAACAAGCGCTGTTCGCGCTTGCCGAAGCCTGCGTCGCAAGCGGCGCCGACGCGCTCTTCATCCATGCGCGAAAGGCCTGGCTCAAGGGGCTCTCGCCGAAGGAAAACAGGGATGTCCCGCCGCTGGACTATGCGCTGGTGCATCGTCTCAAGCGGGCGCTGCCCGACGTGCCGATCGCCATCAACGGCGGGCTGACCCGCATGTCGCAGATCGAGGAGCAGCTGCAATTCGTCGACGGCGTGATGATCGGGCGCGCCGCCTATCACGATCCTGCGTTGCTGCTTGAGGTCGATCCACGCTTGTTCGGACAGCCGGCGCCGGCGGCAGACCTCTTCGCCGCCGTCGACGCTTTTCTTCCCTATGTCGAGCGACAATTGGCGGCAGGCGAACGGCTCGCCAATATGACGCGCCATCTCCTCGGGCTTTTTGTTGGAATGCCGGGCGCGCGGTCATTCCGTCGACGGCTGGCGCTCGAGGCTGTTGCGCCAGGCGCCGGAGTCGAAACGCTGCTCGAGGCGGTCGGCGAAGTGCGTCGCACGATTGCGCGCCACGCGGAGTCCCTCGCGGCGGCGCAGTAGCTTCGCCCCGATGTCATTACCGACATGCGCATTTCACGCTGCGGACAGCGACAGCAGAATGGCGATCTCGGCGAGTTGCTGCGCGGCGCCCAGCACATCGCCGGTGTAACCGCCAATCTGCTTTCTTGCGAGATTGGCGATGAGAGCGGCGGCGACGATGGGGGCGACGATCGCAACCACGATCTGGCCCGGGCCGGCGCCGGCAAGCCAGGGTCCGAGGCCAAAGGCGGCGGACGCGACCAAAGCTCGAAACCAAACCTCGCGCGCCGGCGCAGCGACGGTCGCGCCAAGTCCGTCGGCGCGCGCTGGGGGAAGCCGCATCATCGGAGCCAGTCCGGCGACGCGCGAGACGGCGCCGGCGAAGATCAGCGCAAGCGCCGCAATCGCGACGCTTCGCTCAAGGAGCGACGCGAGCGCCGCGACGCGCAGCAGTATCGAGAAACACAGCGCCAGGGCGCCATAGGTCCCAACGCGGCTGTCACGCATAATGGCGAGCTTCGACTCCCGCGTCGCGCCGCCGCCGAACCCGTCCGCGATATCCGCGAGTCCGTCCTCGTGCAGCGCGCCGGTGGCCAGCACGAGGACCGCGACAGCGACGAGCGCGCAGACGAGCATAGGAAAATGGCAGATGCGCGCGACGATCAGACCCGCGGCGCCCGTGGCCCCGATCACGGCGCCGGCGATCGGCAGCGCCAGCGCCATGCGCGCGAAATCGAGCGGCGCATGCGCGCCCTCGCCGAGTGGAAGACGCGCGTAGAAGCGCAAAAAGGTCAGGACATCGGCGAGAAGCGAGCGCTGCATCAATTCCATTTTCGGCCGCTCCGCCCGCGTGTCGAGAAGCCGAACGCCGTTTGGCGACACGGCGCTCTAAATCGTCTGATTGTAGGCGCCGACCTCGGGATTTTCGCGCAGCACGGCGTCGATCGCCGCAAACATCTCCTTCATGCGCGCCTGCGACACTGGGCTTTCGACGACGACGACGAGCTCCGGCTTGTTCGACGACGCGCGCACGAGGCCCCAGGTGCCGTCGGCGACCGTCACCCGCACGCCATTGATGGTGACGACGTCGCGGATCGGCTGCCCGATGATATGTTCGCCCTGCGCGCGCATCGCCTCGATGCGCGCCACAACTTTATCGATGACGCCATATTTCTTTTCGTCGTCGCAATGCGGCGACATCGTTGGCGAACCCCAGGTCTTCGGCAGCTCGGCATAGAGGTCCGCCATCGACTTCGTTGGATTGCGGTCGAGCATTTCGAGGACGTGCACGGCGGTCAGCAGCCCGTCGTCATAGCCGCGTCCGATCGGCTCGTTGAAAAAGAAGTGCCCGGACTTCTCAAAGCCGGCGAGCGCCTTGCTCTCGCTGACGCGGCGCTTGATGTAGGAGTGTCCCGTCTTCCAATATTCGGTGACGACGCCGCGCGCGACAAGTTCCGGGTCCGTGGCGAAAAGCCCGGTCGACTTCACGTCGACGACGAAGGACGCGTTCGGATGCACCTTCGAGAGATCGCGCGCGAGCATGACGCCGATCTTGTCGGCGAAAATCTCGTCGCCCTTATTGTCGACGACGCCGCAACGATCCCCATCGCCGTCGAAGCCGAGGCCGACGCACGCGCCGGTCTCGCGCACCTTGTCGGCAATCGCATGCAGCATGTTCATATCTTCGGGGTTGGGATTGTAGCGTGGGAAGGTGTAGTCGGGCGTAACGTCCAGCGGAATCACCTCGCAGCCGAGACGCTCCAGCATCTGCGGCGCGAAGGCGCCGGCGGTGCCATTGCCGCAGGCGGCGACGACCTTCATCTTGCGCCTGAAAGGCGGCCTGCGGGTGAGGTCGTCGATATAGCGCGCGCCAAAATTCTCGATGTAGCGATAGGAGCCGCCTTCCGCCTCGTGAAATTCGCCGGCGAGAACGATTTCCTTCAGACGGCCCATCTCCTCGGGCCCAAAGGTCACCGGCCGCCGCGCGCCCATCTTTACGCCCGTCCAGCCATTGTCGTTGTGCGAAGCCGTCACCATGGCGACAGCCGCGACATCGAGATCGAACTGGGCGAAATAGGCCATCGGCGACAAAGCGAGGCCGATGTCGCGCACACGCACCCCGGCGGCCATGAGGCCGCTCACCAGCGCCAGTTTGATCGATGAAGAATAGCTGCGATAATCATGGCCGACGACGATCTCGGGCGAGACGCCCAATTCGCGGAGCAGCGCGCCAAGGCCCATGCCGAGCGCCTGCACGCCCATCAAATTGAGGTCGGCGCCAAACAGCCAGCGCGCGTCATATTCGCGAAAGCCGGTCGACTTAATGAGCGGCGTCTCTTCATATTCGAATGTGTTGGGGCGCAAATTCGAGACGGGCTTGGGAAACATAAATGATCCTAGGATGCGTCGGAGGTCGCTTCGACGCATCGTTTACACCGTCGCGCCGCGTCAGCAAAATGTTGAAAGTGCGGCAGGCGAAGATGACAATGAGTGGGATCATGCGCGCAAAAGGAATTCTCCCCCTTTCCATCGCCTTTCTGCTGGCGCCCGCCGTCGCAGGCGCCGCTGAGGAGCCGCCCCGGCGAAAACCGGGACTTTGGAAAATCGACACAGAACTGAACGGAAAGCCTTCGCCGGTCGGCGCGATCCAGACCTGTGTCGACCAGAAAACCGACAGCCTGCTGAAAGAGGGGATGAATGACGCTCAATCCTCCTGCGAGGAGATGAGCTGGGCCAAGGAAGGCGACTCGTACGCGGTCAAATCCGTTTGCAAGATCGGCAAGAGCGTCACGACAATGCAGGGCCGGTTCACGGGGTCCTTCGATTCGAATTATCGCGGCGAGATGCATATGAGCTACGAACCGCCGCTGCATGGCATGTCCAAATCCGACATGACATTGATCGCCGCATGGCTTGGCCCCTGCAAACCGGGACAAAAGCCCGGCGATATTGTCATGCCGAATATGCCTTCCATTCCTGGCATGCCGAATTCCATCAATATGAAAGACATTATGAAGATGCGCGATCAGTTGGAGCGCATGCAGTCGCGATGAGCCTATTGACCGAGCCGACTTCGTATCGATCAGACCATTCCATCTGAACGGAAAGTGCGCCAAAGGCCCGTAGCCTATCGGCCCCGCGGCTTGGCGCGGGTCGTCGGCTGCGCGGCCGCCGGATCATCGGGCCAGAGATGGCGCGGGTAGCGCCCTCTCATCTCCTTCTTCACCTCGTTCCACGAGCCCTTCCAGAAACTCGGCAGATCGCGCGTCGTCTGGATCGGCCGATGCGCGGGAGATAGCAGTTCGAGCGTCAGCGCGGCGCGGCCGCGCGCAAGCGTCGGGTGGCTCGAGAGGCCGTATAACTCTTGCACGCGCACCGCGAGGACCGGTCCGTTCTCCGCGGTATAGTCCAGCGCGTGACGCGCGCCGGCAGGCGTTTCGAAATAGGCGGGCGCTTCCGCATCGAGCCTGCGCGACAACTCATAGGGGAGAAGCTGAGCGAGCGCCGCCTCGAGGTCGTCGGCCGCAATGTCCGCGAGCGACGTGCGCCCCTCAATGAACGGCGCGAGCCAGTCGTCGGCGCTTGCCGCCAGAGCGGCGTCGGAAAGGTCCGGCCACTCGTCGCCCTCGGCGCGGCGCAGAAAGCCGACGCGGTCGCGCCGCTGCATCTGCGACTTCGTCCATGGCAGGCGCGCGACGCCAAGGGCGGCGACGCCGCGCGCCAGCATCCTTGCGTTTCCTTCGGAGGCTTCGACCGCCAGGTTGCGCTCGGACAGGCGTATCGCGCCGAGGCGCCGGAACGCGCGGCGCCGCAGGCTCGCGCTCGCCGGGTCAAAGATTGTTTCGTCGCGCGTCTCGATGCGGTCAGCGGCGATCTGCTCGACCTCCTCGGCGGCGAGCGCGCAAGCGGCGAGAATGCGCGCCTGCGCCGCGCGGCCAGTCAGTTCGGCAATGGCGAGAAAAGGCGCGCGCGACAGCGGATCTTCGACCGGTAATGTCGCGGCGCGGCCGTTCGCCATCAGGAACTCGCCGCGCGCGCCGCGCGATTTGGCGATGCGATCAGGAAAAGCAAGCGCGATCAGCGCGCCGTCCGATAGCTGCCCCCTTCCCGTCCCTTCCCCGCGTCGCTCCGCTTGCGGGAGAGGGGACGCGAACGATCGGCGGTCCGCGACTTTAAGCGTCGAATCTGCTCCCTCTCCCGCGGAAGCGGCGGAGGATTGGGCCATCGCGCCGGCTCCCGCGCTCGCCAGTCTCGCCCATTGCGCGGCGAGGCGCAGCGCGTCGCGGGCGCGCTTGGAGTTCTCGCTTCGCAGGCGCTCGAGCCGATGCGACAGATCGGCGTCGGCGCCGCCGAGGCCGCGCTCGGAGAGCAGCATGGCGAGTTCGACGGCGCGCTTGGCCTCCCCGTGACGCGCCGCCTCGACCGCCATCCGCGCGAGACGCGGCGCAAGCGGCAGACGGCGCATCGCCCGGCCCATGTCCGTGAGCCGCCCGTCATCGTCGAGCGCCCCGAGTTCGCGGTCGAGCGCGACCGCCTCCTTCCAGGCGGGGGCGGGCGGCGGATCGAGCCATTTGAGTCGCCCCGGATCGCTCACCCCCCAGGCGGCGAGATCAAGCGCGAGCCCCGAGAGATCGGCGTCAAGAATTTCGGGGGCGGCGAAGGCCGGCAGCGCCGCCGTCTGCGGCTCGTCCCACAAGCGATAACAGACGCCCGGCTCCGTGCGGCCGGCGCGGCCGCGGCGCTGATCGACGCTGGCGCGCGCGGCGCGGACAGTTTCCAGTCGCGACAGTCCAAGATCGGGCTCGAAGCGGGGCGCCCGCGCGAGCCCGCTGTCGATCACAACCCGCACGCCTTCGATGGTGAGCGAGGTTTCGGCGATCGACGTGGCGAGTACGATCTTGCGACGGCCGGGGCCCGCCGGCGCGATCGCCCGGTCCTGTTCGCCGCGATCGAGCGCGCCGTAGAGCGGCGCGACGTCCATGTCATCCGCCAAGCGGGACTCGGAGAGGCGCGAGGCGACACGCATGATTTCGCCCTGCCCCGGCAGAAAGGCGAGAATCGACCCACGCTCTTCACGCAGCGCCAGCAGGATCGCGCGGGTCATCGACTCTTCGATGCGCGCATTTGCGTCGCGGCCGAGATAACGCGTCTCGACGCCAAATGCGCGCCCTTGGCTTTCGACCGTTTCAGCGCCCATCAGCGCGGCGACGCGCGCGCCGTCGAGCGTCGCCGACATGGCGACGAGCCGCAAATCCTCGCGCAGCCCCGCCTGGGCGTCGAGCGCGAGCGCGAGGCCGAGATCGGCGTCGAGCGAGCGTTCGTGATATTCATCGAACAGCACGCCCGCCACGCCCTCGAGCCCCGCGTCGTCGAGGATCATCCGCGCGAACACGCCTTCGGTGACGACCTCGACGCGCGTTCGCGCCGAGACTTTCGATTCGAGGCGCATTCGCAGGCCGATGGTTTCGCCGACGCTCTCGCCAAGCGTCGCCGCCATGCGGCTTGCCGCCGCGCGGGCCGCGAGACGTCGCGGCTCCAGCAGAATGAGCTTGCCGTTCTTGGCCCAGTCCGCGCCGAGCAGCGCCAGCGGCGCGCGCGTGGTTTTGCCGGCGCCGGGCGGGGCGACGACGACAAGGTTGCACGACGCCTCAAGCGCCGCGCAGATCGCCGGCAGCACATCGTCGATCGGCAGCGCCGAAGCATGATCAGTCTTGTAAGTGGCGCGCGTCAATTGTTCCAAAGCTCAAGGAGCGCGCTGCAATAATGCCGTTGCCCCACAAGGGCAAGGCTCGCGCGCGCAGGGAGGGAACGAAACCTATTCGCACGAAAGAAAAAGCCCCTCCCTTGCGGGAGGGGCAAATGATGGCGCCGAACGAGGCTTAGTTACGCCGCCTGTTGGATGGCCGACAGCTTCCACTCCTGCGGCCCGGCGCCCGCCGGTCGGCGGAACGTCCAGGCCTCGGTGGTCTCTGTCTGCCCCTCCCAGCCGGGCGCCGGCTTGCCGGTGGCGCGATCAGA
>Ga0209347_1000487_pt1 | contig 99514 bp, 84 predicted proteins | sample AutmiccommuBRH23_FD_187382 | JGI IMG/M metagenome (GOLD analysis project Ga0209347, IMG submission 187382) | Deep subsurface microbial communities from Mt. Terri, Switzerland - Autotrophic microbial communities BRH/23 (SPAdes) (version 2) | ecosystem: Environmental > Aquatic > Deep subsurface >...
AAACCTTTCCAAATTTTCTCGTTGAACTTCCCTTGCCCCTCTAAGCGGGTGCAAATGTAAAACCTTATTTCTTATCAACCAAATAAAATTTTAGTTTTTATTCTTAAAGTTTTTTTACCCCCATTTTTAATGAACTTCGCCAACTCGTTTCCTTATTAGCGGTTGCAAATGTAATTCCTTTTATTATCCTAAAACAACTTTTTTTACCCTTTTTTTGAAGAAAAATTAAATTAATTTTTACCCTGCTGAAATTGTGCGAATTACAATTGAAAATATCTTGGAAAATTTGAATTAATCCAATGCCATTAGCTTTCAGTAAAAATATACATGTTATAAGGTATAAAAAATTGTCAAGTTCTATAGTTATTGCGGCAATTGCGTTAGGGATTGCAGTGGAAATCCTTTTTTGAAGCTCTTTTGCTTAAAAAAAGATTACTTCACCACTGTTTTATTTTCATAGGAGTTCAGTGAACCATGTTTGTAACGAAAAGCCCGACCCTTGCGGTAACGCCCAAAATAGCAAAATACAAAATGCTGTGCTCATTAGAATTAAACCAAATAATTTAATGTTTATTTGTAAAAAAGCTTCTGTTAATAACACAAAACGTATTGCTAAACTGATACTTTTCCAATATCTTTGCTGCTTTAATAAAAATAGCATGATTCAAATAACTTTGCCTGACGGCTCAATAAAAGAATTTCAAAAAGGGAGCACTCCTATGGATGTTGCCGTAAACATAAGCGAAGGATTCGCGAGGAACGTGATTTCTGCACAATTTAATGGAAAAACCGTTGAAGTTTCAACACCGTTAAATGAAAACGGAAGTTTAATTCTTTATACTTTTGATCAGGAAGAAGGCAAAAAGGCATTTTGGCACTCATCTGCCCACTTAATGGCCCAAGCGGTTACTTCGTTTTATCCAAATGTCAAATTAACTATTGGACCTGCCATTGACAATGGCTTTTATTATGATCTTGATTTGGGCGATGATGTTATTTCCGACAAAGATTTTCAGCAGATAGAACAAAAAATGCTTGAAATGGCACGAGGAAAATACGAGTTTAAATTGCGTGAAGTTTCAAAAGAAGATGCCTTAAATTATTATAAAAGTCAGAACAACCAATATAAAGTTGAATTGATTGAAAACTTGACGGATGGTGAAATCACTTTTTGCGACCACTCAGATTTTACTGATTTATGCAGAGGCGGACACATTCCAAACACAGGTTTTATAAAAGCTGCCAAAATCATGAGCGTGGCAGGAGCTTATTGGCGTGGTGATGAAAAAAACAATCAGCTTACACGTTTATACGGCATATCGTTTCCAAAACAGAAAATGCTTACCGAGTATTTGGAATTGCTGGAAGAAGCGAAAAAAAGAGATCACAGGAAATTAGGAAAAGAACTTGAATTGTTTACTTTTTCAGCAAAAGTTGGACAAGGATTGCCACTTTGGTTGCCTAAAGGAGCTATTTTAAGAGATAGACTGGAGCAATTTTTGAAAAAAGCGCAAAAAAAAGCCGGCTATGAAATGGTGATTACGCCGCATATCGGACAAAAAGAATTGTATGTCACTTCTGGACATTATGCAAAATATGGCGCAGACAGTTTTCAGCCTATTCATACGCCAAAAGAAGGTGAGGAATTCATGCTAAAACCAATGAATTGTCCGCATCATTGTGAAATTTACAATGACAAACCTTATTCCTATAAAGAATTGCCAAAACGTTTTGCCGAATTTGGAACTGTTTACCGTTATGAGCAAAGCGGCGAATTGCACGGATTAACCCGTGTTAGAGGTTTTACCCAGGATGATGCCCATATTTTTTGCACGCCAGATCAATTAGATAGTGAATTTAAAGCTGTAATTGACTTGGTATTGTATGTATTCAAATCGTTGAGTTTTGAAAATTTTACTGCACAAGTTTCTTTGCGCGACAAAGAAAACAGGGATAAATATATTGGAAGCGACGAAAATTGGGAAAAAGCAGAAAATGCCATCATCAATGCCGCAACAGCAAAAGGATTGGATTTTAAAATTGAATATGGCGAAGCTGCATTTTACGGTCCGAAATTAGATTTCATGGTGAAAGATGCCTTGGGAAGAAGCTGGCAGTTGGGAACCATTCAGGTAGATTACAATTTACCTGAGCGATTTGACCTAAGCTATAAAGGTGCCGACAACCAATTGCACAGACCGGTGATGATTCACAGGGCACCATTTGGTTCTATGGAACGATTTATAGCGGTTTTATTGGAACATACTGGCGGTAAATTCCCGCTTTGGCTAACTCCCGAGCAGGTTATCATATTGCCAATCAGTGAAAAATATCAAATTTATGCCGAAAAAGTTTTAAATTTGTTAGAAAATGCCGACATTCGCGCCCTTGTAGATAAACGAAATGAAAAAACCGGCAGAAAAATTAGGGATGCCGAAATGAATAAGATACCGTTTATGCTGATTGTAGGCGAGCAAGAAGAGAATGATGGCACAGTTTCTGTAAGAAAACAAGGCGATGGTGATATGGGTTCATCAACAATAAATGAATTCATTTCATTAATTAATAACGAAGTTAACAGTACATTAGAGCAATTTTAAGTTTAATTTAAATTATAAAGTCATAGCGTTAAGTAAAAATAAAGGTCAAAGAAAGCCTTGGAGAGTTGTAAAAGAAGATCAACATAGAATTAATGAAAAAATTACCTATGTTGATGAAGTTCGTTTAGTAGGAGACAATGTGGAAATAGGTGTTTACCCTATTGCACAGGCAAGAGAACTTGCTAAAGAGTTAGAATTGGATTTGGTTGAAATATCTCCTAAAGCGGTTCCACCGGTTTGTAAAATCACCGATTATAAGAAATTTCTTTACGAACAAAAAAAACGTGAGAAAATTCAGAAAGCTAAAGCTACCAAAGTTGTTGTTAAAGAAATTAGATTTGGCCCAAATACAGATGAACACGATTTTGACTTTAAAAAGAAACATGCCATCTCCTTTTTAAAAGAAGGTGCAAAACTAAAAGCATTTGTGTTTTTTAAAGGAAGATCAATCATCTATAAAGATCAGGGACATATTTTACTTTTAAGATTGGCCCAAGAAGTTGAAGAATTTGGTAAAGTTGAACAAATGCCAAAATTAGAAGGGAAACGTATGATTATGTACATTTCACCTAAAAAGAAATAATACTTCGACCACGCTCAGCAACAAAATAAGTTTGCTTTTGCATGCGAATAAAAGTTAAAAAATGCTGAAAATAATTTCAGTAGAAAGATAATAAGCAAGATAAAAAAAGTAGAAAGATGCCTAAAATGAAAACAAAATCTAGTGCCAAAAAGCGTTTTAAGCTAACCGGCTCTGGACAAATTAAAAGAAAACACGCTTTTAAAAGTCATATTTTGACCAAAAAGTCTAAGAAACGTAAATTAAAGTTAACTCACGCTGGTTTGGTTCACAAATCAGATAAAGCTAACATTTTACAACAACTAACTTTAAAATAATAAAGTTAACAGGGAATTTAATTATTAACCATGGAGTAGCGCTTATTTAAGTGCAATATTTGCCGCCTACTACAAAAAAACAAATGAATTATGCCAAGATCAGTAAATTCAGTTGCTTCAAGAGCTAAGAGAAAAAAGATATTGAAGCAAGCAAAAGGTTACTTCGGACGTAGAAAAAACGTTTACACAGTAGCTAAAAACGCGGTTGAAAAAGGAATGTTATATTCTTACAGAGACCGTAAAAACAAAAAGAGAAGTTTCCGCGGATTGTGGATTCAGCGTATTAACGCAGGAGCACGCCAATACGGAATGTCTTACTCTCAGTTTATGGGAAAACTTAAAGCTAACAATATCGAATTGAACCGTAAAGTTCTTGCAGATTTAGCGATGAACAACCCAGAAGCTTTTAAGGCAATTGCAGACAAAGTAAAATAGATTTTTTAATTACTTGCTTATATAAAAAAACTCAAACAACCGTTTGGGTTTTTTTATTTTCAATATTTCCTGTTTACAGTTTTATATAAGATTAACAATTTCCCTATATTTACACACTTAATTTAATTACTTAATTATGATTGTTTGGATTATTTTTGTTTCGCTCATCCTCATTTTTTTAGCCCTGGATTTGGGTGTTTTTAATAGGACTCCGCATATCATAAGCACCAAAGAAGCTTCCGTTTGGACCGGAATTTGGGTAACGATATCCTTCCTCTTTTCAGGCGTTGTTTATTGGCTTTATTCCGGAAATATTATTGACAATGTCGACAATCTTACCGCAACGGATGCGGTCATAAAATACATTACCGGTTATTTGATTGAAATCTCTTTAAGTATTGACAATATTTTTGTGATTGCCGTCATATTTGCATCATTCAAAATTCCTTTAAAATACCAACATCGGGTGTTATTTTGGGGTATATTAGGTGCCATCGTTTTTAGGGCATTAATGATTTTCTTCGGTGTAATTCTGATAAAAAAATTTAGCTTTACAACCTATGTTTTTGGCGTGTTTTTGCTTTTCACTGCCTACAAAATGATGTTTTCAAAAGAAGAAAAATTCCAGCCTAAAAAATCATTTATATACCGTCAAATAAGAAAAATTATTCCTATTACCAGTCATATGCAAGGCGAGCATTTTTTCATTAAATTGAGACATATAACTGCCGCGACTCCCCTTTTTATGGCTTTGGTAATTATTGAATTTACCGATATCTTATTCGCGATAGACAGTGTTCCAGCGATTTTAGCAATTACTTCCGACCCGTTTTTGGTGTTTAGTTCTAATATTTTTGCCATACTGGGATTGCGATCTATGTATTTCTTCTTGTCTAATATGTTGGTGAAATTCTATTACCTAAAATTCAGCTTAATAGCAATTCTGTCATTCGTGGGCGTAAAACTCATCCTAATGCATCATTTTAAATTTCCTGAATGGTTTTCTCTGACATTTATTGCGCTTGCACTTTTTATAGGAATATTTGTTTCCCTCAAATTAACTGAAGGGAAAGACATTATTGAAGAATAAATAAAAACAAATTGAAAAATAAAACCCTCGAATATTTATATTTTCGAGGGTTTTATTTTTATTGTTATTAATAAGGCTCTTAAAAAACTTCTCCTAATTCTTTAAGCTTTTCTGTATTTTCAGCCAATTTTAATCCTTCAATAATTCTATGGATATCGCCATTGATAATATTCTGCAAATCGTACATTGTTAAACCAATTCTGTGCTCGGTAACACGACCTTGCGGATAATTATAGGTTCTAATTTTAGCCGATCTGTCTCCAGAGCTTACCATGGTTTTTCGTTTAAGGGAATCTGATTCTTGCTTTTTGGCCAATTCCATTTCATACAACCTTGATCGTAAAACCTGCATCGCTTTGTCCTTATTCTTATGTTGCGATTTTTGATCCTGGCATTGCGCCACAAGTCCGGTTGGTAAATGCGTTAAACGAACTGCTGAATACGTTGTGTTTACCGATTGCCCTCCTGGCCCCGATGAACAGAAAAAATCCATTCTAACATCTTTCATGTCAATTTGAACATCAAATTCTTCCGCTTCAGGCAAAACCATCACGGTGGCGGCTGACGTGTGCACACGCCCCTGCGTTTCGGTTTGCGGAACCCGTTGCACGCGATGTACACCGGCTTCAAACTTTAAATTTCCATAAACATCTTCACCTTCAACACTAAAAATAATCTCTTTAAATCCGCCCGATGTGCCTTCGCTCATATCAACAATACTTGTTTTCCAGCCTCTGTCTGCGCAATATTTTGTGTACATTCTAAATAAATCACCGGCAAAAATACTTGCTTCATCGCCACCGGTTCCTGCCCTAATTTCCACCATCACATTTTTGGCGTCATCAGGATCTTTTGGAATCAACATAAACTTAATGTCTTCCTCCAACTGCGGCAAACGCGCTTCGGCTTCTTCAATCTCAATTTTGGCCATTTCGGTCATATCATCATCCGACCCGTCAGCTATAATTTCTTTGGCTTCTTCAATATTTTTTAACAACCCTCTATATTCATCACCCACTTTCATCACCGCGTTTAAATCCTTGTATTCTTTGCTGATTTTTACGTAGCGCTTTTGGTCTGAAATAATATCTGGTTGAATTATCAGGTCAGAAACCTCATCAAAGCGTTGTTTTATGATTCTTAATTTATCTAACATTTATTTTTTATTAGTTTGCAAATTTACAACAATTTCTTGATATTTTACTGGGATGTTTTTTTGAATTATAACCTGCTATTCCATATTAATTCTATAAAAAATTGTCTGCCAATTTGTAGAATATCTTGGGCGTTCCCGCTGAAAAAGCGGTCGGGTTTTTCGTTTCAAACTTTTTTCGCTGAAAAATCGCAAAAAGGTTTTTCTCTGCAACCCCTAACGCGGATTCAATAAATGATGAATAATGTATGAAGTTTGAACAAATTTGAGCTAAAAATAAGTATCAATTTAATACTCAAAAACGCCAAATTCACTTTTGATGGTCAGTTTTTTGGTTGCAGAAGCTTCCACCCTGCCCACAATTTGCGCATCAACATTAAAACTTTTAGAAATAGCGATGATATCTTGTGCAATTTCAGCAGAAACATACAATTCCATTCGGTGCCCGCAATTAAAAACCTGGTACATTTCTTTCCAGTCGGTTTTGCTTTGGTCCTGTATTAATTTAAACAATGGCGGAACAGGAAACAGATTGTCCTTCACAATATGCAAATTATCGATAAAATGAAGAATCTTAGTTTGGGCACCGCCGCTGCAATGCACCATTCCGTGAATTTCTTCAGAAGTAAATTTTTCCAATATTTTTTTGATGATCGGTGCGTAAGTTCTGGTTGGAGAAAGCACCAATTTTCCCGCATTTATGGGAGCATTTTCAACAGCATCTGTCAATTTCATCTTTCCCGAATAAACCAATTCTTCAGGAACTGCAGCATCAAAACTTTCGGGATATTTTTCGGCCAGATATTTATGAAAAACATCGTGGCGGGCCGATGTCAATCCGTTAGAACCCATTCCGCCGTTGTATGCTGTTTCGTAAGTTGCTTGTCCGTAAGAAGCCAAACCAACAATCACGTCACCCGGTTTTATGTTTGCATTGTCAATAACATCGGTTCTTTTCAATCGGGCAGTAACCGTAGAATCCACAATAATGGTTCTTACCAAATCACCAAGATCGGCAGTTTCTCCGCCTGTGGAATGAATTTCAACGCCAAACGATTTCAATTCTTGCAACAATTCTTCGGTTCCATTGATAATAACAGAAATAACCTCACCCGGAATCACATTTTTATTTCTTCCGATTGTTGAAGACAACATAATATTGGTGGTGGCGCCAACACAAATTAAATCATCAATATTCATGATTAATGCGTCTTGCGCAATGCCTTTCCATACCGAAATATCTCCGGTTTCTTTCCAATAAGTATAGGCCAAAGACGATTTTGTTCCTGCGCCATCGGCGTGCATGACCAAGCAATAATCATTGTCATTTGTTAGATAATCAGGCACAATTTTACAAAATGCCTTCGGAAACAATCCTTTATCCACATTTTTAATGGCATTGTGCACATCTTCTTTTGAAGCCGAAACGCCTCTTAAGCTATATCTTTTACTGTTTTCTGAACTCATTGGTGCTAATTATGTTGTGTTGCAAAAGTAATTTTTCTTTTTTAAACCTGATGGTTTTTTACCTTCGTAATCAATATAAAGTTAACTATTTTGGTATTGGCCTAAAACAAAAAATCCCGCAAATTGCGGGATTTTAGCATTATTATCGTATAAATAGCATCTCTCTATATTTTGTAAGTGGCCATAACTCGTCATCAACCATTAATTCAAGTTTATCGCAATGATATCTTATTTCATCAAAAAATGGTTTTACTTCATCGCAATATGCGGCTGCTTTTTCTTCTGCATCTTCCATCACATTTGCTTTTTTACGCGCATCAATCATATCGTCTATTTTAGAGTGAATGGCTGCAATATGCTCAGAAATTAGTTTTATCAATTTAATTTGTTCTTCTGCATGCTTCTCAAAATCTTTTCCGAATATCTCTTTCAATCCGGTAACATTTTTAATAAGCATATTTTGATAACGAACTGCTGTGGGAACAATATGATTGCCTGCGATATCACCAATAACACGAGATTCAATTTGGATTCGTTTGGTATATTCTTCAACTTCAATTTCGTATCTCGCTTCTGTTTCAACCTTGCTCATTACGTTCATTTCCTCAAATAAAGCGATTGATTTTTTAGAAACTCGTGCCTTTAATGCTTCAGGCGTTGTTTTATGGTTGCTTAACCCTCTTCTTTTCGCTTCTTTTTCCCAAGCATCTCCGTAACCATTTCCTTCAAACAAAATATTTTTTGTGGCTTTAATATATTCTCTTAATACATTAAAAATAGCTTCATCTTTCTTTAAATCGCTGGTTTCAATCAAGGCATCAACTTCAACTTTAAAATCTTTTAACTGTTTTGCCACTACGGTATTTAAAACGGTCATTGGATTTGCACAGTTTGCAAATGATCCAACCGCCCTAAATTCAAATTTATTTCCTGTAAAGGCAAAAGGTGACGTTCTGTTTCTGTCAGTATTGTCCAATAAAACATCCGGAATTTTACCAACCACATTCAATTTAAGATCGGTTTTTTCTTCTGGAGAAAGTTTACCGTTGGTTACGCCTTCCAATTCTTCCAATACTTTTGTCAATTGTTCGCCAATAAAAACAGAAATAATTGCTGGTGGCGCTTCATTTGCACCAAGTCTGTGGTCATTATTTGCAGAAGCTACCGCTGCTCTTACCAATTCTTCATTCTCATAAACTGCTTTTATGGTATTGATAAAAAATGTTAAAAACTGAAGATTGCTCATTGGTGTTTTGCCTGGAGCCAATAAATTAATTCCAGTATCAGTTGCAAGCGACCAGTTATTGTGTTTTCCTGATCCGTTTACACCCGCAAAAGGTTTTTCATGAAGCAATACTTTAAGCTGATGGCGAGAAGCCACTTTACCCATAATATCCATTAACAATGAATTATGGTCAACCGCCAAGTTACATTCTTCATAAATAGGTGCCAATTCAAACTGATTTGGCGCTACCTCATTATGGCGCGTTTTTACCGGAATGCCCACAAGCATACACTCGGTTTCCAAATCGCGCATATAATTTAATGCCCTGCTAGGAATAGAACCAAAATAATGGTCGTCCAATTGTTGCCCTTTCGCAGGAGAATGGCCCAATAAAGTTCTTCCTGTTAAAGTAATATCAGGTCGGCTATTGGCCAAAGCCTTATCTATTAAAAAATATTCTTGCTCCCAACCAAGTGAGGCAGATACCTTTTTTACATTTTTATCAAAATATTTACAAACTGCTGTAGCCGAATCATCAATTGCTGTAAGCGCTCGTAACAATGGTGTTTTATAATCCAATGCTTCTCCAGTATAAGCCACAAATATGGTAGGAATACTTAAAGTTGTACCATAAATAAATGCCGGTGAAGTTGGATCCCAAGCAGTATAACCACGAGCTTCAAAAGTATTTCTGATTCCACCATTTGGAAAACTGGATGCATCTGGCTCTTGTTGCACCAATTGATCTCCGCCAAATTTTTCAATGGCCATTCCGTTTCCAATAGTTTCAAAGAAAGCATCGTGTTTTTCAGCAGTTCCGCCAGTTAAAGGCTGAAACCAGTGCGTATAATGTGTAACTCCTTTAGACATTGCCCACTCTTTCATGGATGAAGAAACCTGATCTGCGATTTTACGGTCAATTTTTGTTCCGTGTTCAATGGCACTCATGACACCTTTAAAGGCATCTTTGGTCAAATATTGACGCATGGTGTTTTCATTAAATACATTTTCACCAAATAAGACTGATCTTTTTGTATCTTCAATAACTTCAACAGGTTTTCTTTTTGCTGATTGAGCTAAGGCTTGAAATCGAATTTTAGACATTTTTAATGTGATTTAGAATTTATACACTGATATTATCGGTGCAAATCTAACTTAAAAAACGAATTAAAAAAAATTACCCCCTAAAAAATTAGGGGTAATATTGATATTTTATGTATTTATTAATAAAATGTAAAATATTTACACAAAATATATATTCTAATGATATTAACTAAAATTATTTATTAAAAAATCATTCTATACTAAAATATAAAATTATCTTGATTCAGCATAAAAGATACTTAACGGCTAATACCCCCCTTTCTTTTTTAAAAACTAAGAAACAAACGATTTAATTATTTACTTTAACCAGACCAAAATATGCTTCCTTGCGCAGAAGTATTCTTTAAATTACTATTTTTGCTTTATGAAAAAACATTTATTCAAAATTTTGGGAAATCTCAATAAGGTTTTGCTTCCAAGCTTTACCAAAAAAAGACTGGATATGGCAAAAGCCAAAAAATGGCAAATGGCTATTATTGGGTGGCGTTATTTTGTTACAAAAAATAGTTTGTAAATACGCAAAAAATAGTATATTTGCACCCTCAAAACGGCCTCGTGGCGCAACTGAATAGCGCACTTGATTACGGCTCAAGAGGTTACTGGTTTGAATCCAGTCGAGGTCACGAAAAAAATGCAATTACTTATTATTTGGTAATTGCATTTTTATTTAGAAAAGTTTTTCTCAATTTTACGCTTCAATTTAAAATATGGTTCTTTTGGGAAACATCAAAAAATCCCATTAGAAATTAACTAAAAAAAAACACACTATTTTTCAAATAAGTGATAAAAGTCATTGAATTTACGATGTTTTAAAATTACTTTTACTTCATAGATTCATTACCTACTTTGTTTAAGTAATGTTTTTGATTTTTTTAGTTAGTAGTAAAAAAAGAAGGGACTGTCTGAAAAGGCAGTCTTTTTTCGTTTATGCCATCATTTGTTTTAAATTCCTTTCCATATTCTAAGATATACTTCATATCCATTTTTAAAATCGTTTTTTTTATTATATTCCTAATTTTCGGCATATTTAATCCCGAAACATACATTTCTTGTAAAATAATGATAAAAAATTCAATTATTTTGGCAAGAAATTGAATATCTTTATATCATCAACAACCTCGTTTTTTTACAAAAATAATTTTAACCAAAAATGCAAAGCCTTGAAAGTAAAAATAAATGACTCGCACGAATATGAATTAAAAAGTTCTGACGTTGATAAATTAGATTTGCTAAAGCGTTCAGCATCAAAATTTCATGTTATTGAAAATAACAAATCTTTTGCCGTTCAACTTGAAAAATCTGACTTTAACAATCGAGAGTATGTTATAGCCGTCAACGCTAACAACTATACTGTCAAAATCTCCAATGAAATAGATCAGCTTATTAAAGAAATGGGATTCACCATTGGCACTTCCATTAAAGCAAATAGCATAAAAGCACCTATGCCTGGTATTATTTTAAGCGTAAACGTTGAAGAAAACCAGGAAGTTAAAGAAGGTGAAACCTTATTAATTTTAGAAGCTATGAAAATGGAAAACGCCATCGGTGCTCCAAAATCTGGCTTTATCAAATCAATTTATGCTAAAAGTGGTGAAACTGTCGAAAAAGGAGCGCTACTTATTGAAATGGCGTAAACCGCAAAAGCCATTTAATTATTAAAACGATTCAAACACTTTTAAAATATGAAAAAAATATTGGTGGCAAACAGAGGTGAAATAGCCATTAGGGTAATGAAAACCGCTCATAAAATGGGGATTAAAACAGTGGCGGTTTTTTCTGAAGCTGATAGAAACGCACCCCATGTCCGATTTGCAGATGAGGCAATTTGTATTGGCGAAGCGCCTTCCAATAAATCCTATCTTTCCATCGAAAAAATTATTGCTGCAGCCAAAAAATTGCATGTAGACGCCATTCATCCCGGTTATGGTTTTTTAAGTGAAAATGCCGATTTTGCTGAAAAAGTGGAGCAAAACAATATGATATTTATTGGCCCAAAATCAAGTGCCATCAGAATGATGGGAAGTAAATTGGCCGCAAAAGATGCTGTCAAAAATTACAATATTCCTATGGTTCCGGGAATTGACAGAGCCGTAACCGACCCAATAGAAGCTGCAAATATTGCACGTGAAATAGGTTTTCCAATTCTGATAAAAGCTTCCGCAGGCGGCGGCGGTAAAGGAATGCGTATTGTAGAAAATGAAAAAGAAGTTGAACAACAAATGAATCGCGCCATAAGTGAAGCTACCTCCGCATTTGGAGACGGCTCCGTATTTATAGAAAAATACATTACTTCTCCCAGACATATTGAAATTCAGATTTTGGCAGACAGTCATGGGAATATTTTACACTTTTTCGAAAGAGAATGCAGCATACAAAGACGTCACCAAAAAGTGATTGAAGAAGCGCCTTCATCAATTTTAACACCCGAATTAAGAGCTAAAATGGGCGACGCAGCCATTAAAGTGGCTAAATCTTGCGAATATTTAGGTGCAGGAACCGTAGAGTTTTTAGTGGATGAGCATTTAAATTTCTATTTTCTAGAAATGAATACGCGTTTGCAGGTTGAACATCCCGTAACTGAATTAATTTCTGGTGTTGATTTGGTCGAGTTGCAAATTAAAATTGCGCGTGGCGAAGCCATTCCATTCAAACAAGAGGATTTAAAAATTAACGGTCATGCCTTGGAATTACGTGTTTATGCTGAAGACCCGATGAACGACTTTTTGCCAAGTGTGGGTAAATTAAGCACGTATAAAATTCCGGATGGTGATGGAATTAGGGTTGATAACGGATTTGAAGAAGGAATGGACATTCCTATTTATTATGATCCAATGCTCTCCAAATTAATAACCTACGGAAAAACGCGTGAAGAAGCCATTCAATTAATGATTGATGCTATAGATAATTATATAATTAAAGGTGTTTTTACCACCTTACCTTTTGGGAAATTTGTTTGTGAACACGAAGCTTTTAGAACAGGCAAGTTTGACACACACTTTGTTAAAAATTACTATACACCTAAACTTTTACAGGCAGGATTGGATGAAGAAGCAAAAATTGCCGCCTTGGTAGGTTTATCGTTGTATTTCGAAGATCAAAAAAAATTAAAAATTCCCATTTCCAATTAATCATAAGATATATTATGAATTCAAAGTATGAAAATTTAGCAGAAAAAATTGCGCTGGCACATTTGGGAGGCGGTAAAATTCGTATAGAAAAGCAACACGCCAAGAAAAAATTAACCGCAAGAGAACGCGTCCAATATTTGTTGGATGAAGGTTCTTTTGAAGAAATGGGGTTGCTTGTAACACACAGATCAACTGATTTTGGCATGGAAAAAGAACTCTATTTTGGTGATGGTGTTGTTACTGGATATGGTACAATTAACGGAAGACTGGTTTATGTATTTGCACAAGATTTTACGGTTTTTGGCGGAGCGCTCTCTGAAACGCATGCCGAAAAAATTTGTAAAATTATGGATCAGGCCGTAAAAGTTGGTGCGCCAATTATTGGTTTGAACGACTCTGGAGGAGCGAGAATTCAGGAAGGCGTTAGATCTTTGGGCGGTTATGCCGATATATTTTTCAGAAATGTTCAGGCGTCGGGTGTTGTACCGCAACTTTCGGCAATTATGGGACCTTGTGCCGGTGGTGCCGTTTATTCTCCGGCAATGACCGATTTTACGTTGATGGTTGAAAACACCAGTTATATGTTTGTCACCGGTCCGAATGTAGTGAAAACCGTGACCAACGAATCTGTAACAGCCGAAGAACTTGGCGGAGCCAGTGCGCATTCCATAAAATCGGGCGTTACGCATATCACTTCTGCAAATGACATTCAATGTTTAGAGGACGTTAAAACTTTGTTGAGCTATATGCCTCAAAACAACAAGGAAACCACAAAAAAATTACCTTTTGAATTACAGGACGAAATAAGGATTTCGCTTGAAAACATCATCCCGGAAAATCCGCACAAGCCTTATGATATGCACCATGTGATTTCGGGCATCATCGATGAAGGTTCCTTTTTCGAAATTCATAAGGATTTTGCTGAAAATATCATTGTGGGTTTTGCGCGTATTGCAGGAAGAAGTATTGGTATTGTTGCCAATCAGCCTATGGTTTTAGCCGGATGTTTGGATGTAAACAGTTCTATAAAAGGAGCGCGATTTACCCGTTTTTGCGATTGTTTTAATATTCCTTTGTTGGTTTTGGTTGATGTACCCGGATTTTTACCGGGAACCGACCAGGAATGGAACGGCATCATAAAAAATGGTGCAAAATTATTGTATGCCTTAAGTGAAGCAACCGTGCCAAGAATCACCGTAATTACTCGAAAAGCATACGGTGGCGCTTATGATGTGATGAACTCCAAACATATTGGCGCAGATATGAATTATGCGTGGCCAACTGCTGAAATTGCCGTAATGGGCGCAAAAGGCGCTGCGGAAATAATATTCAAAAATGAAATTATGGCTGCCGCAGACCCAGAAGCCAAATGGAAAGAAAGAGAAGCGGAATATGCCTATAAATTTGAAGATCCTTACAGAGCAGCCAGACGCGGCTTTGTTGATGAAGTCATTTACCCGAAAGATACACGCAGAAAATTGATAAAAGCCTTCCAAATGCTTGAAGGCAAAGAAGTGGTCAGGCCAAACAGAAAACATGGAAACATTCCATTATAAGAAATTGATTAAATAAAAAAATCCCGAAAATATTCGGGATTTTTAGTTTATTTTCTTCTTTAAGCTGAAGTATTTATATGATTTCAGCCGACAATCCTCTTGTTAAAAGTTGTGTGCAACGTGGTTTTAATTCATCATATTCTCCTGTTTTTACGGCACATTTCCCTTTATAATGTACCAACAAAGCGCATTGTTCCGCTTGTTCCGCGGTATGGTCACAGATTTCTATCAAACAGTCAATCACAAAATCGAAAGTGTTAACGTCATCGTTAAACAAAATGATTTCATGCAAGTTGACTTCTTTTTCAAGTACGTCAACATCTTCCTTTATTTTTCTTTTTGTGCTCATACTGCAAAAATAATCATTATTTTACATACTTCAAAGCAACCCAGTTGTTACGTTCAATTTGTTTATCCAGTTTCAATCCGTATTTCGAAACTTCCGCATCAATAACGGGAATGTCTTCTTTGTAAAAGCCACTCAACAAAATTACGCCATTTTCGTTTAAACAACTTGCGTAAATATGCATATCATTCAGTAAAATATTTCTGTTGATGTTGGCAATAATTACGTCATATGATTTGTTTTTCAACAAAGATGCATCGCCTTCATAAACAGCAATGTGTTTGCAGTTATTGCGTTCCACATTTTCCAAAGAATTTTGATAACACCAATTGTCAATATCAATCGCATCAATAGGCTTTGCGCCTTTCATTTCGGCAAAAATTGCCAAAATTCCGGTTCCGCAGCCAATATCCAGCACTTTTTTACCTGCAACATTTAAGTCCAGCAAATGCTGAACCATCATATGCGTAGTTTCGTGATGACCAGTGCCAAAACTCATTTTTGGCTCAATCACAATATCGTATTTCAAGTTGGGATTTTCGTGAAATGGTGCTCTGATGCTCACCAAACCATCAACCTGAATTGGATTGAAGTTTTTTTCCCATTCAATGTTCCAATTGGTTTGTTCAATTTCTCTCATTTCAAAAGAAATCTGAAATTCCCCAGATTTTAGCACATAAATATCATCTAAAACCTGCGCATTCCAATCGTTTTTCTGAATAAAAGCTTCAACGCCTTCTTCATTTTCAACAAAACTTTCAAAACCAACTTCGCCCAATTCCGCAATTAAAATTTCGGTTGCAGGTTCTTTCGGACTCACTTTAAAAGTATATGAAATATAAATATTGTCCATTAAATTGCTTCAATTATTGCTTTAAAGTCTTCAATATTCAATGCTGCACCGCCAATTAAACCGCCATCAACATCGGGTTTTGAGAAAATTTCCTGGGCATTTGAAGGTTTTACGCTTCCGCCATATAAAATAGAAACATTCTCTGCCACATCATTGCCATATTTATCGGCAACAATTTTTCTGATAAAAGCGTGCATTTCCTGCGCTTGTTCAGGCGAAGCCGTTTCGCCGGTTCCAATGGCCCAAACTGGCTCATAAGCCAAAATAATATTTTTCCAAGCGGCAGACTCTAAATGAAACAAGCCATTTTTAATTTGGCTTTCAACCACTTTAAAATGATTTCCCGCTTTTCTGTCGGTCAAAACCTCTCCAAAACAAAAAATGATTTCCATTTTATTTGCCAAAGCCGCATCCACTTTTTTGGCCAATAAAGCATCTGTTTCCCCAAAATATTCTCTGCGTTCCGAATGACCTAAAATCACAATATGCACTCCAACAGATTTCAACATCGATGCTGAAATTTCGCCTGTAAAAGCACCGCTTTTTTCAAAATGCATGTTTTGTGCTGCCACTTCAACTTTGGTTCCTTTGGCTTTGCTTGCCACTTTTTGAAGATTCACAAAGGTTGGCGCAACAATAACCCTTGTGTTTACAAGTGATTGTTTTTTAATGCTTTTTGCGATTTTTTTAACCAACGATTTAGATTCATCCAAATCATTATTCATTTTCCAGTTTCCGGCTACTATTTTTGCTCTCATATTTTTGTTTTTTATTCCTTTTTAACGACAAATCTAATCATTATTAAATTCCTTAAAAAAATTCAATTCACTATTGTACGAATTCGTTTTCGTATAGTTGACTTATTTCAACCGTATTTTTGGATCCAGCAATCCGTAACTGATATCCACCAAAATATTGATAATGATAAACATGGTGGCAATTACCAAAACACTTCCCATAATAATAGGTAAATCCAAGGTGTTTAATGCATTCACAATTTCTTTTCCCAATCCGTTCCAGTTAAAAATATATTCCACAAAAACAGCGCCAGCCAACATAGAGGCAAACCATCCGGAAACCGCAGTAACAACTGGATTTAATGAATTTTTCAACGCGTGTGTTTTGATGATTTTATAGGTTGAAAGTCCTTTTGCCCGAGCGGTTCTTATATAATCCTGGCTCAATACTTCGAGTAACGAATTCCGCATCAGCTGAATAACCACTGCCAAAGGCCTGATTCCCAAAACAATTGCCGGCAAAAGCAAGTTTTTCCACTGAATGTAGGTATTTTCGCCAAAATCATCAACTTCATACAAACTGCCCGTCATATTTAAATTGGTGTAATTATGTAAAACAAATCCGAAAAACCAAGCAAATAAAATGGCTGCAAAAAAGGAAGGAACGCTCATTCCCAATGTGCTCAATATCGAAATCATCCGGTCAAAAAAAGTATCTTTATACAATGCCGAAAGTATTCCGAAAAAAATGCCTGTAATAATCGCAATCACAATGGCCGAAACCGCTAAAACGGCCGTATTTGGCAAGGTTTCCGCAATCACTTCCGTAACATTTTTATCATTCTTTTGAAATGATTTACGCAGATAAGGAAACTTTATGACAACATTTTTTTCACCTGCGGAAAACAGTTTTGCATAAGTATATTTTTCTGCAGATAAATAAGTGTAATTTATAGGATTTGAACTGTGAATAGAAATGGGCGATAAATCGTTCAAATAATAAAGATATTGTGTAGTTAAGGGTTTGTCAAATCCGTATTTTACGCGAATATTTTGAAGCTGTTCACTATCCTCGCGCTGGTCCAGCATCATTCGTGCAGGATCTCCGGGCAACACATTAAAAAGAAAAAATATGACAGTAATTACGCCAAACAGCGTAAGAAATCCGTAAAATATTTTATTTAAAATATAACTAAACAAGGTGCTTTATTTGGTAAACAAAGATAACTTAAAGTATTAAAATTACTACTTTTGTTAAATTCTTTATTTGAACGTATGAACAAACAAGCGCTTATTGCACAAATTCAACAAAAAAAATCATTTTTATGCATTGGATTGGATGTTGATTTGGATAAAATTCCAACGCATTTATTGGCAGAGGAAGATCCTATTTTTGAGTTTAACAAACAAATTATTGACGCCACGCATCATTTGGCGGTTGCTTACAAACCAAACACCGCTTTTTATGAAGCTTACGGATTGAAAGGCTGGGCAGCGCTGGGAAAAACCATTGATTATCTTAATAAAAATTATCCTGAAATTTTTACCATTGCCGATGCAAAACGCGGTGATATTGGCAACACCTCAACGATGTATGCTAAAGCTTTTTTTGAGGATTTAAAATTTGATTCGGTAACCGTTGCTCCGTATATGGGAATTGATTCCGTAGAACCGTTTTTGGCTTTTGAAGATAAAACCACCATTTTGTTGGCATTGACTTCAAACAAGGGCGGACTCGATTTTCAGGGATTGAAAATTAACGGAAATGAGTTGTATAAAGAAGTGCTGAAAACTGCACTCACCTGGAAAAATTCGGAAAATTTAATGTTTGTGGTTGGCGCAACAAAACCGGAATATTTTGAGGTAATCAGAAAAATTGTACCAAACCATTTTTTATTGGTTCCCGGTATTGGCGCTCAGGGCGGAAACCTGCAGGAAGTTTGTAAATACGGACTTAATAAAGATTGTGGCTTGCTGGTGAATTCGGCAAGAAGCATTATTTATGCCGGTAATGATGAAAATTTCGCAAAAGCAGCACAATTGGAAGCCTTGAAATTACAGCAGGAAATGGCACAAATTTTAAGTTTACTTTAAATGTTAGTGTTAAATGTTATATGTTAAAAATATTTTTTTTTAAATGAAGATTCTTAAAGACCAGCTAGGAAGGGAAATTACATTAAAAACACAACCCAAAAGAATCATTTCATTGGTGCCTTCTCAAACGGAATTGCTGTGCGATTTGAATTTGGAAAATGAACTTGTGGGCATTACGAAATTTTGTGTGCACCCTTATCATTTAAAATCGACCAAAACCATTGTTGGCGGCACGAAAAAAGTGGATTTCGATAAAATTAAGGCATTAAATCCCGATTTTATTTTGTGCAATAAAGAAGAAAACACCTATGATTTTTTGCCTGAACTGGAAAAAATTGCACCCACTTATTTTTCCGATATCACCACCATACAAGACAGTATCGATTTCATTATAAGCTTGGGAACAATTTTAAACAGAAGAACAGAAAGCCAAAATTTAGTCGAAAAAATACACTTTAAACTTCTCGATTTTAAAGAATTCATCAAAACAAAACCAACACGCAAAGTTGCCTATTTTATTTGGGCAAAACCTTGGATGGTGGCAGGAAACGAGACCTACATCAACCAAATGTTACAACTCAATAAATTTGAAAACATATATCAAAATATGAGTCGCTATCCAAAGGTGGACATCAATCAAATTCGTTATGAAGGCGATCCTGAAGTCATTATTTTGTCTTCAGAACCATTTCCGTTTAAAGATGAACATGCGGTAGAAATTTCAACTTTCACCAATCGTTCCATCACTGTTTTTGCCGATGGCGAAATGTTTAGCTGGCACGGATCAAGATTGCTTTTGGCTTTTGATTATTTTAAAGCTTTGCACAAAAAAATGGAGAGCCATTTTTAAAACTCATTTCTACTCAGCCTGCCTCCCGGACAGGCTTGCTCAATGTGACAATCTCGATATGATCAAAATTAATCTTGCAATGCAAAAACACGTTTCAATAAATCGGAAGTACGTTTGGCTAAATTCGCTCTAATACCTCTTTCTTCAATTTCAACCATGGTGAAAACGCCTTTTAGGGCTTCATTGGTCACATAATCCGTTAAATCCGGATTTACATCGGTGGTTAAAGGCAAGTTATTGTATTTTGTGATTAAGTCTGCCCAAACTTTATCGGCACCCACTTTTTTAAATGAGTTGTTGATAATCGGGTTGAACTTTTGGTACAAGGCCGCTGATGTGGCTGTTTTCAAATACAGTGTAGCCGAATTTTTATCGCCCAACAAAATGTTTTTCGCATCAACAAATGTCATCCCTGTTATGGCATCGGTAAAAATAGGAATGGCTTCTCCCACAGCATCTTCCGCAGCACGGTTCAACACTCGCAATCCTTCATCAGCCAAGCTTGACAGTCCCATACTTCTTAAAGTACGATCCACTTTTTGCAATTCTGCAGGCAATAAAATTTTAACCATTTCATTTTTAAAAAAACCATCCTGAACCGCCAAAGTGGTTACCTGATTCGAAACTCCGTTTTGTAATGCCTCCTTTAATCCGGCTGCAATTTGAAAATTCGTAATTTCTCCATTTGGCAATTGATTAATCACCTGCTGTAATTCTGCACAGGCAGAAAGTTGAAACACAACCGCCACCAAAAGTATTTTTTTTAACATCTTTTTGTTTTTTTATTTTGTTATTTACTCAATTTTAACGCTTAATGCTGTCTGTTTTCTTGTCATATCCAAACGGACAATGCTTGCAACCGTTTTTACAGCAATACCCTCTTTTCAAATGATATTTTTCCGTAAAAACACGGTAGCCTTCTTCATTGGTATAATAATCTTCTTCTGAAGGAAATGGTTTTTCAAACATAGATTCCGCAAAAATAATCAATTAATTCTATTCATTCATTTTTCAAATGAACCCAAAATGAATTATATTTTAAATGGAAGAGGCAATTATCAGTCCAAACTTGGTTTAATACTATTTTTCTATTTTAAAATAGAAACAATCGATTTCTATTATTAAATGATTTTATTTAGATTTGTTTGATTGACTTTATTGAAGAATGATTGAAAGTGCTTCAAAATTATTAAATCATAACTATTTAAATTGGACACCTCATTGTTGAAATCTGTTTTTATATCAAGCAAAAAGCATAAATTATCATTGCTCATTTCAAGCAAAGAGGTTTCTGCATTGTCAGATTTTTTGGAACGCACCATCAACGAAAAAGTCCTCATCCTTAATACCAATCTTGGCATAGAGATCTATTATCAGTCTGATCTTGATTGCACCAATTTAATTACCCATTCTTTTTTATTAATTTCATCCAAAGGAATAAATGAAACTACAGAATACAGGATTGCGGCTTTCAGCACTTTTCCGGAATTAAAAAATGGGATGCAACAAATGCTGGAAAGATTGAATTCGATGCCGTTGGCGTTTGGTTGTTATTCAAAAAGCATTATGCATCAGCTGGGTAAAAATTATGAAAAAAACAATCAGTTAATTGCATCCCTTTTTACTCTTTATAAACAAATTTTAATGTTGCAAAACTTAAATGAGCAATCCAATTTTAAATTAAAACAATTTGAAAAAACATTAGAAGCCTTCAATGAAAAAAGCAATGTGAATACCATTTTAAAACAATTAATAGCAAACGCAACCAATGCGATGCGACAGAACTAATCAAAAAAAAACGTTCCAAAAATTCAGAACGTTTTTAATTTATAGGTTAAACTTTTTTTAAATTAATTTATTTTTTTGTTCCCGGAGGATATTGCGCCATAATTTCGGCAACAAATTCTTTGATTTTTTCTTCCTTTTGAGCAACATTACCGGTGGCGGACAAAGCGCCGCTTCCTATTCCCTGCCAAGCCAATTCTTTTTTGGTGGCGTCAATTAAATCGATAAACAAAGTTCCTTCGGTATATTTGGAAACCTGTGTTCCAAAATTTGGACCGTAATACCAAGGATGCCAGCCGTAATAAAAGTTATTGTTGTATACATCAACTTTTTGGGTTGATTTTGCAAAAATGTTAACCAGCAAATCTGGGTTTTCAGATTTTGTAAAACCTTTTGCCAACATTTCACTTTCAATGGCCTTTAAAATTCTTCGTTTGTCCAAATCAGAAATTTCAGCTTTGTCAATTCCTTTTTTATAAAAAGCAAATGTTTTATACTTAGAAAAATCGGCAGTTGTATCATAATCGGTTGTAACCCTGATGGAGCTGCAAGATGCTACTAAAAAAATTAAAGCTAGCGGAAGTAATTTTAAGGCTTTCATTTAAATACAATTTTAATTATTAAAATAAATCTTTCAAGATTTGGTCATCAACTAAATTAGGCAATGTCACTTTTAAATTCGGCTCCACTTCCATCGCTCTTTTTATGGCGAAAACAGCACCTTCATTTCTCGCCCAATTTCTGCGTGCAATACCATTATTTACATCCCAAAAAAGCATGCTTTTCAGTCGCTTTTCGGCCTCTAAACTACCATCAAGAACCATACCAAATCCGCCGTTGATAACCTCTCCCCAGCCTACACCGCCGCCGTTATGAATTGAAACCCAGGTTGCTCCCCGAAAACTGTCGCCAATCACATTTTGAATGGCCATATCGGCCGTGAATTTTGATCCGTCGTAAATATTTGAGGTTTCTCTGTAAGGCGAATCGGTTCCTGAAACATCGTGATGGTCTCTTCCCAAAACAATCGGCGCTGATATTTCACCGTTTTTTATGGCATTGTTAAAGGCTTCTGCAATTTTCATGCGGCCTTCCCCATCGGCATATAAAATTCTGGCTTGTGAACCAACCACCAATTTGTTATCCTGCGCGCCTTTTATCCACTGAATATTGTCGGTCATTTGCTGCTGAATTTCTTTTGGTGAATTTTTTCTGATTGCTTCCAAAACTTCACAGGCAATGGCATCTGTTTTTTCTAGATCGGCCGGATTTGCGCTTGTGCACACCCAGCGAAAAGGACCAAAACCATAATCAAAGCACATCGGCCCCATAATATCCTGAACATAAGACGGATATTTAAAATCGATGCCGTTTTTTGCCATCACATTAGCTCCTGCCCTGCTTGCTTCCAATAAAAAAGCATTGCCATAATCAAAAAAGTAAGTTCCATTTGCAGTATGTTTGTTGATTGCCGCAACTTGCCTTCTTAAACTTTCCTGCACTTTTTCTTTAAATAATGCAGGATTTTCAACCATCATCACATTCGATTCCTCAAAAGAAATTCCTGCCGGATAATAACCTCCGGCCCAAGGATTGTGCAGTGAAGTTTGGTCGGAACCCAAATCAACATACACATTTTCTTCTGCAAATTTTTCCCAAACCTCCACAATATTTCCCAAAAAGGCAATAGAAACAACTTCCTTATTTTCTTTTGCTTTTTTTACCCTTTTAGCCAATTCATTTAAATCGGTTATTTTTTCATCAATCCAACCCTGCGACAAGCGAATCTCTGTAATTTTCGGATTCACTTCGGCACAAACCGTAATACAACCAGCTATATTTCCTGCTTTTGGCTGTGCGCCGCTCATGCCTCCCAAACCGGAAGTCAGAAATAATTTTCCCGCCAAAGATTCCCCATTTTTAGCAATTTTTCGGCCGGCATTTAACACGGTAATTGTGGTTCCGTGAACAATTCCTTGCGGCCCAATGTACATATAACTGCCGGCGGTCATTTGTCCGTATTGCGTTACGCCCAAAGCATTGTATTTTTCCCAGTCGTTTTGTTTGCTGTAATTGGGAATCATCATTCCGTTGGTAACCACCACTCTTGGTGCATTGGTGTTTGAAGGAAATAATCCCATCGGATGGCCCGAATACATAATCAAAGTTTGCTCGTCGTTAATTTCCGACAAGTATTGCATCGTCAATAAATATTGTGCCCAATTCTGAAAAACAGCGCCATTACCGCCATACGTAATCAATTCGTGTGGGTGTTGCGCTACAGCCTCATCCAAATTATTCTGAACCATGTGCATAATGGCTTTTGCCTGCACAGATTTTCCAGGATATTCATTGATTGGCCGCGCATAAAACTGATAATCTGGGCGAAAACGATACATATAAATACGCCCGTATTCATTTAGTTCCTCAGCAAATTCCTTCGCTAAAACAGAGTGATGTTTTTTGTCAAAATAACGCAACGCATTTCTGATTGCAAGCTCTTTTTCTGCTGTAGACAAAATATCCATGCGTTTCGGCGCATGATTTATTGTTTTATCGTAAATTTTTTTTGAAGGCAATTCGGCAGGAATTCCTTGTTGTATTTGTTCTTGAAATGTCATTTAAAAAATATTTAACAGCCGTAAATTTACAATTATTTAAGAGAATTGCATCGGTGATTTTTTTGTTTGCTTGTATTTCTTTTGTCTCACTTTTTAAATTTATCTGAAAAATTTGGGCCTTATTTGTTTTAAAATATTCTTTATATTTGTTTAGTACTTCATCAAACTTTATAACCATGATATCATGAAAATCTCTTTTCTAAAATCGTTCACTCTTACATTTTTATTTATGTTGATTTATGGCCCAATGATGGCCATAGACACAAAAGACACCCGCTTGCTTTCCGAGCCAGCCATCAGTAAAACCCATATCGCCTTTATTTATGCCGAAGACCTTTGGATTGCCAATAAAGACGGTTCTTATCCAAGAAGATTAACGGTGGATGAAGGAGTAGAATCGAATCCTATTTTTTCGCCGGACGGCAGTATGATTGCTTTCAATGCACAATATGATGGCAATACCGATGTGTATATTGTGCCTGTTTCGGGCGGTGTTCCTAAGCGTCTCACTTGGCATCCTTATAATGATTTGGTTCGGGGGTTTACGCCAAATGGCCAGCAGGTTTTGTTTAATTCTCAACGCAATACCTTTACCAACAGATATGCACAACTATTTACCATTGAAATCGCCAGCGGAAAAGTAACAACATTGGACATTCCCAATGCTTTTTGGGCTTCTTACAGTCCGGATGGCAATCAAATCGCATACACGCCAATTGCTGACAGGTTTAAGCAATGGAAGCATTATCGCGGAGGAACAATGAGCAGAATTTGGATTTATGAAACAAAAAACCATGCTGTGGCTGAAATCCCAAAACCTGCGGGAGGCAGCAACGATGCCCAGCCAGTATGGATTGGTAAAACTGTCTATTTCATAAGCGACAGAAATGGAGAATTTAACCTTTTTAGTTATGCCCAAGATAAAAAAGAAATCAAACAACTGACCGATTTTAAGGATTTCCCAATTTTAAACATCAAATCTTCAGAGAATGAAATCATTTTTGAACAGGCTGGATATCTTCATCTATATAATGTTGACAACGGAAATACCACAAGAATCAAAGTGGGTATTGCCACCGATTTGTTGGAGCACAGATCTCGATTTGTAACAGGAAATGATTATATCCGCAGTGCAAACATCTCTCCTTCCGGTGCCCGTATGGTGGTAGATTTTAGAGGAGAAATCATCACGATTCCCGCTAAAAAAGGCGATGCTTTAAACCTTACGAATACTGCAGGCGTGCACGAAAAATATCCTGCCTGGTCGCCCGACGGAAAGCAAATCGCCTATTTCTCTGATGAAAGTGGTGAATATGCACTGCATATTAAAAATGCAAACGGTGAAGGATCGACCAAAAAAATCGCATTGAATGGTTCGGGATTTTATGCGAACATTCACTGGTCACCCAACAGCAAAAAAATCGGTTTTGCAGACAATGGACGAAGCCTTTATCTGATGGATATTGCCAGTGGAAAATCCACTAAGATTGCCACTGATATGGTTTATGTTCCAGGCGTATTCCGCGAACTTTTTGGAAGTTGGTCAGCAGATTCAGGATGGATAGCCTATACCATTATCACAGATACTAATTTTGAACAAGCTTATTTATATTCATTAACGGAGAATAAATCCTATCCGGTATCTGACGGTTTATCCAACGTAAGCAATCCTGTTTTTGATCCAAGCGGCAAGTATTTGTATCTGTTTGCTTCCACTGATGCCGGACCCGTGGTTAACTGGTTTGATCTTTCCAATCAGGATATGAAAGCAAGCAATTCCTTGTATCTTGTTACCCTTCAAAAAAATACCGTATCGCCTTTTGCCAAGGAAAATGATGTGGAGGAAAGCAATGATAAAATCAAAGAAGAAGATAAAAAAGAGGATAAAGAAAAAGATAAAAAAGAAGAAAAAAAGGAAAATATAAACATTCCCTCGCTTAAGATTGATTGGGAAGGCATCTCAAACAGAATTGTGTCAATCCCTATACCATCAGGTAATTACAGAAATTTGCAAGTCCCAAAAGAAGGAGAGTTGTATTATTTGGCGCAAGCTTCAAATGATGATAAAACAATGCTTCATCAATACAATCTGAAGAAAAGAAAAGGAGAGGCCATTATGCCTGCAGATGATTATATGATTGCCGCTAAAGGAACCAAAACCCTTTACCAGATCAAAGATAAATGGGGCATTGCCGATACCGGTAAAAAACCGGAAGATGATGCGATTGTGAATACCAATAATGTACAGGTGAAAATTGAACCGCTGACAGAGTGGTCCAATATTTTTGATGAAGCATGGCGCGTAAACCGGGATTATTTCTATGACCCTGGCATGCACGGTGCAGATTGGAACGCCATGAAAAAGAAGTATGCAACTTTTCTCCCTCACTTATCGAGTAAAGGTGATCTTTACCGAGTTATGGAGTGGATGTTCAGCGAATTGTCTGTTGGCCATCACCGATTTTCAAGTATGGGTGACCGCATGAAAAAAGCCAAAAATATTTCTGGCGGACTTTTAGGTGCAGATTATGAAGTGATGAATAACCGTTACCGTATTAAAAAAATCTATGGAGGATTGAACTGGACGCCTGATTTAAGATCGCCTCTAACTGAACCTGGTGTAGACGTTAAAGTGGGTGATTATATTTTAGAAGTTAATGGTAAATCCGTTACGGCAAATGATAATTTCTTCAGCTTTTTTGAAAATACGGCTGATAAGTTAACCGTCCTAACAGTTTCCTCTGCTCCTAATATGACCAATACAAGGAAAATTACGGTTACGCCTATTACTTCGGAAATGACTATACGCAATCGGGATTGGGTTGAAGGCAATATCAAAAAAGTAAATGACGCAACCAATGGACAAGTTGCTTATGTTTACGTACCAAACACCACAACCCAAGGTCATGAATACTTCAAGCGCTATTTCTTTCCGCAAGCTAATAAAGCTGCAATAATTATTGACGAACGTTTTAATGGCGGCGGCCAATTGGCGGATTATTATATCGATATTTTAAAACGTCCACTTCAGTCGTATTGGAGCTACCGCTACGGAAAAGACCAGAAAGCGCCGAATGCCTCAATACAAGGCCCAAAAGTTTTGCTTATTGATGAAACTGCCGGTTCTGGAGGTGATTATTTCCCTTATTTGTTCAGAAAAAATGATTTGGGCACCATTATAGGAAAAACCACTTGGGGCGGCTTGGTTGGTGTTTTAGGATATCCAGAGTTTATTGACGGCGGAATTGTCACGGCTCCAAACCTGGCCTTCTATGATGAAAAAGGTTTTGGCATTGAAAATGAAGGTGTTGCGCCAGACATTGAGGTTGAGCAATGGCCCGCTGAAGTTATTAAGGGGAAAGATCCGCAATTGGAAAAAGCGATAGAAGTTGTTTTGGAACAGTTAAAAGCCAATCCTCCCAAAAAGATGGAAACACCGAGCTTTCCGGTTAAAAGTAAAAACTAAATAACTGGTATCGCATTATAAAAGATGCAATTTATAAACTAAAGGTATGGCAAACCAACTCGAATTTGAGTGAATGCCATACCTTTTTATAATTAACGAGAAAAACATTCAAGCTATGATATTTTCAATCTTATTGAAAAAATTATATGTATTTTGGTTTGATTTTTGAATAGCGCACAAAATATGATTGTTGTTTTTAAATACATCATTCCGAAGAACTATTCCGGATTGACCATTTTCCCTTTTATTTTCTTAAGAAATAAGAATAGTATAAAAGACGCGTTGTTTTTGAATCACGAAAAAATTCATTTAAAACAACAGATTGAATTGCTGTGGATTTTCTTTTTTGCCTGGTATTTTATAGAATATGCAGTTCGAATTTTTCAATATAAAAACCACGAATTTGCCTATAAAAACATCAGTTTTGAAAAAGAAGCCTATAAAAATGAACAAGATTTGAATTATTTAGAATCAAGAAAGAACTTCTCTTTTTTAAAGTATCTGTAGCTTTTTACTTCTATTTTTGATCTTTATGCTACTTTTCTGATTTTTTGTTCGGTTTTTATCAACAGAAACATTTTACAATTAAAACCTCGAAAACCGCCGATTAAACAATACTTATAAATTTTTGTAAATTGCGGCTTACAATCAAAGAAAAAAATGGACACAATCACACCTTATAAACCAAAAAATAAAGTTCGAATAGTTACAGCCGCTTCCCTTTTTGACGGTCACGATGCCGCCATCAATATTATGCGAAGAATTATTCAGGCTACCGGCGTTGAAGTGATTCACTTAGGACACGACAGAAGCGTGGAAGAAGTGGTTAATTGTGCCATTGAAGAAGATGCAAATGCGATTGCGATGACTTCCTATCAGGGCGGACATATGGAATATTTTAAATATATGTACGATTTGCTTCAGGAAAAAGGCGCACCGCAAATTAAAATATTTGGTGGCGGCGGCGGCGTAATTCTGCCCGAAGAAGTTAAAGAATTGACCGAGTACGGAATTACAAAAATTTATTCCCCAGATGATGGCAGAAGCATGGGTTTGCAGGGAATGATTAATGATATGATTGCAACCTGCGATTTCCCAACGGGTGAAATTATTGATTTTTCAGCTGCCGATTTGGCTAAGAAAAATCCGATGCAATTGGCGAAAGCCATTTCTGCCGCTGAGAATTTCTCAGAAAAACATACCCAATTTATAAACGAAATTAAAACAGCATCCAAAAAATCGGAAACACCGGTTTTGGGAATTACTGGCACCGGCGGTTCAGGAAAATCGTCTTTGGTGGATGAATTGGTGCGAAGATATTTAATAGATTTTCCCGAAAAAACAATCGCGATTGTTTCGGTTGATCCTTCAAAAAGGAAAACAGGCGGCGCTTTATTGGGCGACCGGATTAGAATGAACTCCATAAAAAACGACCGTGTTTATATGCGTTCGCTTGCCACGCGCCAATCCAATTTGGCCTTATCTAAACACGTGAGCATTGCTGTTGACATTTTAAAAGTTGCCGGATTTGATATGGTGATTTTGGAAACTTCGGGAATTGGGCAAAGCGACACTGAAATTGTAGAACATTCCAATGTTTCCTTGTATGTGATGACGCCAGAATATGGTGCCGCAACGCAATTGGAAAAAATTGACATGATTGATTTTGCCGATGTCATTGCCCTGAATAAATTCGACAAACGCGGCGCTTTGGATGCCTTACGTGACGTGAAAAAACAATACCAGCGCAACCATAATTTGTGGGAAAACAGCGTTGATTCGATGCCGGTTTACGGTTCCATCGCTTCCCAGTTTAACGATCCGGGAACGAATGAATTGTATCAGGTTCTCATCAAAAAAATTAACGAAAAAACAGGCACACATTTTAAAAGCACTTTTGAAGTTTCTGATAAAATAAGCGAAAAACAATTTATCATTCCGCCAAATCGCGTGCGTTATTTGTCGGAAATCACCGAAAATAACAGGGCTTACAACAAAACTGCAAAAACACAAAAAGAAGTTGCCCAAAAATTGTTCGGGATTTATAAAACGATTTGTTCCGTTGCTAACATTGCGAGTGAAACAAATCAAGCTCATCTGAGTAAAATTGGAATAAATGAGGAGCAGATTCTGAAACAAGTTCAGAATGACGACGCTAAACTATTTTTATCGCTGTTGTTCAAGGAATTCGCACGCGTAAAAATGGATTTAAATCCGTACAACTGGGAACTCATTTTAAATTGGGAAGCCAAAAAACAATCTTATAAAAATGAAGTCTTTACTTTTAATGTACGCGGAAAAGAGTTGAGCATCCAAACACACAGCGAATCATTGTCGCACACCCAAATTCCAAAAATTTCGCTGCCAAAATACGAGGCTTGGGGCGATTTATTATTGTGGACTTTAGAAGAAAATGTTCCCGGTGAATTTCCTTATACGGCAGGACTCTTTCCGTTCAAAAGAACAGGCGAAGATCCCGCAAGAATGTTTGCGGGCGAAGGCGGGCCGGAGCGCACAAACCGACGATTTCATTACGTGAGTTTGGGACTTCCGGCAAAACGTTTGTCCACCGCATTTGATTCCGTGACTTTATACGGAAATGACCCTGATATTCGTCCGGATATTTACGGAAAAATTGGTAATGCAGGCGTTTCCGTTTGTTGTTTGGATGATGCAAAAAAATTGTATTCAGGTTTCGATTTGACCAATGCAATGACTTCCGTTTCTATGACTATTAACGGTCCGGCACCAATGATGCTTGCATTTTTTATGAATACCGCGATAGACCAGGAATGTGAAAAATACATTGTTGCCAACGGACTTGAAAAAGAAACTGAAGAAAAAATAAACGCCATTTATAAGAAAAAACGTGTTGCGCGTCCGCAATATCAAGGCGAATTACCGGAAGGAAATAACGGATTGGGATTGCGATTGTTGGGTGTTACCGGTGATGAAGTTTTACCGCTTGATATTTATAAAAAAATTAAAACAGAAACCATTTCTAAAGTCCGCGGAACGGTACAAGCCGATATTTTAAAAGAAGATCAGGCTCAAAATACATGTATTTTTTCCACAGAATTTGCTTTGCGATTAATGGGAGACGTGCAGGAATATTTTATTGCCAACAACATCATCAACTTTTATTCGGTTTCCATTTCCGGATATCATATCGCGGAAGCCGGCGCCAATCCTATTTCGCAGTTGGCATTTACCCTGGCAAACGGATTTACTTATGTGGAATACTATTTGTCGAGAGGCATGGACATCAATGAATTCGGACCGAATTTATCCTTCTTCTTTTCCAATGGCGTTGATCCGGAATATGCAGTGATTGGAAGAGTTGCCCGTAAAATTTGGGCGAAAGCCATGAAAGAAAAATATGGTGCAAATTCAAGAGCGCAAATGCTGAAATATCACATTCAAACTTCGGGAAGAAGTTTGCATGCTCAGGAAATTGACTTTAACGATATCCGTACAACTTTGCAGGCTTTGTATGCCATTTACGACAATTGCAACAGTTTGCATACCAACGCTTATGATGAAGCGATTACAACGCCAACCGAAGAAAGTGTGCGCAGGGCTATGGCCATTCAGCTGATTATCAATAAAGAATTGGGCTTGACCAAAAATGAAAATCCGATTCAGGGTTCTTTTATCATTGAAGAATTGACCGATTTGGTGGAAGAAGCCATTTATGCTGAATTTGACAGAATTACGGAACGCGGCGGTGTTTTGGGCGCGATGGAAACGATGTACCAACGCAGTAAAATTCAGGAAGAAAGCTTGTACTACGAAACCTTAAAACACAATGGCGCATTTCCAATTATTGGCGTAAACACCTTTTTAAGCAGCAAAGGTTCGCCAACGGTGTTACCACAAGAAGTCATCAGAGCCACCGAAAAAGAAAAACAATACCAAATTACGGTGGTTGAAAACTTAAACAAAGCAAATGCTTCCGCAGTTAAAGAACATATTGCTTTGTTAAGACAAAAAGCCGTGAATAACGAAAATGTTTTTGAACAATTAATGGAAGCCTGTAAAGTGTGTTCTATAGGACAAATTACGGAGGCGCTGTTTGAAGTAGGCGGACAATATAGAAGGAATATGTAGTTTTATCAGCAGTTTCAGGTTTCACGTTGTAGATGCCTAAATAACGTTGACGGAATTTGACGTTTTAAAACTTGTGTAATAGCTTTATTGAATTTAGGGCTTTCCCTTTTGATGTTTTAACTTCTCGAGCATTTCTCCCATTTTTTCGTGCACTTTATTGATTGCTTTCAATGGGCGAACCATCACTTTGAAACTGATGATTTTCCCTTCCTCATTTACCTCAATCATATCAACGCCGTTTACCGTTATGCCATCAATGATGGTGTTGAATTCCAAAATAAATTGATTGTTATCGACCACCTGTTTCACGTACCTAAAATTAGCATTTTCGCCACCAAAAACTTCCAGTGCCGCCATTAAATACAATTTGGTAATTTGTTTTCCTTCTTGTGGCGTCCAAACAATGGGTGAATAAAAAATGACCTCATTTGCCAAAAGTTCGTCCAATATTTTGGGATTTCTGGTTTCCATAAATTGGTGCCAGTTTTTTAAAGTTGTGTTCATAGGATTAATTTGTTTGGAGTTCTTTAATATTCTTTGATTAATATTTACTGGCAGAGGTTACAAATTTGAGCAAGGATAACCAGTTGCCCTTAGTGGTTTTTAAGTATTTCAATTAGTTTCCAATTTACATAAATAGTTTCTCTTCCGATTTTTTGTGATTCCAATATTCCTATTTCCTCCAATTTCTTTAAATACCTTGAACTAGCTTTTCTCTCCACTCCAAGTCTATTTACAACGAAATCAATTTTTGAGTATGGTTGTTCAAAAAGCAATTCTATCAGTTCTTTTCTGTAAATTTTGGAAGCATTTCCTTGTACAATTTTTATTGTCTCATCGAGTAATTCTTTAATTAAATTTATTTTCAGAATCGTTTTTATGGATGTTTCCTCTATTGCTTTTAATATATATAAAATCCATTCTTCCCATTCATCTATTGTATTTACAATATTCAATAATTTATAATACTCAGATTTATTTTCGTTTATATATGAACTTAAATAAAGAATAGGAATATCTAATAATTCATTGATTATCAGATATAGTATATTTAATATTCTTCCAGTTCTTCCATTTCCGTCATAAAAAGGATGAATACTTTCAAATTGATAATGTAAAATCGCTAAATTTATTAAAGGAGATAGGTCATCTTGTTGTAAATTATAATGTTCTAAGAAATTAGAAAGTAAGTCAATAATCTCATCTTTTTCTTGAGGTGGCGTGTAGACAATTTCACCAGTTTTGTCGTTTTTTAAAACAGTTCCGGGCATATTTCTTACACCCGCATTATTTTCAACAATGGTCTTTTGGAGTTCTTCAATATCTTTTAACCTTAATAAACCTTGTTTTTGAATGATTTTATGCCCAAGAAATATTGCTTGACGATAATTGATCACTTCTTTAATTTCAGAAGAAAATTTTCCATTGGTTGTGAGCGCTTTATATAGTTCGTCTTGAGTAGTTATGATATTTTCAATTTCTGAACTGTCTTTGGCTTCTTGTAATGCTACAGCATTTATCAACATTGCTTGATTTGGGATAGTCTTCGCAATACCTTTCAATTCTCCTAAAGAATTAGAAGATTTACTCAATTGTCGAAGAATTGCCAATGTTTCCACTTTTTCTCTCTTCGGCGGTAATTTCTCAAGCTTTATAATAGGGTGCATATTGTCTCATATTTTAATAATGTGTACCAAAAATACAAAAAAGAGTCCAATTAACAAAAATATGTCCCTTTTTGTCCCATTAATCACAACATATAATACACTTACAGATAAAACAAAATTATTGCTGCCCGCATTATTTCTAATTGTACCGAAATCGGTATAATTAAAATTGGGATTATAAAGCGCTTCCCATTCACCAAGATATTCAATAGTGCTTTTTAAACTGAGCCATTTTATTATAATGACTTCTTGCATTTGGCTTTTTGCCATATCTGTCAATGAAATAAAATCGTGTTTAGCATTGGAAATAATGGTTATTTCTTTCCCTTCAAGGCTAATTTTCGTGTTTTTTGGAATAACATTTTTTGTTCCTTAATTATTAAAATGGAAATTATTGTTAAGAGCCCTTGGTTACAGTTAAAATGGCAATTACATCTATAATAGCGAAATGCCATTTCTCTAATTTATCCCATTGGGTTCTAAATTTTTTTCGTTAAAAAGCTTGATTTCGTCCTTGATTTTTAAAAATATGTTGTTTTGTGAAATTTTAGTTTTTTCTGAATAAGGCTAATTGCAAATTTGAACTATTGGTTAAAACTACGGAAAATATAAACACAAATTTACCTATTTTTATAACAATCAAGATAAATTACGCCTCGGGATTTTTTGGTTTTTCATTTATTTCTGATACTTCCTTTTCAGTTGGTGGTGCAAAATTTCCGTGTTCGTCAAATAGTTCGTCAAATTCAGGATTGTGCGAAAAGACAAATTTTTCGGGTTGCGGGCCAGTTTTCCTTGAAATATAGGCAAAGATAAATCCAACTAAAAAACCAGACAAATGGCCTTCCCAAGAAATTTTTTCTTCCATGGGAAAAATGTACCAAACCGTGCTTCCGTATAAAAAAACGACAATTAAAGAAACTGCGGCCAAGCGATAATATTTTCGGAAAACGCCGCTAAAAAAAATAAAACTCACCAAAAAATAAACCACGCCGCTGGCACCAATATGATAAGAAGGTCGTGCAAAAGACCAGGTTAACAGTCCGGTAAAAAAAATTCCCCACAACAATACTTTTGTGGCAATGCCTTCATAAAAATAATACAAACTTGCCAACATCACCAATAACGGAATGGAATTGCTGAACAAATGCTCGATGCTGCTGTGTAAAAAAGGCGAAAAAACAATGCCTCGCAAACCCAAGAATGTTTGCGGATAAATGCCGTAATCATTAAAATTATTCCCAAATTTTATTTCTAGATAATACACCAGCCAAATTAAAAAAACAGCAATTACAGGAATGCTGATAAAATTATGAGAGAATATGGATTTATTTTTTGTCATCGAAAAATTTAAATTAGGAATGGATGAATTTATTAAAATTTTGCCACTAAATGATGCGCTTTAAACAAATTATTTTTGCATTAGGGATAGCAGCCCTTCGACTGCGCTCAGGATAAACTTCTCCTTTTTTATTTTTCATAAAAAAGATTTAACGAATAGCCCGACACAAATGTAATGCAGTGTAATGCCCAACAAATTTTTATGCTTATTTTTACGGTATGAATGAACCTTTAGCCGAACGCATACGTCCGAAAACCTTGGATGATTACATTAGCCAGCAGCATTTGGTGGGGAAAAAAGGCGCTTTAACCGAGCATATTAAACGCGGAATTATTCCGTCTTTAATTTTTTGGGGGCCGCCGGGAATTGGAAAAACCACGCTTGCCAATATTATAGCAAAAGAATCGAAACGGCCTTTTTATACGTTGAGTGCCATTAGTTCGGGTGTTAAAGATGTGCGGGATATTATTGACAAAGCCAAGCAGGGCGGCGGTTTGTTTACCGACAAAAGCCCTATTTTATTTATTGATGAGATTCACCGTTTTAGCAAATCGCAGCAAGATTCGCTGTTGGGCGCGGTTGAAAAAGGCTGGGTAACGTTGATTGGCGCAACCACCGAAAACCCGAGTTTTGAGGTGATTCCCGCATTGTTGTCGCGTTGCCAGGTGTATGTATTGAATTCTTTCAGCAAAAAAGATTTGGAAGATTTGTTGCAACGCGCCTTAAAAGAAGACGCTTTTATTTCCAAAAAAAATATTATTGTCGAAGAAACTGAAGCTTTGTTGCGGGTTTCGGGAGGCGATGCACGAAAATTATTGAACATTTTTGAGTTGGTGGTAAACACCGAAAAAGAACCGATCAGAATCACAAATGACTTGGTGCTTTCCAAAATTCAAAAAAATACGGTGTTGTACGACAAAGCCGGCGAACAGCATTATGACATTGTTTCGGCTTTTATAAAATCTATCCGTGGAAGCGATCCAAATGCGGCTGTTTACTGGTTGGCGCGCATGATTGAAGGCGGAGAAGACGCAAAATTCATTGCCCGAAGAATGCTAATTTTGGCTTCGGAAGATATTGGAAATGCGAATCCGACTGCGTTGATTTTGGCAAATAACACGTTTCAGGCAGTGAATATTATCGGGTTTCCGGAATCACGGATTATTTTGAGCCAGTGCGCGGTTTATTTGGCAAGTTCGGCAAAAAGCAATGCGTCTTATGAAGCCATTGGAAAAGCACAAAGTTTGGTGAAAGAAACGGGCGATTTATCGGTTCCGCTGCATTTAAGAAATGCCCCAACCAAGCTGATGAAAGAACTGGATTATGGCAAAAACTATAAATATGCACACAGTTTTGAGAACAATTTTACCGAGCAGGAATTTTTACCCGATGAAATAAAAAACACCAAAATTTACGAACCCGGCAACAATGCACGCGAAAATACCATCAGGGATTTTTTGAAGAAATTGTGGAAGGGTAAATATGGTTATTAAATTCCTATCCCCAACCTCCCGTAATAAAACGGGACAGGCTTTTCCAAAGGAAAGGGAGTTTGATTTGATATTATAAAAAAATTTCAACTTTAAAAATTTCAATTTTTTCCAACGCGCCAGCTGGCACATTCACTAAAATGTTCACCGAACATTTTTTTACGTTCTGTCCTCCCCTTCGGGGACTAGGGGGCTAGTTCTTCAAAACAATTGGCAAGGTAAACTCCGTTGAAACCGGAATCGCTCTTTTTATTGCCGGTTGCAAGGTTGGTAAATTTTGAAGGCTAACTTTAACAATACTGTCAAATTCAGGGATTAACTCACTTATTTTATCCGATTTTTGAATGTTCGACAAGGTCGTTTTTCCAAATGAATCTATTTTTAATTTAACCAAAACAGTGTCGTTAATGCTATCCTTAACACTTAATTGAAATTCCTTTAAAGAAGCATAAATGTGTTGGGACATTTCCATTTGGAAGCAAATCTGCTGCTTTTCTTTGGAAGGAATATCGGCGCAATTTGGAAACAACGGATAAGAATCTACCGTATTAAAATCGACTATTGTGTCTATTTTTTGTAAGGGTTCACGTTTTGTGTGCTGCTCAATATAAGAACAGGACAATACTAAAATTGAACAAATTATTAGGGTAAAAAATTGTTTTAACATCACTGTTTATTTCAAAAAGTGAAAATACAACATTTTAGGTTAGTCAACAATTTCACCTTCAATAAAGTATTGTTTTTTTATTTCTTTAATTCTGCCTTCAACAAAAGCAGTCATCTTATTATCGTTGCTATTAAATTTTTCAGCATAGCTTTTATAATGTTTTAATGCAATTTTTTTATCTTTATAAAAGGCATCAGAAGTTACGGCCAACTCAAATAACGCTTTATAATTCTTATAATTATTTTTATGGGACTTTTCAAAATTTTCAATGGCAGCCTGCAAATTATCCGCTTCCTTTGAAATAATTCCGAGCAAATAGTATTGTTTATCTATATCTGGTTTTACACTTGATATTGATCGGTGTAAATAAAACGTCGCCATTTTGTTGTCCTTTTTATCATAGTATAAACTAGCCAAACGATATAGGATTTGGGAATCATCAGGATTAAGTATTACGGCATTTTTAAAATATTTTTCAGCCAGTTCAAAATCTTTTAAATTATAATAACACATCCCAAACATTTCATAGATTTGGACAGATTTAAAATTTAAACTGTCTATTTTTTTTAAATAGGTTAATGCGCCACTAAAATCCTTTAAAAAATACAACTCGTTGGCTTTTAACTGATTGAAATTTATGTTATTAGAATCTATTTTTAATCCTTTATCAATAAATAAGGAAGTAGAGTCTTTAAACTTCAATGTCTTAAAAAATTGCGCCAATGCAAAAATACTTTTGATATGCAGCGTGTCTAAATTATAGGCATCTAAATAACGCTGTCCCATTTCTGCATGTTTATTTTGTTTTTCTAAAGATTCGGCCAATTGGTATGGATAATTAGGATTAACTGTATCCTTTTTCATTAAATAACGGTATATTTTTTCTGCTTTTTCAGCTTGGTTTAGTGACAAATATAATTTACCTAAACTATTGGCAACCAATAAATTTGAAGTGTCTTTTTCTATGAGTGATTCGTATATTTCAACTGCTTTTGATGTAAATCCTGTTGATACAAACAATTGCGCCAGTTTCACTTTTATTGATTCATTACTGCCAAATTCCAATGCTTTGTTTAAGCATGCTAAAGCTTTGGTATCACTGCCAATTGATTGATAAATACTGGCCGATTTTTCAAATATCAAAAAAGTTTTTGGGACTGTATTCTCCAACAAAGTCAATGCTTTTTGATAGTTTCCTTCCGCCAACAAACTATCCACAACCACAAAAACCGAAGATTGCGCTTCGGTTTTGAGCATTGTAAATAATAAACTAATTAAAATAAAAATCTTTTTCATAACATTTTTTATTTATTCTACGTTAAAAGCAATTTACAAACTATATTTTTAAACCAAAAACTTGTCCTTTTTTTAGTTCAACAGTTTAAATGTAACTAAACATTTAGTTTAAACTTCGTTTTTAATTAAAAATAAAAAAGTATTGTTTTGATAACAATCAAATTCTAAATTGAAATCTTACCTTAGCTTATGGATATTTTTCTGCTGATTATCGGATTTTTAATAGTGCTAACTGGCATCATTGGTTCTGTTTTACCTGTTTTACCAGGGCCGTTTGCCAGTTGGGTTGGACTGCTCCTGCTCTATTTGACAAAAGCAATTCCGATTGACTGGACAGTTCTAGGAATTACTTTGGGCGTTGCCATATTGGTTTCCATCATAGATTATGTGTTGCCAATACTCGGAACAAAAAAATTTGGAGGCAGTAATTATGGCGTAAAGGGTTCTATGGTCGGACTTGTTTTCGGGATTTTTTTCGGTCCGCTGGGAATTATTATTGGTCCGTTCCTGGGTGCTTTTTTTGGCGAACTCATAAAAGATCATAAAGATGCTAAAAAAGCATTAAAAGCAGCTGTTGGTTCGTTTATCGGATTTTTATCTTCAACCCTATTAAAATTGGCAGTTTGTTTGGTATTTGCAGGAATGTATATCGCGACTTTTTGGGAATATAAAGATGCTTTTTTTGGCATTTCAGAATAAATAAAAAGTGCCATAAAATAAAAAAAGCGTCCCGGATTTCGGGAAGCTTTCCATTGGTTTAAAAAACCTTGGCGTTAAAACGCCAAAAACAACACAACTAAATCGCCAACACAGCGATACGCAAATATATTAATTTTTCTTTGATTTCAAATTGCAAACACTTTTTCTTTCTAAATTACTTATTTTATTGAATTGATTGTATCTTTGCTCTCCATTAACAAAAAGTAATATTAAAATACGCATCATGCAATTATCGCCACTCGAAATAATCAGAAGAGAATCCTTACAAAAACTACGTGAATTGGGTATAAACCCTTATCCTGCCGAAGAATTTAAAACAACTGCAACCATAAAGGAAATCTTGGAAAACTTCGAATCTTTTGAAGGAAAAGAAGTTATTTTGGCCGGAAGAATGATGAGTAGAAGGATTATGGGAAAAGCTTCTTTTGCCGAGTTAAAAGATGCCAGCGGAAGAATGCAAATTTACATCAACCGCGATGAAATTTCTTCTGATGCTGAAGGAACGATGTACAACACCGTATTCAAAAAATTATTGGATATGGGCGATATTATTGGTATTAAAGGTGAAGTTTTTAAAACGAAAGTTGGCGAGGAATCGGTAAATGTTAAAGAACTTACGGTACTTTCAAAAAGTTTACGTCCGCTCCCTGTGGTTAAAACGGATGCCGACGGAAAAGTGCACGATGCTTTTTCTGATGCCGAATTAAGATATCGCCAACGATATGTGGATTTAATTGTTAATGATCACGTTAAAGAAACCTTCATAAAACGCACAAAAATCACCAATTCCATCCGTGATTTCTTCAACAAAAGAGATTATCTGGAAGTGGAAACCCCTATTTTACAGCCAATTCCGGGTGGCGCAGCGGCACGTCCGTTTAAAACGCATCACAATGCCTTGGATATGCCTTTGTATTTGCGGATTGCCAACGAATTGTATCTAAAAAGATTGATTGTTGGCGGATTTGATGCAGTTTATGAGTTTTCCAAAGATTTTAGAAATGAAGGAATGGACAGAACCCACAATCCAGAATTTACAGTGATGGAATTGTATGTTGCTTATAAAGATTACCTGTGGATGATGAATATGACCGAGGAATTGTTGGAAAAAGTAGCGATGGACAGCAATGGAACCACCGAAGTTAAAATAGGTGAAAATATGGTGAGTTTTAAAGCGCCTTATGCAAGAGTGCCAATTTTAGAAGCCATAAAAATACATACCGGTTTTGATGTTGCCGGAATGGATGAAATTGCCTTGAAAGAAGTTTGCAAAAAAGTGGGTGTTGCCGTTGACGAAACCATGGGCGTTGGAAAATTGATTGATGAATTATTCGGTTCAAAATGCGAGCATCACTATATTCAGCCAACATTTATTACCGATTATCCGAAAGAAATGAGTCCGCTCACCAAAGAACACCGCACAAATCCGGCTTTAACCGAGCGTTTCGAATTGATGGTAAACGGAAAAGAATTGGCAAATGCTTATTCAGAATTAAATGACCCGATTGAACAACGCGAACGTTTTGAAGAACAATTAAAATTGACCGAAAAAGGCGATGATGAAGCGATGTTTATTGACCAAGACTTTTTGCGCGCGTTGGAATACGGAATGCCGCCAACATCGGGAATTGGGATTGGCATCGACCGTTTGGTGATGTTTATGACCAACAACAGTTCTATTCAGGAAGTTTTATTCTTTCCCCAAATGAGGCCAGAAAAAAAAGCAGTAGAAATGAGCGAGGATGAAAAGGCGATTTTCCACATTTTAAAAGCAAATTCTCCAATGCTTTTGAACGACCTAAAAACGCAATCGGGCTTCAGCAATAAAAAATGGGATAAAACCATTAAAGATTTGACAAAGAAGAACTTAGCAAAAATAAACAATACCGAAGAAGGTTTGTTTGTGGAGCTGGGAAAATAAAAAACAAATGATTTAATTGATTGTTTCAATATAAATAAAAAAGGAATTGCTTCATTGCAGTTCCTTTTTTTTGTTAAATTAAATGTCAGAAAACCAAAAGATTATGATATTATTTTAAGTATTGTTGTCACTTATCGATTTTAAGGTTTTTTTGTATATTGGCTTTATGAAAAGACCAATTACCTTCGCTATTTTTATTTTTTTAATATTTTCAGTCAATCTGTTATCACAGGAAACCACAGAAAAAAATTACAATACTTTTAGTGAATTCCTGACTGAGCAAAACATCAAAATTTCCAACATAGAAAACGGATTTAGCCTAATTCAAGTAAAAGAAATTATGGGCGCTTCCATCATTGTAAAAGTCCCAAAAATTGGCAAAATGAAACCTTTGAGCCAATTGTTCAAACAGCCTGAATTTACAAAAGAAACTACCGATAAAGCCAAAAATAAAATAAACATTTTATGGTATTTCTCAACGCCAAAAGATCAAGACGGCATAATGTCAAGGTCGGAATGTACTCCTGTTGTCATTAAAAACGACAGTGTTGTGGGAAAAGGCACCAAGTTTTATTTAAATTTTATGAAAAAAGAACAAATTCGTTTTTAAAGGCTGATACATCTAGAAAAATGCCTGTTTTATTTTCCTGAAATAAATAAATTGAACCTTCTTTAAAATGATTATAAACTGCTATTTATTTTTAAATTATTGATTCAAAATAATTAAATTTGAAAAACATTAACAGACAAGCTTCTTTAAAAAAAGCTTCTTAAAAAATTCAACCCAATTATGAGTAAATATTTTATGGCAAGAACATTAAAGTCCGTTCTTTTTTGCACTTTAATCGTTTCAACAACCTTTGCGCAAATCAAAGATAAAAAAACAACTATGCAAACCAACAATATGTTATTGGAAAAATGGACCGGGCCTTATGGCGGTGTTCCTGCTTTTGATAAAATGAACCTTCAGGATATTAAGCCTGCTTTGGAAAAAGGTATGGCTTTAAATTTGGCAGAAATAGATGCCATTACCAAGAATCCAAAAGCACCAACATTTGAAAATACCATCGTGATGATGGAAAAATCGGGTGAAGTGCTCGATCGCGTTTTTAAATACTACGGAATCTTGAGCGCCAATTTATCTTCGCCAGAATTCAGAAAAATTCAAGGGGAAATGGCGCCGATATTGTCGGAGTTTAGTTCAAAAATTTCCCAAAACAAAAAATTATTCGACAGAATAAAAACGGTGTACGAAAACTCTTTGAAAAATCCGTTAGAAGCCGATCAGCAAAGAGTTGTAAAACTTATTTATGAAAGATTTGCGATGGATGGCGCAGAATTGGATGACGTAAAAAAAGCGCGTTATGCTGCCATTAACAAAGAACTTTCATCGATATACACCACCTTTTCAAACAATATTTTAGCCGACGAAGAAAATTATGTGGTTTATTTAACCAAAGACCAATTAAGCGGATTGTCGGAATCTATGATAAAAGCAGCCGAAAAAGCTGCAAAAGACAGAGGTCGCGAAGGTGAGTATGCCATTACCAACACAAGATCTTCCATGGCTCCTTTTTTAACCTATTCGGATGAAAGATCGCTACGTGAAAAAGTTTGGAAAAACTATTATTCTCGTTGCGATAATAACGATCAATTTGACAATAAAGAAAATGTAGCCAAAATATTGAAACTAAGAAAAGAACGCGTGGGACTTTTAGGTTATGATAATTTTGCTGCATGGCGCTTGCAAAACAGAATGGCGAAAACGCCTGAAAATGCGATGGCGCTTATGAATGCCGTTTGGCCTTCAGCCATTGCCCGTGTTAAGGAAGAAGTTGCAGATATGCAAGCAATTGCCAACAAAAACAATGACAATATCACCATTGAACCATGGGATTATCAGTACTATTCAGAAAAAGTAAGAAAAGAAAAATACGATTTGGATTCTGATGAAGTGAAACAATATTTGCAATTAGATAACCTGACCCAGGCTTTATTTTTTGTGGCAGATGAAGTATTTAATTTCAAGTTTACGCCTGTTCCAACCGGATCTGTTCCTGTTTTTCATGAAGATGTAAAAGTTTGGGAAGTGACCAACAAATCAACCGGCGAGCACATCGGATTGTGGTATTTAGATCCATTTGCGCGACAAGGCAAAAGATCTGGTGCTTGGGCAACAACGTACAGAGATTTTTCAACTTTTGATGGTAAAAAAACAGTGTTAGGCTCAAACAATTCAAATTTTGTAAAACCTGCGCCGGGTGAAGCCGTTTTGGTGTCTTGGGATGATGCGACCACATTTTTACACGAGTTTGGCCATGCTTTGCATTTCTTTTCAGCAGACGTAAAATACCCAACACTTAACGGTGGCGTAAGAGATTATACCGAGTTTCAATCGCAAGTATTGGAGCGTTGGCTTTCTACGGATAAAGTAATCAACCAATTTTTGGTTCACTATAAAACTGGCGAGGCAATTCCGGCAGCATTGGTTGCGAAAATTAAAAAGTCATCAACCTTTAACCAAGGATTTTCGACTACCGAATATTTGGCTTCTGCCATAATGGATATGAAATTTCATTTGGCCGACCCTACAAATATTGATGTCGCTGCTTTTGAAAAAGAAACCTTGGCCGAAATGAATATGCCAAAAGAATTGGTAATGCGCCATCGTACGCCTCATTTCGGACACGTTTTTTCAGGTGAAGGCTATGCAACTGCCTATTATGGATATATGTGGGCCGATGTGCTTACTGCTGATGCTTCAGAAGCATTTGAAGAAGCTCCGGGCGGATTTTACGATAAGGAATTGGCTTCAAAAATGGTGAAATATTTATTTGCTCCAAGAAATTCTGTTGATCCTGCTGAAGCATTCAGACAATTTAGAGGACGAGACGCCAAAATTGATGCCTTGTTGCGAGATCGTGGTTTTCCGGTTCCTAAATCGGAAATGTAAACACAAAAACTTAAAAGGAATTGCAGCAATGCAGTTCCTTTTTTTTCTTTCATCATTATTGAAAATTTCGTATCTTAGATGGTCAAAATGTGTTTTTAATTTAAATTTGTGTGTTATGATAAAACAGGGATCGTTTTCATCCAAAAAATCTTTAGTGACCTCCTTTTTTTTATTGCTGTTAATTGTCGGATTTCAAAATTCTGGTTATTCTAACAATATTATTCTTAATGATACCATTGGGTTTAATGAATATCGAGGAAGTGTCATAGACAGTAAAACAAAAAAACCGTTGGAATTTGCAACATTGCTTATTAATGGCACAAATATCAGTACCATCACAAATACGCAAGGTAATTTTTTATTAAAAGTTCCAAAAAAATTTACCAGCCGCAGGGTGACTGTTTCGTTTTTGGGTTATACCAGTAAAGTGATCAGTTTATCCGATTTTGATAAGGAAAATACTGTTGTTCGACTTGAAACGTATATTGAAGAACTTTCTGAAGTTAAAATTAATGTAAAAGATGCCACTGCATTGGTGCAGGAAATGCTAAAAAGAAAAGGAGACAATTACGTGAATGACAATTTAAAGATGACATCATTTTACAGAGAAACGATCAAAAAAAGGAGAACCTACGTGTCCCTTTCTGAGGCCGTGGTTGAAATTTATAAACAACCCTACTCCACCGACAAAAGTGATGTGCTGGCAATTTACAAAGCACGCAAAAGCACCGATTACAACAAACTGGACACTGTGGCTTTTAAACTCCGCGGAGGACCATTTAACACCTTGTATATTGACATCATGAAAAATACATCAATGATATTTGATGAAGATATGGTTAACGTGTATGATTTTACTTTTGACAATTCCACAAAAATTGACAACAGGCTTATTCACGTGGTAAATTTCAAACAAAAAAAACACGTTACCGATCCATTATTTTACGGAAAATTATATATCGACGCGCAAACATTGGCTTTAACCAATGCCAAATTTTATTTAAATCTTGAAAACAAACAAAAAGCCAGCCGGTTTTTCATTGTTAAAAAGCCTAAAGATGCTGATGTACTTCCAATTGAAGCTTATTACCAAGTTGAGTATCGGGAAAAAGATGGAAAATGGGTTTATGGCTACAGCAGGGTTGAGCTCGGATTTAAAATTGACTGGGCTAAAAAATGGTTCAACACCATTTATTACACAACCATTGAAATGGCAGTGACCGATTGGGAAAAAAGCGACGCCAGCCTGCTTCCTAAACCTAAGGATCGTTTAAGGCCAACGGTTATTATGAGCGACAATACTTCCGGATTTAAAGATCCTGAATTTTGGGGCGCTTACAATGTCATTGAACCCGATAAACCTATTGAATCAGCCATTGAAAAAATTCAAAAACAACTGAAGAAAAATTGATTGTTTTAATAGAAGAATTTGAAGTGTTTTTTTTTTAAAATTTAGTTATAAAAGCAACGGTAATTCTATCGTTGCTTTTATATTTATTAAAAATATTCACCTAAAATTTTAATTGTTAAAATTTGTTAAATTCCGCTTTTTCTTTAACAAAAATTTAAGAAGATTTACCCTCCACTTTAATATATTAGGGCATTATTTTCAACATTAACCAAACTAATAATTTTATGACAAAACAATTTTTAACTGGCTTATTAACTTTTCTGTTAATAGTTGGGATTTCTACAAATGCCGATGCTCAAAAAAAGAAAAAAGGTAAAGATGAACCTGTGGCTCCTGTAACACCGCCTAAAAAGAAAGGAGCTATTGAACCTTACAGCAAAGTTGTCACTTCAGATGCCGTGACCGATGAAGGATTATTTAAAGTACATTTTGTTGATGAAGCATACCTTTTTGAAATTCCGGACTCATTGCTTGAAAGGGAACTTTTAATGGTGACGCGCATCTCTAAAAACACTTTAAATGAACAAAGTTTTGGCGGACAAAAAACCAATACCCAAGTGTTGCGCTGGCAAAAAAAGGACAAACAAATTTTATTGCGGGTAGTTTCGCACAATATTGGTGCCAATCAAGAACTGCCTGTTTATGAAGCTGTGGTCAACTCAAATTTTGAGCCTGTTTTATATGCATTTCCAATTAAAGCATTCAACAACGATAAAACTTCAACCGTAATTGATGTTACAGAATTATTTACGACTGATATAAAACCGTTAGGATTGCCGGAATATATAAGAAAACAATACAAAATCACAAAACTTGAACCTAAAAATTCATATATTGAAAGTGTAAAAAGTTATCCGCTAAATATTGAAATGCGCCATGTAAAAACCTATTCAGCCACTGAACCGCCATCAAACTCAAGTACTGGAATGGTTTCTGTTGAAATGAGCAATTCAATGATTTTATTGCCAAAAGTTCCTATGAAACGAAGAATTTTTGACGAGCGCGTTGGTTGGTTTACCTCAAGTCAAATAGATTATGGTTCTGAAGCCCAAAAAAGTGAAGAAATTACCTATTTAGACAGATGGCGTTTGGAAGTTAAAGATGAGGATATTGAGAAATTCAAAAAGGGTGAATTGGTTGAGCCAAAAAAACAAATTGTATATTATGTTGACAGAGCCACGCCTTTAAAATGGGTAAAATACATCAAACAAGGGATTGAAGACTGGCAAGTTGCTTTTGAAGCAGCCGGATTTAAAAATGCGATTATTGCAAAAGATCCGCCAACAAAAGAAGAAGACCCAGAATGGAGCCCGGAAGATGTTCGTTATTCCGTAGTTCGTTATTTGGCCTCTCCTATTCCAAATGCCAATGGCCCTCATGTGAGCGACCCTCGATCAGGAGAAATTTTGGAATCTGACATTAACTGGTACCACAATGTGATGAGTTTGTTGCAAGGCTGGTTTTTTGTGCAAACTGCCGCCATAAATCCGGATGCGCAAACAGCTGCGTTTAAAGATGAAGTTATGGGAGAATTGATCAAATTTGTTTCTTCCCATGAAGTTGGACATACTTTAGGATTGCCTCACAATATGGGAAGCAGTTCTGCCTATCCTGTTGATTCGTTGCGATCTGCAACTTTTACCAAAAAATTTGGAACAGCACCCTCCATAATGGACTATGCACGTTTTAATTATATTGCGCAACCAGGAGATGATGGCGTTGCCCTTATGCCAAACATTGGCGTGTACGACAAATATGCAATGAGCTGGGGATATCGCCCTATTCTAGATGCAAAAACAGCAGAAGATGAAAAAGAAACCTTGGATAGCTGGATTTTAAAGCATTCTGGAGACCCATTGTATCGATTTGGACACCAACAAGCCGGAGATGTGGTTGACCCAAGTTCACAAACGGAAGATTTGGGCGACAATGCCATAAAGGCCAGTGCTTATGGAATTGCAAATTTAAAAAGAATTATGCCAAACCTTATAAAATGGACTTCTGAAAAAGGGAAAAATTATGATGATTTGGGAACAATGTATGGCCACGTGATTGCGCAATATAACAGATATATGGGCCATGTTTCTTCAAATTTAGGAGGCGTTTATGAAAACTATAAAACTTCTGACCAAGAAGGTGCGGTATATAAACACGTTGATAAAACACATCAAAAAGAATGCTTAAAATTTATAAATAAGGAATTGTTTGAAACCCCAACTTGGTTGATTGATAAGGATATTATTGGAAGAACTGAATATTCCGGAGTAACCGAAAGAGTTAGGGCAATGCAGGTTCGAACTTTAAACAACATCCTGGATCTAGGAAGAATGATGAGAATGATTGAGAATGAAACGCTAAATGGCGTTAATTCGTATTCTTTAATTTCTATGATTAACGATTTACAAAGCGGAATTTGGTCTGAGTTAAGTACAGGAAAAAATATTGACACTTACCGAAGAAATTTACAAAGAGCTTACGTTGAGAGGCTCGGTTATTTAATGACTGCCAAAGACGTTAAACCTAGCGGAAGAAAATCCAGCTATGCTAAAACTACGGTCGTTACAGTAAATGAATCGGATATTGTTGCCGTTGCTCGTGGTGAATTGAACCGCGTTAAGGCTGCTGCGCAAAGAGCGGCACTTGCCACAACCAATACCAACACCAAATATCATTTACAGGATATTGCCAAACGTGTTGATGCTTTTTTAGATCCAAAATCTTAAGAAAAAAAAGTCATAAAAAAGCTCCCTGAAAAATAAATTTTCAGGGAGCTTTTTTTGTTTATTTATTAATCCTATCCCCAGCCTTTTCCGAAGGAAAGGCAGCTTGAATTAGCTTCCAGGAAAAATATTTCTGATTTTTAATTCTTCGTTTTAACTTAAACTGATTACTTTTAACTTTTAATATTTAATATTAAAAGTTAATCTCCTTGTTCAAAAACAACATCTACCGGAATATTGGCTTTGCTCAACTTGTCTAAATCACGCTGTAAATCGGCATAAATGATTCCTTTTTCTTGAACCAATTTAACAACACCGTCATAATCACCATTGCCTTGTAAAGTCAAAATTAAGTATGATAACTGTCGGACTGCTTCCTCCATTTTTTCAAAATTCACTTTATAAGTGCCATCAACATTTTTGGTAAAAGCGCCTTTTTCTTTAAAGAAATTAAACCGAATCATATTTGCTTTTCCGTGTGCACTTGAGGCGCCAAAACGAACAGAGCGAAAAATACCTGCCATAAAAGTGGTCATATAATCTTTCATATCGCCCTCCAATTCTCCTTTTTTATGCAATTGCTGCACCATATACAATCCCAAAATATCGGCTTTTCCTTCTTCCAAAGCTGAAGCTTGTTCTTTTAAGGCATTTCTTACGGTTCCTTTATTGTTAACGGTGTTTTTTATGCCCAATCCGTGTGCCACTTCATGAAACATCGTGTTGGCAAAAAAAGCATCAAAAGTGATGTGTTTTTGTTGGCTTGAATCAATTAAAACTTCAGAAATTGGTTTTAAAATAATGTCGAATTTGGCGCGCATCGCATTTTTTAACTGCAATCTTCTGGTTCCTTTTTGCAATTGAACGGTTTCGTCATTCGGTAAATTAATGGCGATGGTTTTACTGCCGGCATTGCAATCACCGGCATAATACACAATATCGTAGGCATTTAAATCGGAATCGGTTCCGGGAATTTCACTTTTATAGGCTTCAGAAACTGGAAGTCCGGTTTGTAATTCGGGTAAAAAACTGGCAAAACGTGCCAATTTTTCACTCCAAACCTGATCTTTTATCAACACATAAGCCTCGTGAGCAGCTTTGTTTCCAAAAAGCTGGTCTTCATACGTTTCAATTGGGCCAATCACAATATCAAGCTTATTGGTTTTCATATCCATCCATGCCAAATCGCTTGCTTGGTATTTATCGTCCAAAAATGCTTGAGCGCGCAATTCCAAATAATTTTTAAGTCCTTCATCATCCGCTAATTTTGAAGCTTCCAACAACAAATTGGCCACTTCTCTCACCTCATTTTTAAATTGAACGTGGTAAGGAATTGTATACAAATCCCCATCCTTATTTCTTCTGATAAAAGTGTACAAACTCGATTTGTTTTCATCAATAAAAGCTTCGAATTCCAATTTTGTCATATCGGTCGGATAAAAATTTGCGCCCGCTGGTTTGTTTCCAATGCCATCAACAAAGGGTTTATTTCCATCGAGCCGATCCCAAGGACCGTAATTAATTTCCACAAATTTTTTGGTTTCTTCATTTGAAATGCTGTCTAAAAGCTGGTTTTTGTCGCCATAGGCTTCGAACCAAAACAATTTATTCATTATGGATGCTGCTTTTATCAGAATCGGCAGCATTTTGCGTTCATTTTCTGTTAAAACATTTAAATCTGATGTCAGCTTAAAAGTGGCATATTTACTGAGTTTTATTTGCATATCGGTCCAATTTTGTTCAACGGTGACTTGTTTTATGGGTTTGCGTGCGTTGTTGCTTTCCTTGCAAGAAAGCAACGTGATTGCGACAATTATAATGCTAATTTTTTTCATCTGTTTACATTTTATTTTTTATTGGTACAGATGCTGTTCGCCATTAATCATTTCTGTGTGTATCAAAATTTGTTATGGCTCGTTTCATCTGTTTACATTTTATTTTTTATTGGTACAGATGCTGTTCGCCATTAATCATTTCTGTGTGTATCAAAATTTGTTATGGCTCGTTTCATCTTCTTCGGGTAAATTAATGGCATCCAAAATTTCCTTTATTCTGTTTTCATCGGTATTATAAATCGGTTCTGCCGCTTTTTTATGCGGAAATTGTTCAATCATTAATGTTGATGAAGGGAAAGCAAATTCGACGCCCAAATTATGCGACAATTTCAAAATCTTCATATGCAACACATGTTTTGATGATTGCTCACTGTTCCAATCCAAATTCACAAAATAAACATTTAAAAGTATCGATAACGATGAATCGGCAAAACCTGCAAATTCTACATTATATTCTTCAGTTCTGGTGGCAGGATCCAATTCAATAATCCTTCTGATGCCTTGCACAAAAGCCTCAATAAGTTCAGGAGGCGTATCATATCGAATGCCCAAATTTGTGGTGTATCTACGGAATGAACGCAACCCTTTGTTATTCACCACCATTTCCGAAAGCTGGCTGTTGGGAATCTGGAAAATTGTGGTATCGGCCGCTCTCACTGTTGTTGATCTAAAACCGACAGTTTCTACAGTACCGACAACCGTTCCTGCTTCAATCCAATCGCCAATGTGAAATGGCTTGTCAATAAAGATCATGATAGTTCCAATAAAGTTTTTAACCGTGTCCTGCGAAGCCAAAGCAATTGCAATACCACCAATGGAAGCACCTGCAATAACGGTTACCGGATCTACCCCAAAAAGTGTCAACAGTTTAAGCAGTCCTGCAAATACGACGATTCCCATTAAAAAATTCCTTAAAACCGGAACCAGTTGATCATCCAATTTTGAAACAGTAGATTCGGCGAATTTGGCATAAATGCTCATAATTACCAATACCAATTTCATAAACACATAAATCCAAAAAACAATCACCATAATGTTTATGGCCAAAAGCAGAAAGTTGTTTACATCAATATGCAGCACCAATGATGGCAACCTGTTTTTGATAAATGCCATTAAAATCAGTAAAACAACTGGACGTGTTAGTTTTTTTAAGGAGGATTTAATCTCGTCATTTGATATATTGATGATTAAATGCTGAATTTTATTTAATATAAAATAAACGATTTTTCGCAACACATAAAACAAACCTAAACTGATAATCATCAAAATTAGCAAACCAAAGTACTGCCAAAGTTCAACATTAAAAAGTTTTCGGTGTCCTACTTCAGGGATTAATTCCTGCAATTTTTCAGAATACCAAGGATACATCAAATCATAAAGTTCTAAAACTTTACTGGAAGTTTCTCTGGAATAATACCAATTATTTTCAATTTTTTCCAAATAGATCTCAGGCATCTTTTTTGGAAATAAGAGGTATTGATTTCCACTTTTTGTAATTGTTGTATCTGAATATATGCTATCGGTTGGAACCTTGCTAAAATCGACTTTAAGCCCTTTAGCATCCATAATTGTCTTTAATTTAATGGCAATTTCCTGAGCTTGGATACCATCATAACCATAAATTGTGGCGGCTGCTTTTTGTGGCGCATAAGAACCGGGTTGCAAAAAATATAGATGGGTAGATATGGTTGCGTTTGGATTGCTTAAATCGACTTTAACTTTATTTTGGGCAATTAAAGAAGCTGAAAACAATAAAAAAAATAACAATAATTTTTTCATTATTTGTTTGTTTAAAGTAAAAACAAATTTAGGAATTAAATATAAGTCCTAAATTTTTGTTGCTAAATTATTTTGTTTTGTTTTTTTTGAAAAATTTCCCTTTGATTTCTTTTTTAAAGGGAACAGTGTCATTAAAAGTATCTTTTGAAGATGTATTTTTATTTTTCCGCCAACTGTTGTTCTCCGGAAGCAATTTTTGCAACAAATCGGTTCTTCCAACTTTTGTGAGCGTGTTTCTGATCCATTGCTGGTTTTCCTTTTTGTACCAGAAGAAAAATCGGTGCTGGTCTTCTCTTTCCTCTTTAGTTCTTGGCGTTTTGGTTGGTTTAAGCGTATAAGGATGATAACCGCTGTAATAAATAACTGTGGCAACGGTCATTGGTGTTGGCGTAAAACCCTGAACCTGTTCCAGTTGAAAACCCAAATCTTTGGTTTCTGCAGCCAAATTCGCCATATCTTCCAATTCACAGGCAGGATGGCTGGAAATAAAATATGGAATGAGTTGCAGGTTTAATTTTTTACGAATATTGATGGCATCAAAACGTTCCTTAAATTTATGGAAATAGGTAAAAGAAGGTTTCCGCATCAATTTCAACACATTGTCTGATGTATGTTCCGGCGCCACTTTCAATCGGCCGGAAACATGGTTGGTCATCACTTCTTCCGTATAAGCATCCAATTCTTTTGGATCGGCTAATTTGTTGAACTCCGGCACCAATAAATCGTGTCGAATTCCGCTTCCGATAAATGATTTTTTCACTTTCGGATGTCTGTCAACCGCTTTATAAAGTTCTGTTAAAGGTTTGTGCGAAGTGTCTAAATTATGGCAAATCACCGGAGAAATACAAGAAGGCGAAACGCATCTGTCGCAAATTTCCTGTACTTTTCCTTTCATTTTGTACATATTTGCCGACGGCCCGCCAATATCCGACAAATACCCTTTAAAATCGGGCATGTTCGCTACTTTGTCCACTTCTTTTAAAATAGACTCCTGACTTCTGCTGGCGATAAATTTTCCCTGATGTGCGGAAATAGTGCAAAAACTGCAACCGCCAAAACAACCACGATGGATGTTGATGGAAAATTTTATCATTTCAAATGCGGGAATTGGTCCGCGCAAATTGTATTTTGGGTGTGGCAAGCGTGTGTAAGGCAAATCGAAAGAAGCATCAATTTCAGCTTCTGTCATGGTTTCATAAGGCGGATTGATGACCAACGTTGAATTGTTCACACCTTGTAAAATCCGGTTGGCATGCAATTTATTGGATTCCTGCTCAATCACTTTAAAATTGGCAGCATATGATTTTTTGTCCTTCAAACAAACTTCATGGGAATTGATGCTGACATCTTCCCAGTTTTTATTTTTCGGAATCTCTTCATTTTTGTCAACCAAAAAAGCAGTTTGCTTTACGGTTCTGATACTTGAAAAAGGCACTCCTTTTTTCAGTAAATTCACTATTTCATGCAAAGGTTGTTCGCCCATTCCATAAACCAATAAATCGGCTTTTGAATCGATTAAAATGGTTGGTTTTAAAGTATCGCTCCAATAATCGTAATGGGTAACTCTTCTAAGTGAAGCTTCAATTCCGCCTATTAAAACGGGAACTTCAGGAAACTTTTCCTTTAAAATAGTTGAATAAACGGTAGTTGCATAATCGGGTCTGAAACCTTTATCGCCGTTTGGCGTATAAGCATCATTGTCACGCTTTCTTTTGCTGGCAGTATAATTGCTCACCATTGGATCCATGCAACCGCCGGTAACTGCAAAAAACAATTTTGGCGTTCCCAATTTGGTGAAATCCTGCAAACTATCATGCACACTTGGTTGCGGCACAATGGCCACCCGTAAGCCATAACTTTCCAAAAGTCGGCCAATCACCGCTGCGCCAAACGCAGGATGATCTACATAGGCATCGCCTGTAAATAATATTACATCAAGTTCATCCCAACCTCTGAGTTTCACCTCTTTGTTAGTGGTAGGCAACCAATCTGAAAGTTTATTCATCATATTTTGCAAAAATACGCTAAAAATAATAATTCGGAATTATTTCTTTTTTTGGGGCATTTTAAGGCAGAAAGCAAGAAAGATAATAACATACCTAGATTTTTAAACGCAATCCCGATAGCTATCGGGACGCAAAGAAAATTCGCAAAATGCGCAAGAAAAATTGTTATTATTCAACATTAATTATTGTTAATTAAATGCGTTAGGGAGTGAAGTGAAAATCCTTTTTAATGGTTTTTACCGTTAAAAAGATTGGAACGAAAAGCCCGACCCGACAGCTGGCGGGGAACGCCCATGAAATAAAGAGCAGGCTCAAAATATTATTTGAAAAATTTGAACGGATTCTTTTTAGCAGTTTATTTTGTGATATTCAATTCTTGCCCGATATTTATCTCGTTGGATGCCAAAGAATTGATTTTTTTTAACTCTTCAACCGTTAAGCCATATCTTTTTGAAATGTTGTACAAAGTATCGCCTTTGACAACAATATGCTGGGCCAAACTCATATTTTCGACTTTTTTGAACGGTATTCCCAAAACTTCTGCATCATATTTATGCAAATCATATTTTTCAATTAACCCGATTAATTTTGCAGGATAACGTCTGTCGGTTGCGTAACCGGCTTCACTTAAACCTTGCGCCCAGCCAACATAATCGCCGCTTTTTAGGTTGAATAAATTGGCGTAACGGCTTCTTGTGGTTAAAAACAGGGAGTGGTCTCTAAAGGAATTTAGTGGGTCTTTGTACACCCTGAAGCATTCTCCTTTTTCATCATCGTCGTGTAAAGTATGTTCTCCTTCCCAGCCTTTGTGGCACTTTATGCCGAAATGATTGTTGGATCTTTTGGTTAAATCACTGTTACCGCTGGAAGATTCGATAATTCCCTGAGCCAATTTTATGCTGGCGGGGATTTTAAATTCCCGCATTTCTTTCATTGCTTCGTCTTTATACGTATTGATATACTCAATGGTTGATGTTGCAATGGATTGTTTTGGCGCACTCGCTTTTTCTTGTGGCTTTTCATCCTGAGTTGGAGCAATTACCACTTTCTTTTCTGTTTGGGGAACTGTATGCTTTGTGTGAACAGCCTTCTTTTTAGAGTTGCAGCTCGATAAAAAACCGATGGTTAACAGACAAATAAAAACAACTTTTAACTTCATATTTTACACTATTTGAGCTAAATTTTTCTTTTCTAATAATTGGTTCATTCCTTCAATTCCCTGCAAACCGCCGGTATGAATTGCCAATATTTTGGTTCCTTTTTCAAAAAAACCCTTTTTTATCAAATCCACAATGCCGAACATCATTTTCCCTGTATAAACCGGATCTAAAGGGATTTTTGTTTCCTTTTTGAATTTGTTGATAAATATAATTAATTCTTCTGAAACTTTTGCATATCCGCCAAAATGATAGTTGGTATTTAAACTCCAATTTTCCGTTTTTAGTATGTATTTGTTGATTTCATGTTGTAAAAAATCGCCTTTTAAGGCCGGAAAACCGATTGCCTTTTGATGATTCTTCAGTGAATTTATGATTCCTGATATGGTTCCTCCGGTTCCTACAGCGCAACAAATAACATCGTATTTTGCATCTTCTTCGGTCAGAATTTCTTCGCAGCCTTTTACGGCAAAATTATTTGTGCCGCCTTCGGGAACCAAATAAAAGTCACCAAATTTTTCTTTAAGTGAAGCAATAAATTCGGGTGTGGTTTTTTCTCTGTACGCCGATCTGGAAACAAACTCAAACTGCATATTGTGTTCAGATGCAAATTTTAAGGTTGGATTAATTTGAATGGTTTCCTCCAAATTATTGGCCAATTCATCGCCTCTTATAATTCCGATGGTTTTAAAGTTATAGGCAAATCCGGCCGCAGCTGCAGCGGCAATGTGGTTTGAATAAGCGCCACCAAAAGTAAGCAAGGTGCTCTTTTGTTGTTTGGCGGCTTCCGCCAAATTGTATTTTAATTTTCGGTATTTGTTTCCGGAAATAAATGGATGTAATTCATCTTCGCGTTTTATAAAAAGAGAAACACCACTATTTTCAATTTCGGAAAATTGAATTTGTTGTATGCGGCTATTTTTATTTTCTAAGAACAATTCTCGGTTTTTATTTCAATTTCGGCCCATTCATCCATCAATTTTTCCACTTTGCTCTTTTTCGCTTTATAGTTTTCGAAAAAATTGGGTTTGGTTGAAGTTGCTTCATAATCTTTCACCAAAGCTTCATCCATTTCTAAAATTTCCTTTTCCAAATTATCAATCTGCGTTTCAATTTTAGCCAATTGATTTTTTAATTTTTTAAGTTCCTTGTCTTCGTCTCTTGATGAATGCGACACTTCTTTTTTAGAAGTGTCCGTTTTTTTTGCAACAACGGTTCTTTTTTCTGCTTCACGCAAATTTTCTATCTGATGTTGCTCCAAAAAGAAGTCGATGTCTCCCAAATATTCTTTAATCACTTTGTCTTTAAAACCGTAAACTGTTGTGGCCAGTCCTTGCAAAAAATCCCTGTCGTGTGACACCAAAATTAAAGTTCCTTCAAATTTTTTGAGCGCCATTTTCAATACATTTTTTGAAGCAATATCCAAGTGGTTTGTTGGCTCATCCATAATTAAAACGTTGAATGGAGACAATAACAACTTACACAATGCCAGCCTGTTTCTTTCGCCTCCCGACAACATTTTCGCTTTTTTATCAACGGTATCACCGCTAAACAAAAAAGATCCCAACATATCTCTAACTCGCGCTCTGTTGGTATCCGTTGCGGCGTCTTCCATAATTTCCAACACCGTTTTTTCAGCGTCGAGATATTCCGACTGATTTTGGGCAAAATAGCCGATTTCAACATTATGGCCCAATTTTAAGTGGCCGCCGTGCGGAATTTCTCCCACCATGATTTTTGCCAAAGTCGATTTCCCCTGTCCGTTTTGGCCAACAAAAGCGATTTTGCTATTTCTCTCTATCAGTAAATCAACATCTTCCAACACGTGTTTTTTACCGTAACTCTTCGATAAATTTTCAGCTTCAATAACAATTTTTCCTGGTTCTTTAGAAATTTGGAATTTCACGTTCATCACCGCATTGTCATCATCATCAACTTCTATGCGCTCCACCTTGTCCAATCTTTTAATTAAAGATTGCGCCATGGTTGCTTTATTGGCTTTGGCCCTAAATTTATCGATTAAAACTTGTGTAGCTTTAATTTCTTTGTCTTGATTTTTTTGTGCTTGTAGCTGTTTTTCCTTTATCTCACCTCGCAATAACAAAAACTGGGAATATGGTTTTTTGTAATCGTATATTTTTCCTAATGAAATTTCTATGGTTCTGTTGGTGACATTGTCTAAAAACATTTTATCATGCGAAACCAAAACGATGGCGCCGGAATACACTTTCAAGAAATTTTCCAGCCAAATAATAGATTCTATATCCAAATGGTTTGTTGGCTCATCCAGCAATAATATGTCATTGTCTTGCAATAATAACTTCGCCAGCTCAATACGCATTCTCCAGCCTCCGGAAAAAGTATCCGTCAGTTTGTCGAAATCCTCTCTTTGAAATCCTAAACCCTGCAATATTTTTTCAGTGTTTCCCTGATAATTATAACCACCCAACAATTCATATCGGTGAGAAAACTCATTTAAATTAACCATTAAATCATGATAGTATTCACTTTCATAATCGGTTCTTGTTACCAACTCGTGGTTGATTACTTCCAATTTTCCTTCCAATTGCTTAATTTCTGCAAAAGCCTGATAAGCTTCTTCCAAAATTGTTCTTCCTTCCACAAAATCGATATCCTGGCGCAAAAATCCGATACGCACTTCTTTATCAAAAGCCATCGTACCTCCAGTGGCCTCAATATCTTTTGAAAGCACTTTCAGCAAGGTAGATTTTCCCGCTCCATTTTTGCCAATCAATCCAATTCTGTCACCTTTATTTAATTTAAAAGTTACTCCTGAAAACAAATCGGAACCGGCAAAAGAAACCGATAAATTATGTACGTTAAGCATTAATAGTTTATAATTTAATGTAAATTTGTATGCGTTTTAAAAATCGTACAAAAGTACTACAAATAAATTTGGCACTCAATTAAAGTTTTTAATTTAATAATTAGCTAAATACCAAGCAACTAAAATAAAATATGTTCAAAAAAGGAAGCAAGCTTTACAGTATTTTATTCAATAAATGTCCGAGGTGCCACGAAGGCGATTTCATGAAAGAAAAAAATATGTTTAAATTGCATAAAGCTTTTCAAATGCATGAACATTGCAATAAATGCGGCTTAAAATATATGATGGAGCCTTCCTTTTTTTATGGCGCCATGTATATAAATTATGCGCTCACAGTTGGAATTTCAGTTGCGACCTTCTTAATATTCACGCTGTTTTTCGACTTTAGTTTGGTGGAAAGTTTTGTTCCTATAGTAATTGCTTTGTTTTTGACAGCGCCGGTTACCATTCGATTTTCAAGAATAGGTTGGATCAATCTTTTTGTAAAATTCGATCGAAAGGCAATTAAATCTAAAGAAAACGAGCAATAGAAATTTCTTGATCCAACGCAATTCCATTTTCTAAATAATCATAAAGTGCTTTTGCAAGGGTTGGTGCAATCATTACGCCACGAGTTCCCAATCCATTTAACACGGCTAAATTTTGATGTTTTGGATGTTTTCCGGCTAAAGGCCTTCTGTCTTTAACCGTTGGCCGTATCCCCGCAATATGTTCCACAATTTCAAACGGAACATCTATAACTGATTTTAATTTGGTTAAAAGTTCGTTTTTGCCATCTTCCGTTGGAAGCTGGGTTTTGTCTTTCCAATTAAATGTGGCACCAACTTTATAATTATTATTTCCTAAAGGGAGCACAAACACCGCGGATTTTATCATAAAATCAATGTTTAAATTGGGCGCGTGTATGGTTATTAACTCTCCTTTTGCTTCTTGCATGGGCAACTCCTTAAAAAACGGATTATTTTTGAGTCCGAAGCCTTCACAAAAAACTATTTTTGAAGCAATTATATCTTTATATTCAACGCCGTTTTGGGTAATTTTTAATTCGGAATATTGAAAACTTTCATTTCTGATTGAATTTCTTTGCGATAAACAATTCCGATAATCTTCCAGCAATGATTTTGTGTCGATTCTTCCGGTATTTAGCAATTTTCCATAACCGAAATCTGCCAAAACGCCTTCGTGTTTTTCATTGATTAATTTGGCGGACATATAATTTGATAATACTGGATTATCGCAGGCCGTAAACCAGTTATTTTGTTCTTCAATCGATTTGAATATCCTGTAAATATCAATTGGAAAATCGTATTTTTTATTGAATTGAATTTCTAAATCTTTGTAAAATGGCAATGCGATATTCAATTGATCAGCTGCATTCCATACCGGCGTAAAGCGTTTTAACACTACCGGATTGTAAACCCCGCCGGCCACCATGGAAGAATTTTGGGAATGATCCTCAAAAACCAAGAATGTTTTTTTGTTTTTTTCCAATTCCTTAGTAAAGGCCAATCCTGCCAATCCCAAACCAACAATGATATAATCTGCTTTCATCGTGCGAATTTACTTCATAAAACAAAAACTCCCGCAAATTGCAGGAGTTTTTAAATTTTGATATTTTTTTTTTAATAATTCCACATATTAAGTTCTTTATTTCTGATATCGTCTTTAATTTTATCAGATTCCAATACCTGGAATAAAGCATTTCCTTTCACGTATTGATCCACATCTCTATCTCCATAAATATTTTCTTCCTTATAAATAATCGAACTGAACCTTCTTGCGTTTAACAAATGATCAAATGATATAGGATATGCTGAATTTTTTTGATTAAATACTTTTGCATTATGAAGCACTTCGCGTGCATCAGGAAAATAGACCCAAAACAATGCCAATTGTTCAGAAATATCAATATCCTCTCTACCCATCGTTTGTACATCGGGCGCGATTGGCGCCAAAGCTATCAGACGATATTTTAATTCACCCTGACGTTTGTCGAAATACCAAAGTCCTTTAATTTTAAAACCTTCTATATCTTGAGAGGTTAAATTAATTTTATCAACGTATTCATCAATATTTTGGTTTCCGGCATTCATTTCATCAAAACCGGCATCTGTAGTGTCAATTCTAAAAAGCTTGCTGTTAATTTCGGCTTTGGTCATTTTAGCGGTAAAATATGAATCGTCATAAATCTCCGTAATATCTCCGTTTTTAATTCCTTTTAAAAGTGTATCAAACAGCGATCGCCTATCTAAAGATACATTCATTGTGTCTACTGGATAATAAAACGGCATATTAATTCGCTCATTTAAATCAAGATATTCCCAAACAACTTTAGACCAAAGAATATCTCTGTCATCAACATAACCATAAGCTAATGGTTTATCATTGTCAACAGCTTTTTGCGCCGCTGTCTTAATTCCAATATCAGAAGGTTTCTTGGCATTCAATAGATTTGACTGTGCATAAATTGTATTATACAGCACAAATGCCAAAATAAAAATTCCAATATTTTTTTTGTTCATCATTTAAAATTTATTTTATTGTATTTCTATACTCACTGCCGAAGCATCTTTAATTTTATAGGAAGTGTTACCACCTAACGATGATTTTATGTCAAATATTGTAATAACATCACCTCTTTTTGCTTTCGCAATTGCTTTACGGGCAGCATCATTCATTTTATTACCACTCACTACTACGGCAGATTGCCCAGGTACTTTGATTGTAAAACCTGAAGTATTCAAGGACAAATCAAAATCAAAATCTGGTAATTCTGCGCTAACGGTAGAATTCTCTAGACTTGATGAAGGCATTTTAACATAACCCGATTGTTTTCTGATGGCACCGCTAGGTGAAGGAATATCCTTAATCCTAAAATCTTGTGAAGAACTCACCGATTGTCCGTTAGGGAGTTTTCCCGTAACGTTTATTTTAACTTCCCTTCCTGTGCCCGGTGTCATAATATATTTACCTGATCCGCTTGCTCTAGATAAGCCTGCGCCAGATGCATTCACCAAATTATCTGGTATTCCGGGAATTGAAATTGTCATTGGATTCGCAACGCCTCTATATACAACGTTCATTTTATCGGCAGAAATTACGGCACTATTTGGTTTTGGAATTACCGCATATGTACTGCTTATATCTATTTCAACCGGTTTTCCGTTTTCAATAAAAACAAATTTCCCTTTTATTTCGCGTTCCCCAACTGCGCCAGCCGGAAAATCTAAAATGGCACCTCCTTCTTGAATATTGGTTATTTTCTGACCGTTAACAACAACTTCTGATGGCACTAAAGACGCATCATAACGTCCCAACACAATTTTACCTTTAAAGTTTTCGCCTTGAAAGAAAGCAGATTTTTCTGGAATTAAAATAGTTTTATAATTGGACATAGAAACATCGCTTTCCAATTGTCCGCCCAATAGGTTACCGAAAATATCAGATTGTGTTGTTCTGATATCGGTTTGCATCGAAGTCAAATTGGTAATGGTAGAAATCAAAGGAAATCCTTCATACCTATTTTTTAACCAAAGTTGCTTGCCGCCTTTCGCATCTTGAGGAGATGTGTCAAACCTATTTTTTATGGTTGTTGCTAACGGACTTTTTTCTCCTATAAGCTTAATTATTGCGTCTCTGTATCCATTTATTTGGTCTAAAAATTCTTGACCTTCCGTTGTGAATTTATCACCTTTAAAAAAGTGTTCATCCACAGTGCTGGTTTGATCCATTGCTTCGTAGTTGGTCTGATCTTTTTGATCTTTAAGAAAAAATTGCTTTTTTTCCTCTAAATAATCGTTAAATTTCGAAGAAAGTTTATCAACTTCTATTGCTTTCGCATAAAGTTCGTTGTATTTTTCAGGCTGCTCAGCTGCTTTTGTTGCTAAATTTTCTAGAGTTGCCATATTTTTTACAGAGGCTGTTGTGTTGTTCTCTGTAAGTTTTTCATTCATAAATCCAAACGCAGAAAGCACTTCCTTAGACATTTGCATCGCAATCATAGAGATGAAAACTAAGTACATGATGTTAATCATTTTCTGCCTTGGTGATAATTTACCTGAAGCCATACCAATTAGTTTTTAAGTTAATAATTAATTTATTTCTCAACTAATTAGTTTTTAATTGACATTGCTGATAACATACCGCCATAAACACCGTTAAGTGAAGATAGGTTTGTTGCCAATGATTCCATTTGTTCTTTTAATCTGGTTGCATTTTCAGTGACTTGTAAGTTAATTTCGGCTTGTTTGCTGGTGCTTTCCACCTGTACTTTATACAAGCTATTTAAAGATTCCATTTGTGCAGCGGCCAAAAACATTTGTTCACTATATTTATTGGTTGCTGCAATTGAATTTACTGCCGGAGCAATATTTTCTGCTGCTCCTTTAAAATTTTGTATGCTCACGCTTAAACTTTGCATTAAACTTGAATCTAATTTAGCATCCCTAAGCATATCATCCAATTTCTGTGAAAGTAACCCTTGAACTTCTTTGGCTTGTACAGCATCTTTCTCACGCTTGTCACCGCCCGCCAATTCTGGATAAATTAATGTCCAGTCCAAATCCTCTTCAACAGAATCAAAAGCAGATATAAAAAATACAATTGCTTCCACAATCATTCCTACGGTTAGCATTTCGCTACCTCCGGTCCAATGTTGAATTTTAAACAATGCACCTAAAATTACAATAGATGCTCCAATACCATAAGCGTAATTAAATAATTTTTTTCTGTTTTTTGATTGTGCCATAATAAAAGTTTTTTAGTTTGTTAGTTTTTTTGGTCGATTTTATTTTCCGTTTATATTGGTGCCAAGAAAATCTTGTACAGTTCTAAAACCAATATAACTTCTGGCAGAGTCGGCATACTCATAATCCCGAGTACTTACCTCTAAAAAGTAGGCTACATCTTTCCATGAGCCTCCACGGATTACTTTTCTTTTATTTTTATCAATTTCCACATTTGGATTCATGGTAGAACCGATATAATAAGATGCTTCACTATAAGCTGTGTTTGTCCATTCAGAAACATTACCCGCCATGTTGTACAATCCAAAATCATTTGGAAAATACGATTTTGCTTCCATGGTATATAAAGCACCATCGACTGCATAATTACCTCTGGCAGGTTTAAAGTTTGCTAAAAAACAACCTCTGTCATTTGTGGTATATGGTCCTCCCCAAGGATAAGTTGCATTTTCAAGACCGCCTCGGGCAGCATACTCCCACTCAGCTTCAGTCGCCAATCTAAATTGCGGAATTTGGGTTGGGTTTTTCTTAGTGCTTAAATAATCGTTTTTCTTTTTTGTTCGCCACTGACAAAAAGCCTTTGCCTGAATCCAGGATACACCAACCACAGGATAATCATTATAGGCTTGGTGATAAAAATAGTCCTGATGCATTGGATCATTGTAAGAGTAATTATAGTCTTTAATCCACACTGTGGTATCTGGATATACCGATACAACTTCTGTTTTTATAAAATCTCTTCTATTGCCTTGTTTTCTTGCAGCATCTTCCTGGTCTAGCCAAGAAAATTTAAATTTCAATTTATCAGGATTTACCATTCTTCTGCCTTCAAAGCTATCTTCAATAGGCATTAAAATTGAATCAACCATCACTTCGGCATATTCCTCGCTAGGAAATTCATTGACATTCCATACAATTTTCTCTTTCCAATTCAGCATTTTTCCTTGCGTTGGAGAATTGATATCGCCAAGGCTGCCATAAGTTTTCATCATATATTTTTGATATGGCGACATTTTAGAAGAGTCTATATCCATAAACTGATAATCTTCTAAAACAATATCTCCTTCTGAAGACATTAATTCAGAAAATAACGCTAATTCAGTTCTTACGACAGAATCCCGAACCCAAAACACGAATTCTTTATACTCGCTATTGGTGATTTCAGTTTCATCCATATAATAGGGACGCACTGTTACTGTTCTGGTTGGTGAATTTAATGCGCCTGCAACATCTTCGCTTTGTTTACCCATGGTAAATGAACCCCCAGGTATTAAAGTCATGCCTACAGGTTTTTGGGAATGCCATTTACCACTCGATCTCACTCCAACTAACTCTCCTTGATCGCTAGATCCACAACTATATATAACTAAGACTAGTAAAATATACAACGATATTTTCTTCATATTTTTTTTCTTGATCCTTTAAGGCAAACGTATTACTAATTATTTTAAAAAACAATATTTAATTTATCTGTTTAAAACAAAAATTATTGTGTTTTAGTATATTTCTCCATTATTTTTTTACACCAACTTTTTTAGTGTTTTTAGCCACCTATCAGGGATTTCCTGATTGGTTGCGCTTATATAATCTTGGTACGCACAAGGTATTAACGCATGTCTCTTAAATTTATTACTTTCAATTAAATTAATTTCCATCCACCATCGACCACTTTTATTGCTTTTATAGAAATTAAGCACTTCATTTTCAATAGGCACTATATATTTTTGGTAATTGTCTTTTAATCCGAATGGATAATCATTTGCCCTATAATTAACACCTTCAATAAAATACCAAATCATTTGTGAAATTAACTGAGCAGTTTGATTTTTAATGTCAAGTGTTGGATTGTATTCATAAATGCCAAAAGATGTCACTTTATCGCTTAATCCTGCATATCTTGAAATTGCACAAATTTCTGCACCTGTAAAACCATTGGGCGTCGCATTGTTGTTTGCGGGAGCCTCGGAGTTCTTAACCGAAGATAAATCGACACTCACAATATCAGCATCACGTAAAACAGGTTCAACCAATTGAATTGCGCTTGAAACTTCGCCCAGTCTATAGGCTTCAAAAAACAAACCATCCAACAAATCTATTTCGTTTTGCGAATTAAAGTAGGTTTGATAACCAATATTGCTGAAATTGAATAAATTATTTGGCTGGTTCATCACAATCTTACTTAAATAAGATTGGGAAGTTAAATCGTCTTCTATAGTGCCTAAATCAAACTTATTGTCCACCGAAACAATATTCACGGTTTGCTCCAACTTGTCATAAGCCCTGTAATTTGAATAGGTTAAATCCTGTCCGCCGCCAATAATGATGGGAATAATTTTATTTTTTATAAGATAAGTCAATAATTCTCCCAGCGCAAAATAAGTATCTTCTATGGTATTTCCCTGTGGAATATTCCCAATATCGGCAACGCTAATTGGCCAATTTCCGGGAAAAAGTTTGTACAATTCTTTTCTGATTTCATTTAAATTGGAACCAGTTTCGTGATTTCCAATAGCCGAACGGCCTTCTTCAACACCAACAATGGCTATTTTCTTATTTGCCAGATTGGGGAATCCATTTTGTGCCGAATAGATTTCGATACAACGCCCAAAAGACTGATCGGATTGCAATTTTGCCAGTTCCAATAACGCATCATCAATAGGTTTAAGGTAATCGAAATTCATTTTATAGGGGTTGTAAGATTTCTTTTTCGACGGCAATATAATAAAAAAATTATTTTTTCACCGTTTTTCCTTTTGTTGTTTTCTTTTTTGGTGCGTTTTTCTCAATGATGTCTTTAACATCTGCCAATGTTAATTTACTTGGATCTACAGTTTTTGACAATTCAATCTTTATTTTTCCCTTCAAAATATTTGATCTTCCCCAACGTGCTTTTTCAACAGAAATTCCTTCTTCAGGCCAATGATGAATGACTTTATCAATATCTTTTCGTTTCTTTTCTTCAATCAATTCAACCACATCTTTTTCGGTTAAATTATCAAAATTGTATTTTTTATTTACATTGATATAAATTCCATCCCATTTTAAAAACGGGCCAAAGCGACCTACACCTTTTTGCACCGGAATATTTTCATATTCACAAATTGGGGCATCGGCTTTTTGTTTTTCCTGAATTAGTTCAATGGCGCGGTTAATGTCGACCGACATCGGGTTTTCATCTTTTGGAATAGATACATACATATTGTCATACAAAACATAAGGTCCAAAACGCCCGACTGCAACTATAACTTCTTTTCCTTCATAACCACCTATTTTTCTAGGAAGTTTGAACAAATCCATTGCTTCTTCAAAAGTGATGGAATTTAATGTTTGGTCGCCTTGCAAACTTGCAAATTTTGGTTTCTCTTCATCTGTTGCTTCACCAATTTGAACCATAACGCCAAATCTTCCCAAACGCGCATACACATTTTTACCACTTTCAGGATCAACGCCTAATAAACGTTCTCCTTTCGCCCTATCAGCATTTTCGGCAACATGTTCAACCATTGGATGAAATGATTTGTAAAAATCTTTGATCATTTTAATCCAATCTTCCTTTCCTTCGGCAATATCATCAAATTCCGATTCAACTTTTGCCGTAAAACCAAAATCCAAAATATACGTGAAATTCTCCACCAAAAAGTCGTTTACAATATTTCCAATATCTGTAGGCACTAATTTACCTTTGTCTGACCCTACTTTTTCGGTCAGCGTTTTGGCAATTACTTCGTTGCCTTTTAATTTCAGTTCGGTATAACTTCTGTCTTCACCTTCAATGGTTCCTTTTTCAACATATTCTCTTTTTTGAATGGTTGAAATTGTTGGCGCGTAGGTGGACGGACGCCCAATTCCCAATTCTTCCAATCTTTTTACAAGCGCTGCTTCTGAATATCGGTAAGGCGCTCTGGTATAACGTTCAGTTGCTGTGATGTATTTGTTGACTAAAACTTCCCCTTTCGATAATTTTGGCAACATTCCTTCTTGTTCTTCATCTTCGTTATCAGTGCCTTCCAAATACACTTTTAGAAATCCTTCAAACTTAATTACTTCACCATTCGCGGTAAAAACTTCCTTATTGTTGGTATTTGTAATTCTTACATTGGTGCGTTCCAATTGCGCATCACTCATTTGTGAAGCAATGGTTCTTTTCCAAATTAAATCGTACAGCCTGTCCTGGTCATAATCAATTGAAACCGACTGAAGACTCATACTGGTTGGCCTAATGGCCTCGTGAGCTTCTTGGGCGCCTTTATCTTTGGTGAGAAAACTTCTTGGTTTGCTGTATGCTGCGCCATAAGAGGAAATAATTTCTTCTTGTGCCTCAATTTTTGCGTCTTCCGATAAATTAAGACTGTCGGTTCTCATATAAGTAATCAATCCGGCTTCATACAAACGCTGTGCAATCATCATTGTTTTGGCTACCGGAAAATACAATTTTCTGGATGCTTCTTGTTGCAATGTTGATGTTGTGAATGGTGCTGCAGGAGATTTTGTGGCCGGTTTGGTCTGCAAATCATCCACCTTAAATTTGGCGTTAATACAAGATTTCAAAAATGAAGCGGCATCTTCTTTGGTGTCAAAATTCTTCGGCAACGATGCTTTGAATTTTTTATCTTCCTCCGTAATAAACTGGGCCATTACTTTATAAGAAGCCTGCGGATCGAAACTTTTTATTTCACGTTCTCTGTCAACAATTAACCTAACAGCGACAGATTGAACTCTCCCGGCCGATAAGCCTCCTTTAATTTTTCGCCAAAGAACAGGCGATAATTCATAACCAACCAACCTGTCTAACACACGCCTTGCTTGTTGTGCGTTTACCAAATTGTAATCGATGCTTCTTGGATTTTCTACTGCTTTTAATATGGCTTTTTTGGTAATTTCGTGAAATACAATACGCTTTGTATTGGCTTCCTTTAATTTTAATTGTTCGTATAAATGCCACGCAATGGCTTCACCTTCCCTATCCTCATCCGATGCCAGCCAAACCATATCGGCATTTTTGGCCAAATCTTTCAATCTTTTTACCAAGGCTTTTTTATCGGCAGGAACCACATATTTCGGACTAAAATTTCCTTCTACATCAATCCCAATCTCCTTGGAAGGCAAATCGGCAATATGTCCAAAACTGGATTCAACCTGAAAATCTTTTCCTAAAAATTTTTCAATGGTTTTTGCTTTTGCAGGTGACTCTACGATTACTAAATTTTTCGCCATATTTTTAAATTATAATTTTAAAACCTTCCTAAATTCATTTTCCGCTACAATAAAAACGCCATATTCAATTCGGGTTTTGGATTGCAAAAGTATATAGAATTTTTTTAATATGAATAATAACCTTAAAAAACGCAACTTTTTGGGGATTTATCCTTTGTTAAAATTCTGCCAATCTGTCATCTTTTTAAAAAATTGGTTATATCTTTGCCTTCCAATAAAAACTTATGGGGAACGAAAAAATTATCATAGAAAAAAATCAGGGACAACCACTGTTAACTGAACAAATTGAAGGAAATTCCAAAAAATTATATATAGAAAGTTATGGTTGTTCCATGAATTTAAACGACAGTGAAATTGTTGCTTCCATTCTTTCAAAACAAGGATATAACACCACGCATTTATTGGAAGAAGCCGACTTGGTTTTGGTAAATACATGTTCCATTAGAGAAAAAGCAGAGCAAACTGTTCGAAAACGTCTGGAAAAATACAATGCCGTAAAAAAGATAAATCCTTCTATGAAAGTGGGCGTTTTGGGTTGTATGGCTGAGCGGTTAAAAGCCAAATTTTTAGAAGAAGAAAAAATTGTTGATTTGGTTGTTGGACCAGACGCATACAGAGATTTACCGAATTTATTGGAAGAAATAAATGCCGGCCGTGATGCCGTAAATGTCATTTTATCAAAAGAAGAAACCTATGGCGATGTTTCTCCGGTGCGATTAAACAGCAATGGCGTATCTGCTTTTGTTTCCATCACAAGAGGCTGCGACAATATGTGCACATTTTGCGTAGTTCCGTTCACCCGTGGCCGTGAAAGAAGTCGCGAACCTAAAAGCATTTTAGAAGAAATAAAGGATTTAAGCGATAAAAACTATAAAGAAATAACGCTTTTAGGCCAAAATGTGGACAGTTATCTTTGGTATGGCGGCGGATTGAAAAAAGATTTTAAAAATGCTTCGGAAATTGCCCAGGCAACAGCGGTTGATTTTTCTCAATTGTTGGATATGGTGGCAACTTCATTTCCAAAAATGAGAATTCGCTTTTCAACTTCCAATCCGCAAGATATGAATTTGGACGTTATTTATACGATGGCGAAACACGAAAATATATGCAATTATGTTCATTTGCCTGTACAATCGGGCAGCACTTCGGTGTTAAAAAGGATGAATCGCCAGCATACGCGTGAAGAATATATTGAATTGATTGATAACATTCGAAAAATTATTCCAGATTGTGGTTTGTCACAAGATATGATGACCGGCTTTTGCGGCGAAACAGAAGAAGAACACCAAGAAACCTTGAGTTTATTGGAATATGTAAAATATGATTTCGGATTTATGTTTGCTTATTCTGAACGTCCGGGAACGTTGGCAGAGAAAAAAATGGATGATGATGTTCCTTTTGATGTTAAAAAAAGACGACTTGCAGAAATTATATTGCTGCAACAAAAACATAGTTTGTACCATACCCAAAAATTTGTTGGACAAACAGTTGAAGTATTGATTGAAGGATCTTCAAAAAAATCGGATTCTCATTGGAAGGGAAGAAATTCGCAAAATGCGGTAATCGTTTTCCCAAAAGGTGATGAAAAATTGGGCGATCTTGTAAATATTTTTATCGAAGATTGCACGTCTGCCACGCTAATAGGAAAAAGAGTTTAGTCCATGGAATCATTGCAAGCCATCAAACAACGTTTTGAAATTATTGGAAACGACCATCACCTAAACCGAGCGATTGAAAAAGCAATTCGGGTTGCGCCAACAGATATTTCTGTTTTGGTTACCGGAGAAAGCGGTGTTGGTAAAGAAAGTATTCCAAAAATAATTCATCATTTATCTCACAGAAAACACGCCAAATATATTGCCGTAAACTGTGGCGCAATTCCGGAAGGAACAATAGACAGTGAATTGTTTGGCCACGAAAAAGGCTCATTTACCGGTGCTATCGCATCGCGCAACGGCTATTTTGAAGTTGCCGACGGCGGCACTATTTTTTTGGATGAAGTGGGCGAATTGCCTTTAACCACGCAGGTTAGGTTGTTGCGTGTATTGGAAAATGGGGAGTTTATTAAAGTGGGTTCATCACAAACGCAAAAAACCAATGTACGTATTGTTGCGGCTACTAATTTAAATATGCAGGAAGCCATAAATAAAGGAAAGTTTCGGGAAGATTTATATTATCGTTTAAGCACCATTGAAATAAATTTACCGCCGTTACGTGAACGAGTTGGCGATATTCATTTGTTGTTTAGAAAATTTGCCTCGGATTTTGCACAAAAATATAAAATGCCGCCCGTTAAACTTTCTGACAATGCAGTAAAAGTTTTGGAAAATTATGGTTTCCCGGGAAACATTCGACAGTTGCGAAATATTGCTGAAGAAATTTCCGTAGTTGAAGAAAACAGATTGATTTCCTCTGATCGATTGTTACAGTATTTGCCAGCAAAAGGCACCAATTTACCTTCGGTAATCGAAAACAAAAAATCGACAAGTGAATTTTCCTCAGAACGAGAAATTATGTATAAAGTTTTGTTTGATATGCGAAACGACATCAATGATTTGAAAAAATTAACCCTCGATTTAATACAAAGCGGCAGTGTTGAGAAAGTTAAAGAGGAAAGCAAAAAATTAATTCAGAAAATATACAAAGAAGACGTTTCAGATGTTGAAACCGAAAATCAGGTGGAAGTTGTAAGAATTAATGAAAAATATAAAGAATCTGACGATTACGACTATGAAGAAACCATTGATGCCGACGAGAGTTTGTCCATTCAAGATAAAGAAATTGAATTGATTAAAAAATCGTTGGATCGTAACAAGGGAAAACGAAAACTGGCGGCAAAAGAATTGGGAATTTCAGAAAGAACCTTGTATCGTAAAATAAAACATTACGACCTATAATTTAAAACCTATAATTTAAATAAGTAACTTTGGGCCTAATTGTGTTCCTCAAACAACATCAAAACAGTAAAATGAAAAAAATTAGTTACCTTATATTATTGCTGCTTATCTTCACCTCGCAAAGTTGCGGAATTTATTCATTTACGGGAACTAATATAAAATCGGACGTAAAAACGATTCAAATAGATTATTTTCCAAACAATGCCATTTTGATTGAACCTACTTTAAGTCAGGAATTTACAACCAAATTACAAGATTTGTTTTTGCAGCAAACCAATTTAAGTTTGGTGAAATCGGGAGGAGATTTACTGTTTGAAGGAGAAATTACCGGTTACAAAATTAACCCAATGACCGCAACTGCTGAACAAACTGCTGCACAAAATCGACTCACAATAACGGTAAATGTCCGCTTTTACAACAACAAGCTTGAAGAAGATAATTTTGAACGTTCGTTTTCACACTACTATGATTTTGACGGAAATGCACAATTAACAGGAGGTATTTTAGATGACGCTTTTAATGAAATTATTGAACGAATTACTCAAGATATTTTTAATGCTTCTGTGGCAAAATGGTAAATTATGAACAGCGCTGAATTCACCTATTTACTGCAATATCCCGAAAACATTGATGCACTAAAAACGCAAGCGTTAAATGAAGTTATTGCTGAATTTCCCTATTTTCAGTCGGCCAGGGCTATTCAGCTAAAAGGACTCAATAAAACAAACAGCTTCAAATATAACCAGACATTAAAACAGACAGCGGCTTATACCATAGACAGAAAAGTGCTGTTTGATTTTATAACTTCACCTCTATTTATTGCCAATCCTATAAAAGAAAATGAATTACTTGAGGAAATTGAAGTAATTGATGCCGAAAATGTTAAAGCGCTTCATAAAAAAATTACCGATTCCTTTTTCAATAAAAGTTTAGAAAACGAAACCAATGCGATTGAGAATAAAGAAATTGAAAAAACTGAAGAAAAATCGACTGATGTACTGGAAATAGGCAAACCTATTCATTTCCTAAGCTCTGAACCGCATTCATTTAATGAGTGGATGCAATTAATTTCCCAAAAACCTATTGTGCGAGAGGGAAATAAAGCTCTAAAAATTGAAAAGATTGAAGATAAATTTAACTTAATAGACAAGTTTATTGAGTTAAATCCTAAAATAAAACCAGTTGACAAAAACGCCATAAATGTTGACGTTACAAATGAAAGTTTAAAAGAAAATGAGAGCTTGATGACCGAGACTTTGGCAAAAGTTTATCTTGAACAAAAAAAATATGAAAATGCCATCAAAGCTTATCGCATTTTAATTTTGAAATATCCAGAAAAAAGTGGTTTCTTTGCAGACCGAATTAAAGCAATAAAAAATTTACAAAAAAATAAGTCATGACATATACATTATTTTTAATTCTGATTATGATCGTAGCATTTTTGCTCATATTAATCATTATGGTTCAAAATCCAAAAGGCGGAGGATTATCTTCTTCATTTGGTGGTGGCGGAACTCAAGCTTTAGGGGGTGTTCAAAATACAACCAACTTTTTAGATAAAAGTACTTGGACGCTTTCGATCATTTTGCTTGCCTTAATTTTATTGTCAAATTTTGCTGCACCTAAAGCAAATGTTGTTGACACAAGCTCAGAAATTGAAAACACTATTCAAAATCGTGAAGTTCAGGATGCTCCAGCACAACCGGCAACTTCAACACCTGTTACACAAGATACTGTTCAATAATATTTATTGAAAAAATATATTCTTAAAAATGCCAATGTAAATGACACGTTGGCATTTTTTTATTCAATATTATCCCGTTAAAAACACATTTGTCAGTTTTATTGAATTGGCACAATTTTGGAACCTTTTTCCAAATAATTAATAATTTTTAAAATCAATTAAAAATGAGTAAAATTAATATTAAACCATTAGCAGATAGAGTTTTAGTAGAACCTCTTCCAGCTGAAAAAACCACTGCTTCCGGACTTATTATTCCTGATTCAGCAAAAGAAAAACAACAAAAAGGTACAGTAATAGCCATTGGCAACGGATTAAAAGATGAGCCAATGACCGTGAAAGTTGGTGATACCGTATTATTTGGCAAATATGCAGGTACAGAGCTTGCTGTAGATGGTACCGAATACCTTATTATGAGAGAAAGCGATATTTTAGCAATTGTTTAAATTATAATTAATTAATAAAATTAAAAGTTTAAATGTTGAAAGTTATTAATATGACTTTCAACTTATAAAACAAAACTTAAAAAAATACTAAAATGGCAAAACAAATAATTTTTGATATTGAAGCTCGCGACGGATTAAAACGTGGTGTTGACGCATTGGCAAATGCAGTAAAAGTGACTTTAGGTCCAAAAGGAAGAAATGTAGTTATAGGAAAATCATTTGGCGGACCAGTAATTACAAAAGATGGTGTTACTGTCGCAAAAGAAATTGAATTGGCTGATCCATTAGAAAATATGGGTGCGCAAATGGTGAAAGAAGTTGCTTCAAGAACCAGTGATTTGGCCGGTGACGGAACAACAACCGCAACTGTTTTGGCACAAGCGATTGTAAAAGAAGGGTTAAAAAATGTGGCTGCAGGCGCAAATCCGTTAGATTTAAAACGCGGTATTGACAAAGCTGTAAAAGCCATTGTTGAAGATTTGAAAAAACAATCACAAGAAGTTGGCAACAACTCCGATAAAATTAAACAAGTTGCCTCAATTTCTGCAAATAATGATGATGTGATTGGGGAATTAATTGCCCAAGCCTTTAAAAAAGTAGGTAAAGAAGGCGTTATTACGGTTGAAGAAGCAAAAGGAACTTCAACGTATGTGGATATTGTTGAAGGAATGCAATTTGACCGAGGATATTTGTCTCCATATTTTGTGACAAACCCAGAAAAAATGTTGGTTGATTTAGAAAATCCTTACATTCTTTTATTTGAAAAGAAAATAACAAACCTAAAAGATTTATTGCCAATATTAGAACCGGTTGCCCAAAGCGGTAAACCGTTGTTAATTATTGCTGAAGATGTGGAAGGTGAAGCTTTGGCAACTTTGGTAATGAACAAATTACGTGGTGCCTTAAAAATTGCTGCCGTAAAAGCACCAGGTTTTGGTGACAGAAGAAAAGCAATGTTGGAAGATATTGCCATTTTAACCGGCGGTACCGTAATTTCTGAAGAAAGAGGATTGACTTTAGAAAATACCACTATTGACTTGTTGGGAACTGCAGAAAGAATTACCATTGACAAAGACAATACCACTATTGTAAATGGCGCTGGTAATGCAACTGACATTAAAGACAGAGTCGCACAAATTAAAGCACAAATTGAAACCACAACATCCGATTACGATAAAGAAAAATTACAGGAACGTTTGGCTAAATTGGCCGGTGGCGTTGCCGTATTGTATGTTGGAGCTGCCAGTGAAGTTGAAATGAAAGAAAAGAAAGACCGCGTTGATGATGCGTTACACGCAACACGTGCCGCTGTTGAAGAAGGTATTGTTGCCGGTGGTGGCGTTGCTTTGGTTAGAACTAAAGAAGTGCTAAAATCATTGACAACTGAAAATTTAGATGAATTAACAGGAATCAGAATTTTAGACAGGGCTATTGAAGAACCATTGCGTCAAATTGTTGAAAATGCAGGTGGTGAAGGTTCCGTGGTTGTGGCAAAAGTTATTGAAGGAAAAGGCGACTTTGGCTACAATGCCAAAACCGATGAATATACCAAAATGTTTAAAGCAGGTATTATTGATCCGACTAAAGTGACAAGAATTGCATTGGAAAATGCCGCTTCTGTTGCTGGTATGATCTTAACTACAGCTTGTACATTGGTTGATATAAAAGAAGAATCAGCCGGTGGAATGCCTCCAATGGGTGGCGGAATGGGCGGAATGATGTAATATTATTTCAACACAAATAAAAGAAGCCGCTTAATAAAAATTAAGCGGCTTCTTTATGCGATCAAGTTAGTGGAATTTTATGCTTTACACGCACATTTTCCCGGTTCACACTTAGATGTTGTTTTTACGTTTGAAGCCATTTCGGTTTTACAGGTGCATTTCCCTGTTTCACATTTACACTCGCCTGAAGCAATACATTTGCATCCTTCAACATGTTCCATAGAAGTTGTCAATGGTTTTAAATCCATTTTACAAACCGGACAAGTTCCGGCTACTTCATAAGTTTTGCCTTTTTCACAATCCATAGGACATTGATAAACACTTGAAGACATTTCTCCTTCTTCATGGTCATGTCCTTCGTGACTTTCTATTTTCACTTCTTCCTTCACCTCTTCTTTTTTGGTTTCCTTACAAGCAGTGAATAATACAGTTAAGGAAAAAATTGCTGCAAATAATAATATTGATTTTTTCATTTTTTAGTTTTTAGTTTAAAAATTTCTATAATTATATGATTAAGAATCCGATAATTTTTACGGTCGTCTAAAATAGTTAAAATTTCTTTGCCTATTTTAAATTTGTAAGATAATATTTTTTTGAGTTTTTTATTAATTAACAATTGAGCAACAAAAAAATGCTTCCCGAAAATTGGGAAGCATTTTTTAATATTGAGTTTATAAGTGATTTAATTAATCTCTTCTTTCTCTAGGTTTTCTGTCTCTGTCGCCACCGCGATTGTCTCTGTCACCACCTCTATTGTCTCTGCTGTCTCTGCTGCTGTCGCGCGGAGGTCTTTCTACAAAGCCTTCCGGTTTAGGCAAAATAGCTTTTCTGGACACTTTATCTTTACGGGTTTTAGGATCTTTTCCAAAATATTTAACGTCAAAAACATCACCCATATTGATAACATCGGTAACATTGTCTGTACGTTCCCAAGCCAATTCAGAAATATGCAATAACACTTCATTTCCTGGAGCATCAAGATATTCAACAACTGCACCAAAATCTAGCATTTTGATTACTTTTACTTTGTAAACACCACCAACTTGCGGTTTAAACATTAAAGAATCTATTTTTGTTAAAACAGCTTCAATACCTGCTGGTTTTGTACCTAAAATTTCTACAATGCCTTCTCCTGTTAATGGATCTTCATTGATAACAATGGTACAACCTGTTGCTTTCTGCAATTCTTGGATTACTTTTCCGCCTGGTCCAATTAAAGCACCAATAAAATCGTTAGGGATTCTTCTGGTAATCATTTTTGGAGCATAAGGTTTCACCTCTGGTTTAGGAGCGGCAATGGCTTCTTTAAGAATTCCTAAAATATGTAAACGACCATCGCGTGCTTGTTTTAAAGCTTTTACCAAAATATCATAAGGAAGTCCTTTTACCTTGATATCCATCTGACAAGCGGTAATACCATCAACAGTTCCTGTAACTTTAAAGTCCATATCACCCAAATGATCTTCATCACCTAAAATATCAGAAAGAACAGCGAAACGATCTCCTTCAGAAATCAATCCCATAGCAATACCTGAAACTGGTTTTTTCATTTGAATACCTGCATCCATCAAAGCCATAGTACCGGCACAAACTGTTGCCATAGAAGAAGAACCGTTAGATTCCAATACTTCCGACACAATTCTAATGGTATAAGGACATTCATCAGGAATCATTCCTTTTAAAGCACGTTGTGCCAAGTTTCCATGTCCAATTTCTCTACGAGAAGTTCCTCTTAATGGGTAGGCATCTCCGGTACAAAATGGAGGGAAGTTATAATGTAAATAGAATTTTTCTTCACCTTGATGGGTTGGCATATCTATCATATTGGACTCTCTTGAAGTTCCCAAAGTTACTGTTGCAAGTGCTTGCGTTTCTCCACGAGTAAAGATGGCCGAGCCGTGAACAGATGGTAAATAGTCAATTTCACACCAAATAGGACGAATATCTGTAGTTTTTCTTCCGTCTAAACGAATTCCTTCAGCAAGCGTTAACTCTCTTACGGCTTCTTTTTCAACTTTAGAATAATAAGTTTTAATCAATGTTACGTTTTCAGCCAATTCTTCTTCAGAAAACAAAGCCAAAACTTCATCTCTTACCGCTGAAAAAGCTTCTTCGCGTTCTCTTTTTCCATGTCCGCCTTTTGCAATGACATATATTTTATCATAAGCAGCGTCACGCACTTTTAAGGCAATGTCCGCATCGCTTTTTGCAGGTGCATATTCTCTTACAGGTTTTTTGCCAAAAGCTTCAGCCAAACGCAACTGAGCCGCGCACTGAATTTTAATGGCATCGTGTGCAAATTTAATGGCATCAGCCATTTCTTCTTCTGAAATTTCTTTCATTTCACCTTCCACCATCATCACAGAATCTGCAGATGCACCAATAACCATATCGATGTCAGATTCTAACAATTGACTGCGGCTTGGATTTAAAACAAACTGACCGTTTATTCTTCCAACACGCGCTTCAGAAATAGGACATTCAAAAGGAACATCCGACAATTGAATGGCGCAAGATGCTGCCAAACCTGCCAATGCATCAGGCATTACATCTTCGTCATGAGACATTAACTGAATCATCACCTGAGTTTCAGTTTTGTAATCTGATGGGAATAACGGACGTAAAACACGGTCCACAATTCGCATTGTTAAAACTTCACCATCACTTGGCCTTGCTTCTCTTTTGAAAAATCCACCAGGATAACGACCTGCAGCAGCAAATTTTTCTCTGTAATCAACAGTTAAAGGAAAGAAATCCATAGCGCTTTCTTTGTAAGATGAAACCACCGTACAAAGTAACATAGCATTTCCCATTTGAACAACAACAGACCCGTGAGCTTGTTTTGCTAATTTCCCGGTTTCTAATGAGATGGTTCTTCCATCTCCTAAATCAATAATTTCTCTAAATACCTTAGGTACCATAAATAATTTTTTATTTAATTAAACATTTGGTTTGTGCTGTTGTGTTGTGTGTGTTGCCCAATGAAAAGTTTAATTTGTTGCTTTTTTATTTTCAAATACATTAAAAAAAAAGAGGCAAAATAAGCCTCTTTTTTCTTGAATTATTTTCTTATGCCTAATTCTTTAATTACTTCACGATATCTTACAATATCCGTTTTAATTAAATAATCAAGCAAATTTCTTCTTTTACCTACCAATCCCACTAATGAACGCTCGGTATTAAAATCTTTACGATTTCTTTTTAAGTGTTCTGTTAAGTGATTAATTCTGAAAGTAAATAAGGCAATTTGCCCTTCAGATGAGCCAGTATTAGTGGCTGATTCACCATGTTTGGCGAAAATTTCTTCTTTTTTCTCTTTTGTTAAGTACATGCTAACATTAATTTTATTAATAATTTTTATGTATTGCTAAACCTTTTGGTTTGCAGTGGGCAAAGATACTATTATTATTATTGATTTACAATAAATTACGAAGTGATATTTTATTTAAAATTTAAAAAATATCAAATCTATTTTTGAAGTTAAATCATTCAGCAATAAAAAAAACGAACCGTTTATGGTTCGTTTTTCATCTATTTTCTAACAGGAATATTTTGAATTAAATCAATGTATAAATTGATTTGCTTTTTCAAGTGTTTTCTTTCCACAATTTTGTCTAAAAAACCATGTTCCATCACAAACTCCGATCGTTGAAATCCTTCTGGCAGATCTTTTCCTGTGGTGTCTTTTACAACTCTTGGACCGGCAAAGGCGATTAAAGCATTTGGTTCAGCAATATTAATATCGCCAAGCATCGCGTATGAAGCTGTTGTACCGCCGGTTGTTGGATCGGTACACAAAGAAATATAAGGAATATTCACTTCTGACAGCTGCGCTAATTTTGCCGATGTTTTTACCAGTTGCATTAAAGACAATGAAGCTTCCTGCATTCTGGCTCCACCAGATTTTGAGATGATGAGAAATGGAACTTTGTTTTCTATGGAATAATCAATTGCTCTCGCTATTTTTTCGCCTACCACACTTCCCATTGAACCGCCAATAAAAGCAAAATCCATGGCAGCAATCACCAAATCCTTGCCTAAAGATTTCCCAACCGCCGTTCTTACTGCATCTTTAAGTTTTGTTTTTTCATAAGCTTCTTCCAACCTGTCAGTATATTTTCTGCTGTCAGAAAATTTTAACGGATCTTTAGAAACCATATCTTTATCAAATTCTTTAAAAGTATTATTGTCAAAAAGAATCTCAAAATACTCAGCGCTGCCTATTCTTACGTGATAGCCGTCTTCCGGGCTAACATAATAATTATGTTTCAATTCGGCCGAATCAACAATTTTACCGCTTGGCGTTTTATACCACAAACCTTTCGGCACATCCTTTTTTTCTTCTGTAGGAGTTTGAATTCCTTTATCTTTTCTTTTAAACCAAGATGACATAACTATGTTGTTTTAGTGAAAATAAGTGGTGCAAATTACTAAAAAAAATAAAGAGAACGTATAAAAATATGTTCTCTCTACGAAATTTTAATTATAAATCAAAGATCTATAATGTGTTAACGTTATTTAAATCTTTAAAAGCTTGGGCTAAACGCTTTTTAAAAGTAACTTCACCTTCACGCAACCATCTTCTTGGATCGTAATGCTTTTTATTTGGTTGGTCATCACCATCCGGATTTCCAATTTGTGTTTTTAAATAATCGATATTGTTCACCATATAATCTCTAATTCCTTCAGTAAAAGCAAATTGAAGATCGGTATCAATATTCATTTTAACTACGCCGTAGCCAATTGCTTCCCTAATTTCTTCTAACGTTGAACCTGAGCCTCCGTGAAATACAAAATCTACCGGATTTACGCCTGTTTTATATTTATTCTGAATAAATTTTTGAGAGTTGTCTAATATTTTTGGTGTTAACTTCACATTTCCCGGTTTGTATACGCCGTGAACATTTCCAAAAGATGCAGCAATAGTAAAGCAATCGCTCACTTTTTTAAGTTCTTCATAAGCGTAGGCAACTTCTACAGGCTGGGTATATAATTTTGAAGAATCAATATCAGAATTGTCCACACCATCTTCTTCTCCTCCGGTTATTCCAAGTTCAATTTCTAAAGTCATCCCCATTTTGCTCATGCGCTGAAGATATGTTTTACAAATTTCAATATTTTCTTCAATTGATTCTTCAGATAAATCTAACATATGTGAACTAAAAAGCGGCACACCGTTTTCTTTAAAAAACTGTTCTCCGGCATCCAACATTCCATCAACCCAAGGCAACAATGCTTTTGAACAATGATCGGTGTGTAAAATAACAGGGATTTCATAAGCAGTTGCTAACAAATGAATATGTTTCGCGCCCGCAATAGCGCCTGCGATGGCAGATTTTTGATTTTCATTAGACAATCCTTTTCCAGCATTAAATTGAGCTCCACCATTTGAAAACTGAATAATTACAGGTGCTTTTAACTCTTTTGCAGTTTCTAAAACAGCATTAATGGTGTTTGATCCTATAACATTTACTGCAGGTAATGCGAAATTTTTGGCTTTTGCCAATTTAAAAATTTCTTGTACCGTTTTTCCTGATGCAACTCCTGATTTAATTGTTTGAGCCATAATATTTTGTGTATAGTTATTGTAAATTATTGTAGCAAAATTAATGAATTATCCCTTTTAAATAATCATATGAGCAGAAAAAAAACGAAAACGAAATAGTTTTAATTTCAAATTTAGAAAGGATAACTTATCCCAAAATTATAAACTGCATGCCCTAAATTGTAATTTTTAAACCATTTATCTCCTTCAGGAAGATAAGGTTCATAGGTTTTAAGTCCTAAATCCAATCTCAATAAAATAAAACTTAAATCGTATCGTAGTCCAAAACCCGACCCTATCGCAATGTCTTTCAACGAAGAAAACCCGTTAAATTTTGCTTCAGGTTCTGTTATTGAAGTGTTTGAAATGTCCCAGATATTGCCCGCATCAACAAATAAAGCGCCATTAATGCTGTTTACCAAATTGAATCTATATTCTATAGTATTGATAAACTTTAGGTTTCCAACATTAAATTCCAATCCGCTTTTGGTTGAACCCGGACCTAAATCATAAATTTTCCAAGCACGTAAGTCATTTGGACCGCCAATAAAATAATTTCGGCTAAAAGGGATAGTACTTGAATTTCCGTAAGGTATTGCCACGCCTAAAAAACTTCTGAAAACCAATACATTATTTCCTACAAAATCCCAGTATTTTTTGTATTCCAAATCTAACTTTACATATTGAGCTATTGGAATGTTAAAAAGTGTTTTTTTGTTGTTGGCATCTTTTTCTTGTGCTAACAACGTGGTTAAATTACCAGCTGCCGCCAATCGAGACCTAAAGAATGAAAAATTGGTGTCTTTGTAATTATCAGCATTGTTATAGGTAAAGGTATAAGCCATTAACGGAACCAAAACATCTTCTGTAATAATATTGTAACGGTTTCTGATATTTCTTACAAGTTTGTAATCCTCCGGATTGCTTTCCTCAAAATCCTCATCAATGTTACTGTCAATAAATCCTATAACATTATTAGGCGTTAAGGTTTGATCAAAATAGGTATTTGCGATATATTGAATTTTATTAAATTCAGATTTGTAAATATTAAAATATTGATTAATATTTAAATTTTTAATAAATTGCGCATTCAACAGTTGAAAACTATGGTTCATTGTTTTTGATGATTCCCATGTATAATCGGCAATTCCTGTAAATTTTTGTTTATCAAGCCCAATATTTTTTTGCAAACTGGTTCCCAAAGTAAAAATTGTTTTTGGTGCCATGCGTTTCGGGATTAATTTTTCAAATTGAATCGGAAATACAAATCTTGGAAGTTCCAAAGAAATATCGCTTCCAATTTCCCATGCATTCAATAATTTCGCATCATCGGCAGCATCTTTTGAATCTAGAAATGAACCCTGTATAGAAAATTTCAACAACTCGGCGCCCCTAAAAATATTTCTGTCTAAAAATGAAAGTTTTCCAGAAATTCCCAACTCTCTGATATTTGAATGCGTTAACTCGGTGTTAATGCCGACAGAATACTTTTTAAGAGGCGATAAATAGATGGAAGCTTCCAGCATATCATTTTCCAATTCCACATACCTTATGTCAACCGTTCTGAAATTTTGAAGACCTCTTAGGTTTTTGCGGGTCAACTCCCTTGTATCATCCTTATATAGATCGTTTGGTTCAATAAAAATAGAATTTAGCAGATACTTTGGATTGTATTTTAATTTTTCCTGGGCATAAAATGAAAATCCTTTATAGTTTAAGCTGTCTTTAATTACATTATTTGCATCGTTGGTAAAAGAATAGTCGGTATAAATATTGACTTTCTGAATTTTCTGGACTACAAATGGAACAGACCCAACACTGCCGTCGATCAACAGCACCACATCCGATTTATAATTGGTGGTTGAAGTATCCGCTTCAAAAGTTATGGCATTTTTATTAAATCTATAGATTCCCGTGTTTCTAAATAAATTGGTTAACCTGTTTTGTTCTTTAATAAATGATGACAACTTAAATTGATTACCTTCAACAAGAGCTGATTCTTTTTTATGAATTTCGTATATGGAATCTAAAACCGCAGATTGTATAACGGTTGTGATACTGTCTAATTGATAAGGTTTATCAGTGTTTACAAAATAATTAACGGTAGCTTTCTTGTTTTTTAATTGATTTTCTTCTGAGGTTACTTCCACTTTAAAAAACCCGTCGTTGTAATAATGTTGCGTTAAATTTTTAACGGTTTGCGATGTTTTTTTTGAATCTAAAATAACGGGAGGTTCTCCATTTTTTAAAATCCATTGATGCATTTTATATTTAAAATTTCGAACACCTCGCGTTTGCTTTTCGGAAAACACGTTTGTTGTAAAATTATACCAACCCGGACTGTCTAATTTCCATTGGTCAAAATCTGCTTCAAAATTTTTATTCCCTAAATTATAAAAATGCAATGGTATTGCAACGCCAAGTACCAATGTATTAGGACGTTGCACAATATAATCGTTTATTGCGTCGCTACTATTTTTCTTGTCGTTGACAACAATTTTGTTTTTAGTGAGAAGAAATTCATTTTCACCCACGTATTTCACTGAATTGCAAGATGAAAACCCTAAAATGATACCTGCAAAAATTAAAAATATTATAAAATTGGTTTTCAATAAATAAGCGTTTAAATTTGTTCCAAAAGTATAACTTTTCAACGGTTAAAAAAATAACAATTTTTTATAATTAAATTAATGAGTTTAAGCAAAAATCAGTTAAAAATAATTACAAGCCTCAATCAAAAAAAGTACCGAACAGCTCATCATTTATTTGTTGCTGAAGGCACTAAAATAGTGGCTGAATTTTTAAACTCAACTTTTGAATTGGAGCAATTATTTTGTGTTGACAATGCCATCTATAAAAATATCGAGAAAGTCACTGAAATTTCTGAAATTGAACTAAAAAAAATAAGCAGCCTGGCAACGCCAAACAATGTTTTGGCACTTTTTAAGATTCCATCAACAACACCTTCCTTAAAATCGGGTTTAATTGTTGCTTTGGATGAAATTAATGATCCGGGAAATTTAGGCGCTATTATTAGACTGTGTGATTGGTTTGGCGTGGATCAATTGATTTGTTCTAACAACACGGTCGATTGCTATAACCAAAAAGTGGTGCAATCGTCTATGGGCTCTTTGGCCAGAGTTTCAATAATTTATACAGAATTGGAAGATTATTTGCAACAATCCAATCTGCCAAAATATGCCGCGGATATGGAAGGTGAAAATGTGTATAAAAGCAAATTGCCTAAAAATGCAGTGTTGGTGATGGGAAATGAAGCGAACGGAATTAGCCATTCCATTTTAAAATTAATGAGTAATACCATTTCAATACCAAGATTTGGCGCACTAAAACAAACCGAAAGTTTAAATGTGGCAACAGCAGCTGCAATTTTATTGAGTGAATTTAAGCGATTGACTTAGTGCTTAATGAAAAGCAAATTTTATAAAAACGCCTCTTGTTCCAAAATAATCAACTTGTCCAGTCCAAGGACTATTAAGATTATTGTCCCTGACCAACTCGTCATTAATTGCAAAAACCCCTCTGATGGAAGGTGAAAAAATAAAATATGGCAAATATAAATCTACACCAACTCCAAGTTCATAGGAAAAATTATTCTTTTTTGTTCTGAATTCTCCATCAGAATTATCGTCGGGATTGTCTTGATTGCTGGAAAAATTATAATCGTAAGAAACGCCGCCAACCACATAAGGCCGCATATTGTCTAACCTGTTCGCATTAAATTTCAGCAATAACGGAACTCTAAAATAAGTTGAATTCACATTTCTGATACTGTCCGTTTCTCCTCCGGGAATGTGGGTAAAAGCCAATTCTTTTGTGTTGCTTGAAAGCCCTGGCTCTAACCTTAAACTAATATTATTGTGCAAACGCAAATCACCAATAAGCCCAACTTCAAAACCCATACTAGGGGTTGAAACAATAAAAGCGTTGTTTGTTTTATAAGATATTTTATAATCCTTCATATTCGCGCCTAAAAAATATCCCCAAAACACCTGTTGCTTGTCCCAATTTTGCTTGTATTGGACAATATCTCTTTTTTGGGCTTTCAAATTTGATATTGAAAAGACGACCAAAAAAATCACAAAAAATACTTTTTTCATCTGTTTAAATTTTATTTTTTTATTGGTACAGATGCAACCTGCCTGCCGGCTGGCTGGTTCGCCATTAATCATTTCTGGGTGTATCAAAATTTGTTAAGGCTCTTTTCATATATTATTTTTTTGCAATATAAATTGAAGCAACACCAAATGTTTGCGGTTTATTTTCTATACCTATAAACCCAATTTTATGCAAAATATTGTTGAAGGCCTGTCCGTAAGGAAAGGAAGCTGCGGAATCCGACAAATATTGATAGGCAACTTTGTCTTTTGAGAACAATTTTCCGATTAGAGGCAGCAGGTTTTTGGCATAAAACTGATATCCTTGTTTGAAAGGTGTTTTGGTTGGAATAGACGTTTCCAAAACCACAAATATGCCTCCAATTTTTAAAACTCTGTAAATTTCAGCCAATCCTTTTTCGAGATTCTCAAAATTACGAACGCCAAAAGCAACGGTAATGGCATCAAATGAATTCTCCTCAAAAGGCATATTTTCAGAATCGGCAAGCACCATTTCAATGGTGTTGTTTAAATGAAGATTTTCAATTTTTTTACGGCCAACTTCAAGCATTCCGTCAGAAATATCCAAACCAACAATTTTTGAAGCCTTTGTTTTGGCTAAATTGATAGCCAAATCACCTGTTCCGGTGGCAATGTCCAAAATTGAATCGGGTTTTGTTTTTCCAACAATGTCAACCACTTTATTACGCCATTTTACATCAATTCCAAAAGAAATAACACGGTTTAAACTGTCATATTCATTGGAAATGGCATCAAACATTTTAGTGACTTGCTCTTTTTTGCTAAGATCTGAATCTTTGTAAGGTGTAACTTTTTCTGCCATCATCAATTTATTGGTTAACCGCTACAACTTCATTAATTTTCCCTGGAATAAGTTGTTTCAACATATTCTCAATTCCGTTTTTTAGGGTAATTGTTGAAGAAGGACAACCGCTGCAAGCACCTTGCAATATGACGTTAACTATTTTTGAAGATGGTGAATAAGACTGAAACATGATATTTCCGCCATCAGCAGCAACAGCAGGCTTTATATATTCCTCTAAAATGTCGATAATTTGTTTGGATACATCGTCCAATTCAATATCATGATTGTAAACTTCTGAAACTTTTTGTTGCGCTGCGTTTTCCAAAGCAATTGTTTTTTCATCGGCGATATATTGCCTGATAAAGCTTCTTATTTCAACGGTTATTTCAGGCCACTCAACAGTGTTGTTTTTTGTGACTGACACGTAATTTTCTGAAATAAAGATTTCTTTTACAAAAGGAAAATTAAATAATTCGGTTGCCAAAGGGGCATTTTCAGTTGCATCTATATTTTTGAATTCCAAATCGTTTTCCACCAATTTTATATTGGCAACAAACTTTAAAACTGAAGGATTTGGCGTTGATTCTGCATACACTTCCACCGGATTTTTTTTCGGCGCAGTTTCTTCCGAAATCACAACGCCGCCAGCGCTTAGATATTTTTCAATTTCCTCTTTCACTTCGTCTTGCACATCAATCCATTCCACAATCGCAAATCGCTCAAGTGCAATAAAATTAGCAGAAATATATACGCGTTTCACAAATGGCAAATAAAATAATTGCTGCGCCAATGGTGAATTTTTAGCTTCGTCAATATTATTATATTGATGACTGCCACTTGCTAAAATTTCGGTTGAAGTAAACTTTAATATGGTCGGTATATTTGTTTTTTCTATGTTAAGTGTTGTATTTTTCATCTGCTTATATTTTATTTTTTATTGGTACAGATGCAGTTCGCCATTAATCATTCTACAGTGGATCAAAATTTATTATGGCTCGTTTTATCTGTTTAAATTTTATTTTTTAGGGTAACATGCTGTCTGACTGCCGGACACGCAGGTTCGCTATTAATGATTCCTTCCTGCATCAAAATTTGTTGCGCTCGTTTAATTTTTTTTAGTTCTTGCAAAAATACATAAAACATAATTCATGTACTTGGTTAAAAATAAAAAAACGCCTCAAAGCTGAGACGTTTATATTGCGTTATACTTGTTCGTTTAAAGATTCAATACCAATGTTGCCGAAAATGTTGAAGTGTCAAAATCTAACTCCGCTGAATCAACATCATTGCTTTGCGGATAAAAATTATAAGGTGCCGTATTGCCTGATTTTTGGTAGGCTAAATCAAATCTTCCTCCTCTAAATTTATATCCTGCACCCAATGAAAAACCTTCTAAATTGTCAGAACTTACCGCACTTTTATATGGGCTGTTTTCATAGTGATAGCCACCCCTAACCGAGAAATTATCAAATCGCCATTCTGTTCCAATCCTCAACTCTCCCACACTTTCCATATTTGCGCTAAACGCCTGATTTTCAGAAATAAAATCAGAATTGCTCAAATTAATGTTGCTGTAATTTTTTAAACTGTAATCAACACTTACAAGTCCGTTACCGCTAAAAATATAGGCAAAACTTCCTGTTAATTTACTTGGTGTCCTCAACTTGTAATCAAAAGCATTTAAGCCTGAATATTCAGTGGTAAATAGCACATCGTTCTTGTAGACATTCTCATCATATTCCACAAAATCTTCAGAAAGTGAGTACCAAACCGGAGTTTGATAAGCCAGTCCAATGCGTAAATTTTCGCTTGGCTTTAAAATTGCGCCAAAATTAAAAGACACACCGTTGCCATAGGTTAATAGTTTTTGTTGTGATGATACATCTAATGTATTGCCGCTTCCGTCATTGTTGTATTCTTCTGTTAATGTTCTTTGGTAATATTCAACATCATAAGTGTTTATGGCTGCGCCAAGATACAAGTTGTCATTGTGTTGTGCGGCAAAAGTAAATGAATATTTGCCGTTTTTTCCATCAGTTAAATTTTCAAAATATTGATTTTCGGCATTTCCATAAACAACAGGATTGTTATCATAAAAGTCAGTTAAGGGTGAGTAACCGCTATTTCCTTCGGCAATCCATAAATTTTCAAAATCGTTGGCAATGCTGTAGTTAAATCCTAATGCAATATTGCTCCATGCGGAATTATTGCCATAACCTCTAAATACGAATACGCCTCCAACTTGCGATAAATTTGTAAAATCATTTTCAAATTGCGTATTGTTTCCATAAAAACCAACCAATGTTTTGGTGTTTCTGTTGTTTAATGAAATAGCGAATTCACTTTTCAAAAATACTGCTGCACCAGCTGGATTTATTTCCATAGCCGACAAGTCACCGCCCAATGCTCCAAAAGCACCACTCATAGCATTGTACCGTGCGGTGCCGTTAATGTTTTCTTTCGAAAACAATACACCTAAATCATTATAACCTAGTGTTTGTGCATTTAAAATGTAACCAAAGCATAATAATGTTGCCGCTATATATAATTTTTTCATACTTTTTCGAATTGTTTAAAACAAAATATTTTTATAAATCTCTTCTTGAATTGCTTCTTGTTGATGTATTTGAAGAAGATGATTCTGACGAACTGCTTCTGCTTGTTGCATTTGAACTTCTGTCGGACGAAGAATTTTCATTTCCGGAACTTCTTGTGTTGTAGGAATTATTATTTGAATTTGTATTAGATTCTCTTCTAACCGTGTTCGTGTTGTTTTCAGTCCTAACATTATTACCAGTGTTTTCTCTTCTAACAATATTTACATTATTTGGGGTGACGCTGGAATTTTGATTGCTTGAATTATTCGAATTCACCCGGACAATTGAATTTGGGTTTAAATTAACTGATGTTGATCTGTTCACATTCGACGGTGAAAAATTATATGACGAATTTCTTCGGGTTGATGTAGATCTTTGAATCGTATTGTTATTTGAGCCTCTTTGAATGGTGTTGTTTAATCTTGTAGGCTGTCTGTCAATTGTATTATTTCTATTGATATTGTTGTTTCTGTTTAAAGTTCCATCAGAAGATCTTCTGGTAGATGTGTTCGCATCTCCTCTGGCCGAATTGTTTCCAATACTGCTTCTTCTGCTTATGTTGGATAAATTCGCATTATTATCAGATCTAATCCCCGTATTTCTGCTAGTTCTTTTCCCGTAACTGTCATAATTATTTCCATAATAATATGGATAATTGTGATAATAAGAATTGTATGGGCTGTAGTAATTACCGTAGTATCCGTAATACTCATAACGATAAGGATTGTATCCATAAGAATAATACGGATTGTAATAGTTGTATCTCCAAGGATTGTAATAATATGGATAATAATTGTAATAAGGTTCGTAAAATGGGTTGTACCAATAATAACTAGGGCTCATATAGCCATAACCGCTGTTTATGTTTATTACAACATCACCACTATAACCCCAAGGCTCATTGTAGTTTGTATATAATTGGTCATCTTGAACGGTATTGTTATCATGATAATAACCGTCAATATCAGTAAAAGTATCTTCTTGTTTTAAATCCTGTAGGTCTTCCAGTTGTTTTGAAAAATAATTTTGATCAAAATTAGATTGATTTTCAACAATTACCACTTCATTTCTGGTTTGATTATTTGAAGCATAAATGCCGTCATCGTCACCATTGTAAACACTTTGATAAGTGCCACAAGAATTAAAACCGGCAAACAGCACCACTAAAAGGCCAATTTGTAAGTTTTTTAGGTTAATTATTTTTGAAGCTTTCATAATCAGTTGCGGTTTTTATTGTTGAACTATTTAAAAAAAACTAATTTTGTCCAAATTAATAATTTTCATTAAAATAGGCGCAATATTTATGCCAAACTTTTGAATATGAGCAAGAATTTAACAAAGAGAGAAACCGACTATTCCAAGTGGTATAATGAACTAGTGGTTAAGGCTAATTTGGCTGAAAACTCAGGCGTAAGAGGCTGTATGGTCATCAAACCTTATGGCTATGCAATATGGGAAAAAATGCAGGCAGAATTGGACAGAATGTTTAAGGAAACTGGACACGAAAATGCTTATTTTCCGCTTTTTGTTCCTAGAAGCATGTTTGAAGCTGAAGAGAAGAATGCAGAAGGATTCGCCAAAGAATGTGCCGTTGTAACGCATTATCGATTAAAAAATGATCCGGACAAGCCAGGGAAATTGATGGTTGACCCAAATGCCAAACTGGAAGAAGAATTGATTGTTCGGCCTACCAGCGAAGCCATTATTTGGAGTACTTATAAAGGATGGATTCAGTCTTACCGTGATTTGCCGCTATTAATCAATCAATGGGCTAATGTGGTGCGCTGGGAAATGCGTACCCGTTTATTTTTGCGAACTGCAGAATTTTTATGGCAAGAAGGCCATACTGCACATGCTTTGGAAACAGAAGCCATCAAGGAAGCTGAATTAATTTTAGATGTTTATGGCAATTTTGCCGAAAACTTTATGGCAATGCCCGTGATAAAAGGTTTAAAAACCGAAAGTGAACGATTTGCCGGAGCCTTGGAAACCTATTGCATTGAAGGACTTATGCAAGACGGAAAAGCATTGCAAGCAGGAACATCTCACTTTTTAGGCCAAAATTTCGCAAAAGCATTTGACGTAAAATTTACTTCAAAAGAAGGAAAACAAGAATACGTTTGGGCAACATCCTGGGGTGTTTCCACACGATTGATAGGCGCTTTAATTATGACACATTCTGATGACTTAGGTTTGGTATTGCCTCCAAATCTTGCCCCGATTCAAGTCGTAATTATTCCAATTCATAAAACCGATGAGCAATTAGACGCAATTTCATTCAAAATTAATGTAATTGTTGCCGAATTACGTAAAAAGGGAATTTCTGTAAAATATGACGACAGAACTGCCTACAAACCAGGCTGGAAATTTGCTGAGTATGAACTAAAAGGAGTGCCTTTAAGAATCGCTATGGGCCCGAATGATTTAGAAAATGGCACTTTGGAAATCGCGCGCAGAGACACGCTTGAAAAACAAAATATTTCTCAAGATTCTGTTGTTGATTATGTTGAAAAAACATTGAAAGAAATTCAAGATAATTTATATCAAAAAGCACTAAATTACAGAGAAGCACATATCACCGAAGTTAATTCATTTGAGGAATTTAATGAAGTGTTGGAAACAAAGGGCGGATTTATCTCAGCCCATTGGGACGGCACTCCTGAAACGGAAGAAAAAATTAAAGATTTAACAAAAGCAACGATAAGATGTATTCCTTTAAATAATAAAATTGAAGCAGGAAAGTGCGTGTTTACTGGGGAAAAATCAACTCAAAGAGTATTATTTGCAAAAGCTTACTAATTTTTTAAAAAAATATTTTGTGGTGTAGAAAATAGTTGTATTTTTGCATCCGCATTGACAAAATAACATTTGTTAATAAATACATAATGGTCCGTTCGTCTAGGGGTTAGGACGCCAGGTTTTCATCCTGGTAACAGGGGTTCGATTCCCCTACGGACTACAAAAAAGTTAAAAAAAATAAAAATGGCAAATCACAAGTCAGCATTAAAGAGAATTAGAAGCAATCGCGCCAAGCAATTGAGAAATAAATATCAGCATAAAACAACTCGTAATGCTGTTAGAAACTTGCGTGCTGCGACCGAAAAGGAAGAAGCTGCAGCGTTATTTCCAAAAGTAGTATCAATGCTAGATAAATTAGCTAAAAAGAATGTTATCCACAAAAATAAAGCGGGTAACTTAAAATCTAAATTGGCTAAGCACGTAGCTGCACTATAAAAAATTTAAACAACAATTTAAAAAAGCATCCATATTTTGGATGCTTTTTTATTTGTCATATATTGAGTTATAGTTAAAATGCCTACCACTCGTAGGTTTTATTGGCATCGAGTCTGATAAAGATAAAAAGCAATACCGTAAATCCCCAAAGCGCCGAACCACCATAGCTAAAAAAGGGCAATGGAATACCAATAGTTGGCACCAATCCAATAACCATTCCTATATTTATAACAAAATGCATAAAAAATATGGCCACGATGCTGTACCCATATATCCGGCTGAATTTAGCTTTTTGCTGTTCCGCCCTATTGATAATTCTAAGTAAAAAAGCCACAAACAAAAGTATGACAATCGTACTGCCCACAAATCCCCATTCTTCACCTATTGTAGTGAATATATAATCTGTTTTTTGCTCTGGCACAAAATTACCCTGAGTTCTTTCCCCTTCTAAAAAACCTTTGCCAAAGAAGCCTCCAGATGCTATTGTTGTAACTGATTGGTTTGTATTGTACCCAACGCCTTTCATATCAACTGTTTTACCAAGGATGATGTTAAATCTATCTCGGTGATGCTGTTTGAACACCTGGTTAAAAACCAAATCAACACTAAAAATAAACATTGCCGACATTAGGTATATACCAATTATTTTAATCCATCCTTTTCTAAAAGCCCTTGGCCTGTAAAAAATAAAATACAGAAGGATGCAAATAAATAAAACCAGAGAACTTATTAGCGTTACTTCATAGCCTAAGATAAGGGTAATCACAAAAAGAAATAAGGCGATAAAACCGACTGTTATGTAATAAAATGGCAATCCTTCTCTATACAATACAAAAATAAACGCTGCATAAACCAATGCCGAACCGGGATCGGGTTGCAATATTATAAGAATTGCAGGGAAAAATAAGAGCAACAATGCCTGCACTTGCGTACTGAGCTTTTTTAAATTGAACAATTTATCACTCACTAATTTGGCTATTGCCAATCCTGTTGCGGCTTTTGCAAATTCTGAAGGCTGTAAACTAAAACTACCAATAGCGTACCAAGAGGTTGATCCGTTAATGTTTTTGCCTAAAACAAAAAGTCCTGCAAGCAACGCCAAAAAACTCACGTAAATAATTGCTGCGTATTTTTCGTAAAATTTGGCCTCAAACATTAAAATAAGTAGGATTATTGGAATACTAAACCCTATCCAAATTAGTTGTTTGCCATACTCGGTTGAAAAATTTAATAAATCGAAATCATTCTCACTAATTGTTGCCGCATAGATATTAATCCACCCTAAAAAGATGAAAATGAAATAAAACAAGACCATGATCCAATCAATTCCATGAAAAATATTATCCTTTCTGCTTCTCAACTTATTTACGTTATTTTAACTGTTTGTCATATTCTTCCTGAATGCTGCCCTTCAGCATTCTTTCTTCAATCAATGGTCTTCCAATTTCTCCTGTTAAGTATTTTTCAATCATTAAAGTTGCAATTGGACCCGCCCATCGAGAGCCCCAATAGCCATTTTCAACAAAAACGGCGATGGCTATTTTTGGATTGTCTTTTGGCGCAAAAGCAATAAATATGGAATGGTCTTGTCCATGTGGGTTTTCAGATGTACCGGTTTTACCGCTTATCTCTAATCCTTCTACCCGAGATCCTCTTGCGGTTCCTCTCGGATTTTCAAAAACATCAAACAAACCTTCTATCACCGGTTTAAAATGCTTTTTATCGATGGTGGTGTAAATGGGTGTGGTAAATTTTTTATCCAATGGTTTGCCTTTAATTTTTTTTGCAATATGCGGAATATAATAAAAGCCTTCATTTGCAATTGCCGCAGTCATATTCGCCAATTGTATGGGAGTGGTTAATACCTCTCCTTGACCAATTGAATTAGAAATTGTTGCAGTAGACCTCCATCTTCCGTTAGGATAAATTTTATTGTACAAATTTCCGTTTGGTATGTTTCCTTTTTGCCCAACAGACAAATCGTTGTCCAAATAATTTCCCAGACCAAAACTTTCTGCATGTTTTCCCCATACGTTTACCCCTTCTGTAGGTGTTGGGAACTTATCAATCGTTTTTCGGTAAGCATTCGCAAAATAGCTGTTGCACGAACGGTAAATCGCCACATTTAAAGCAACGGGACTTCCACCTGTTTCGCAATGACATCTCATAAAAGAACCATTTCCCGATCCGTATTTATAACCGCCAAAACATTGAATGGAGGATCCTGTGGTAATTACATTTTCCTGCAAGGCCACCAAAGCCGATATCACTTTAAATGGCGAGCCTGGTGGATATTGTGCCTGTAAACCTCTATCCAACAATGGTTTACTTATCGTATCAAGATACAATTTAGTGAAATTTTTTGAACGATCTCTGCCTACCATTAAATTTGGATCATACGTTGGCATAGAGACCATGGCCAAAATTTCTCCGGTTGATGGTTCAATTGCCACAATGCCACCTCGTTTATTTGTCATTAAAGCTTCCCCATATTGCTGAAGTACGGCATCAATGGTTAACGTAATGTCATTTCCGGAAATTGGAAGGGTATCATATATTCCGTTTTTAAAGGAGCCTATTTCTTTATTAAATCGATCGCGTTGAATAAATTTAACTCCTTTTGTTCCTCTCAAGACCTCTTCGTAAGTTTTTTCTACGCCGGCTGTTCCAATTAACTCACCCAAATGATACTTTGGATTGTTATTGATCATTGTTTCATTTACTTCACTGATGTATCCCAGCACATTTGCTGCAGAATTCTTTGGATACTCTCTTAATGATCGTTTTTGAATATAAAATCCTTTAAATTTATATAATATTTCTTGCAAAGATGCGTAATCGTCTTTTGAAACTTGTTGTAAAAATGTAGATGGTATTCTGGTTGAATAGCGTGATGCCTTTTCAATTTTTTCAATAAACTCTTCTTTTGTGATTTTAAGCAACGTGCAAAACGCAACAGTGTCCATAGGTTTAACTTCTCTGGGAATAACCATAATGTCATAAGATAATTGGTTGGCGACCAACAACACCCCATTTCTGTCAAAAATATATCCTCGCTCCGGGTAGTCATACATGACTTTTACTGCCGAATTATTAAGTGTTGGCGTGTTAAAAGAATTGTTTAAAACTTGCAAATAAAACAACCTCGCAATGAATACGACGCCTATAAAAATAATTAAAAAAGACAATAAGCCAGTCCGCTTCATCTGATTATGATTAATGATTTTGAAAGGTACAATGCCTTGGTGATATTCATTTTTCTAAATATAAAAAAAATATTTTGTAAAAGGTACTTCATTTATTTCCTTTTGGTAAATAGGGTAATTCCCAAAAAACTTATGAGTATTGTAAAAATACTTGTTAAAACCGTTCTTGAAATAATGTTAAGGAGTTCTATAAAACTAAAATATTCCAAGCTAAAAACAATGAAATGATGAATAATTGTTAAAATAGAAATAAATAAAATAATTTTATTGGCCGAAATTGTTTTTAAGTTGAATTGCCCGTAATCAAGATCCGATTTTCTTAAAACAGCCATTAATATCGGAAGTCTAAAATAAGCAATAAATGTGATGGCAAAAGCATTGATGCCTCCTGAATCAGAGAAAAAATCTATTGAAATTCCCAACAAAAAACTTAGAATCAAAAATAAAGCTCTAGTTTTTCGCACGGGATATAAAAATACCCAAGCAATATAAACCATCGGATTTATATATCCGAATATGTTTACATGATTCAAAATGAATACCTGCAAAAATAAAAGGCTTATAAATCGAATGGTATTATTTAATGCTATATTATTCATTTTCAACGCTTTGTTCAAGAGTTATTTGTTCATCTTTATGCAGATTTTTAACAATTTGAACTTCGCCAATGGCACTCATATCATTAAATAACAAAACATTAATTATTTGATATTTGTTTTGTTCATATTTAAAATCTTTCACAACTCCAACCCCTATGCCTTCAGGAAAAATTGCCGATTTGCCTCCAGTAACAATGGTGTCTCCGGCTTTAACCAACGCTTGTCTGGGAATATCTATTATTTGGGTGATGTTATAGTCTTTTCCATCCCAAACTAAGGTGCCAAAATGGTTGCTGTTTTTTAAGCGCACATTAATTTTAGAATTGGCATTTAGTATAGAAAGCACATTTGCGTAATTTGAAGAAACATTTTTAATGACTCCAATTATTCCTTTGCTGTTTATAACACCTAAATCTGGTGCCAATCCATGTTTAGCGCCCTTGTTTATTGTTAAAAAATTGTTTCTTTTGGTGAAATTATTATTGATAATTTTCGCAGTGGAATAGTCATATTTTTGAAAATAAAGGGAGCTATCTATCACTTTGAAGCTGTCCAAAACAAACTTATTTGCCCTTACTTCCAATAGGTTTTTTAAACGGACATTTTCTTCGCTTAAAAGTTGATTGTCCTTTTTCAAATGAAAAAATGCACTCACGGAGTTTACTTTATTATAAACACCGCCTGTAATGGAATTGGCGGAATTGACAAATTTACTTTGATGATAAGAATGGTCTTGAACAATCACAATAAAAGCCAAAGTTTCTAAAACTATAAACAGCAGAAAGTATCTGAATTTTTTAATAAAATAAATGATTTGCCGCATATAAACAATAGAAAATTAACCTATTTCATTAATACATTTTTATATTTTTCAAGATCTTTCAATGCAATTCCTGTTCCTCTAACTACGGCTCTTAAAGGGTCTTCAGCAATGTACACCGGTAAATCTGTTTTTCTTGACAAACGTTTGTCCAACCCGCGAAGCATCGATCCTCCACCGGCCAAATAAATTCCGGTATTGTAAATGTCGGCTGCCAATTCGGGTGGTGTTTTTGACAATGTTTCCATCACGGCATCTTCAATTCGCAAAATGGATTTGTCCAATGCTTTTGCTATTTCTCTATAAGAAACCTGAACTTGTTTTGGTTTTCCGCTCAATAAATCACGCCCTTGAACAAGCATATCTTCCGGCGGAACTTCTAAATCTTCTGTTGCGGCACCAACTTGAATTTTTATTCTTTCAGCAGTGCGTTCCCCAACATATAAATTATGTTGTGTTCTCATATAATAAGAAATGTCGTTGGTAAAAACGTCACCGGCAACTTTAATGGATTTATCACAAACAATACCTCCCAAAGCGATTACTGCAATTTCCGTTGTTCCTCCGCCTATATCAATAATCATGTTTCCTTTAGGCTGCATAATGTCAATGCCAATACCAATGGAGGCAGCCATTGGTTCATGGATTAAGAAAATTTCTTTGGCATTCATATGTTCTGCAGAGTCAATTACGGCACGTTTTTCCACTTCAGTAATTCCTGAAGGAATACAAATAACCATTCGCAATGAAGGTGCAAAAAAGCGTTTTTTAATGCTTGGTATATTTTTTATGAACTCTTTTATCATCTGTTCCGAAGCTTCAAAATCGGCGATTACGCCATCTTTTAAAGGTCGGATGGTTTTAATGTTTTCATGGGTTTTACCTTGCATTAAACTGGCTTTTTTACCAGTCGCAATAATTTTCCCACTGCTTCTGTCTCTTGCGACAATTGAAGGTTCATCCACAACCACTTTGCCCTCATGAATAATAAGCGTATTGGCAGTGCCTAAATCAATTGCAATGTCCTCAGTCATAAAGTCGAAAAAACCCATATTTTTTTAATGTTTATTAAATTTGAAATCCTACAAAGTTACTTAAATTAGTGTTTGAAATGACGTGTGCCCGTAAATATCATGGACATTTTGTGATCATTGCAATAATCAATCGATAATTGGTCCTTAATTGAACCGCCTGGCTGAATTACAGCGGTAATTCCTGCTTTATCTGCGATCTCCACACAATCGGGAAAAGGGAAAAAAGCATCACTCGCCATCACTGCGCCATTTAAATCGAAATTAAAATGTTTGGCTTTTACAATCGCTTGCTCTAAAGCATCAACCCGGCTTGTTTGTCCGGTTCCGCTTGCAAAAAGTTGTTTGTTTTTGGCAAATACAATGGTATTTGACTTGGTATGTTTACAAATTTTTGAGGCAAAAAGTAAATCTTCCAGTTCTCTGTCTGTTGGTTTTTCTAAGGTCACAAACTCTACAACGTCCACATTGTCCGTTTTGTTGTTTTTATCTTGAAAAAGAACGCCATTTAAGGCAGTTCTGTATTGTGTGTTTGGCAATTCAATAGACTTCTGCACTAAAATAATTCTATTTTTTTTGCCTTTTAAAAGTTCTAAAGCCTCATTGCTGTAGCCTGGCGCAATGACAACTTCACAAAAAAGTTCGTGAATTTCCTGTGCAGTTTCCAAATCAATCACTTTATTTGAAATTAATACGCCTCCAAAAGCTGAAGTTGGGTCTGCAGCTAAAGCATCCAAATACGCTTGTTTTAATGTGGCTCTTTGCGCAACGCCACAGGCGTTGTTGTGTTTTAAAATGGCAAATGTTGGGGCATCATTTTTAAACTCATCCATTAAATTGATGGCCGCATCAACATCCAATAAATTGTTGTAGGAAAGTTCTTTACCGTGAAGTATGTCGAAAAGTTCTTCTAAATTTCCAAAAAAGTAACCTTTTTGGTGCGGATTTTCACCGTAACGCAAAACAGAAACTTTGTCGAAACTTTGTCGGAATGCCAATTCTCCTTCATTTAAATAGTTAAAAATAGCACTGTCGTAATGGCTGGAAACCGCAAAAGCTTTTGCCGCAAAATTTTTGCGTTGCGCTAAAGTTGTTTCTCCATTTGCTGAGGTTAATATTTCTAAAAAATCATCATATTGATCAAGTGATGAAACGCAAATTACGTCGTTAAAGTTTTTTGCTGCAGCTCTGATTAAAGAAATTCCGCCTATGTCAATTTTTTCAATAATTTCATGTTCAGGAACATGGCTTGCAACGGTTTTTTCGAAGGGATACAAATCAACAATTACAATGTCAATTTCTGGAATTTCATATAACTCCAGCTGCGAAATATCAGTTTCATTTTCTCTTCTTGATAAAATACCTCCGAAAACTTTTGGATGTAATGTTTTAACCCTTCCTCCCAAAATTGAAGGATATGAAGTTAAATCTTCAACAGGTATTGCGTTAACACCCAAATCTTTAATAAATTTTTCGGTTCCTCCTGTTGAATAAATTGTAATGTTAAGGTCGTTTAATTTTTGAATGATTGGAGCCAAACCGTCTTTGTGAAAAACTGAAATCAGTGCCGATTTTGCCTTTTTTGTAGTACCCATAAGTTGTCTTTGTTATTGTTCGGCAAAGCTACTAATTATCAAGAGGCTAAACAACACAAAATAGTCATAAAATTTCACGAACTCTTTTTAATTTTTTGGTGAAATTTCGAGACCATTTCATTATAATCTTGAGTGGTGTTTTTAGGACTGTTTTTACCGAAAATTTTATTCAAAAAAGAAATTTTGTCGAATAATTGTTTTCTTTTGGCACCGCTTTTTGGGGTTAGTTTTAGCATTTTATTTAATCTGATTATGGGGATTATTGATTAAAATTGGGCAACTTTTTCGCAAACAAATTCTAAAAACTGTTCATCCTGTTCAGTAAACGGATTTGTGATGTGAGAATCAATGTCAATTTGACCTATGTTTTCGCCATTCACAAAAATGGGAATCACAATTTCGCTTTTCACTTTAAATCCGCAGGAAATATAATTGTCCTGCGCAGACACATCAGGAACCACGAAATTTTTATTGCTGATGGCCACTTGTCCGCATATTCCTTTTCCAAACGGAATGATGGTGTGTTCGGTTGGTTCGCCGGCAAATTCGGCCAATTTTAATTCGGCTTTATCGCCATTTTTGAAATAAAAACCCACCCAATGGTAATAGTCAATTTCGGATTTTAAATAATCGCAAATTGCCTGTCTTTTTTCTGAAACCGATTGATTGCTTTCGGCAATGGCGGTAACCGCTTCTTTTAATTGAGGTATATTCATATTAATTTGTAATTTTATGCAAAATTAAAATTCTTTTTTTGTGAAAGGCAATAAAACAGTAGTATTATTTCTGCTTAAATTTTTTGGCACTTATTTGCTGTTGTTTTTGTTGTATTCCTATTATTTAAACAGATCCCAAAATGACGTTTCGCCATTTGCCTGCGCACCAATCACCAAAACTGTTGCCGAACAAACAAAATATTTACTGAATGTTATTGGCTATCCGACTGAAATAGTGCAGGACACCGAAACTGCAGCCCTTAAATTATTCATAAACGGCAAATTTACGGCTTTTATAGTGGAAGGTTGCAATGCCATTAGCATCATTATTTTATTTATTGCTTTTATTGTTGCCTTTGCCGGGAGCTTTAAAACGACTGTTTTGTATATTTTGTTTGGAAGTTTGCTTATTTATTTCACAAACATTGTACGGATTGTCATTATTTCGATAGCGCTTTATGAATATCCGCAGTATCAACATTTATTGCACGAAATTATATTTCCGTCCATTATTTACGGAATGACATTTTTGCTTTGGTTTGTTTGGATTCGTTATTTTTCAAATTTAAAAAGATGAGGAAATCGGTTCGAATAGGTTTAATTATGTTGCTGTTTTTAATGCTGATTTTAATTCGCGCATTGGTGCAGCCTTATTTTTATGATCCGCTTTTGGATTATTTTAAACACGATTATTTAAACGCTTCCATTCCCGAACTGAATTTTGGCGCTTATTTTTTGAACATTTTTTACAGATACTTTTTAAACACCGTTATTTCATTGGCCATTATTTATTTGGTTTTTGATGATAAAAAAGCACTTTATTTTTCGATCAAATTTTACATTCTTGTTTTTGTGGTTTTGAGTTTGATGCTTTTTGTCCTCTTAAAATTTAATGTGACACAAGGTTATTTGTTGACTTTTTATGTTCGAAGGTTTTTAATTCAGCCGTTGTTTGTGTTTCTTTTATTGCCTGCTTTTTATTATCAGAGGTTGAAAAGTCCGAAGACCGAAGACGGAAGACGGGAGTTTGAAGGAAAATGTACCTCCCTGATATAGGTTGACCATAAAAGTCAATTTATATGAAAACAAATTTAAAACAATTACTTAAACAACGGCGCTATTCAGAGGAATTTA